>OFHP01001084.1_pt1 | contig 13815 bp, 12 predicted proteins | sample 1521651 | NCBI WGS metagenome assembly OFHP01 (sample SAMEA3504105, study PRJEB24116) | mouse gut metagenome | biome: mouse gut; feature: mouse-associated habitat; material: faeces | place: Denmark | collected 2011 | reverse complement strand
CAGCAGGTTCCAGTCCCTGTCGAAGGCCAGATAGCCGTGCATCATGGCGGAGACGCCGGCGGCGGCGATCTGCTCCCGGTTCTCGACGGCGGACAGAGCCGCCTTCAGGCCCTTCCAGACCTCCTCCAGGGAGTAGGTCCAGACGCTGTTCTCATAGCTGGAGGCCCAGGTGTAGTCCCCGGAGGACACCGGGCGGTACTTTTCGTCGATGGACACCGCCTTGATGCGGGTGGAGCCCAGTTCAATGCCCAGATAGCTTTTCATACTGTCCCACCCTTACCGCCGGATCGGATATCGGCCCGCGCGGCAGTTCTCCCGGTCAGCCGGAAAGTACGGGTATCGGGCTGTCCAGTGTGGGCGTACAGCGTCCAGCTGCCGCTGCCGGGTACGCGCTTTCCTTCCCTATTGACTACTGTAAAGGCGCTGCCATCGATCGTGACATCAACTGTTTTCTTCTCGCCAGGACGCAGCGATACCCGTTGAAAGCCGCACAGAACGGGGTTTGGAGGGGCATCAGCGGAGCCCTCGTCCTTAATATAGAGCTGAACGATATCCTCCGTTGCCTGCGCCCCGCGATTTTCTACGGTAACAGAGGCAGTGCTCTGGTCTGCGGCAACTCCGGTGACAACAACATCCCCGTATGTCAACCCGTAGCCGAAGGGATACAGCGGCTCGCCAGTATAATACCGGTAGGTCCGGTTCCTCATGGAATAATCTGTGAAATCCGGCATCTCATCCAGCGCCTCATTGCGGTAAAAGGTTACAGGGAGCTTGCCTGAGGGGGACGCCTTGCCAAAGAGCAGGTCAGCCACAGCCTTTCCACCGCCTGCACCGGGATACCAGCTCAGTAGGATTGCCCCAGCCTTCTCCTCCGCTTCGCTCAGGTCAATGGCACTGCCAGCCATGAGCACGACAATCGTTGGCGTGCCAACCTCCAGGACCTTGTGCAGCAGCTCCCGCTGGGGCTCCGGCAGCAGAAGGTTCCGCTTGTCGCCGCAGCTCTCCGCGTTGTTGCCGGCGTCCATCTCCTCGCCCTCCAGCGTCTCGTCCAGCCCCAGCACCAGGACCGCCACGTCGCTGTGCTTCGCTACGATGACGGCTTCCGCCAGGCGGTCGCCGGGCTGGCCCAAGCCCTCCACCCGGTCCTTGAACAGCCCGCAGCCCTCGGAATAGAGCACCCTGCCGAAACCTGCCATAGCATCCTGTATCCCTTCCAGTACTGTGATATAGCGGGACGCGGTGCCGTGATAATTGCCGATCAGGGAAATACGGCTATTGGCGTTGGGACCGATCACACCGATTGTTCCCACCGTCTCAGGATTCAGCGGAAGCAGCCCCTTATTTTTCAGCAAGACGCAGGATTTACGGGCTGCCTCCTGGGCCAAAGCCAGATGTTCCTCACATTCTACCGTTTCATACGGAATTTTATCAAACTCGCTGCCGTCTCCCAGAATCCCTAACAAATACCGGGTGGTAAATAACCGCTCTGCGGCTATAGTAATATCTTCTTCTGTGATTAGACCTTCTCGAAGGGCACGAAGGATGCAGCGAAAGCTATCTCCACAATTCAGATCGCATCCTGTCTTCAGTGCCAAGGCTACCGATTGAGTGGGAGTATCGGTGACCATGTGTCCCTCATGAAAATCCCGAATCGCCCAACAATCCGACACAACATGGCCTTGAAAACCCCACTTGCCGCGCAGAGTATCTGCCAGCAGTGTTTTGCTGCCGCAGCAAGGTTCGCCATTTGTGCGGTTGTAAGCCCCCATGACGGCCTCAACTTCCGCATCCATAACACAATCTTGAAAGGCGGGGAGATAGGTCTCCTCCATATCCTTTGGCGTGACCTCGGCATTAAAACGATGACGAAGGTTTTCCGGACCGCTGTGAACGGCAAAATGCTTGGCGCAGGCGGCGGCTTTCATAACGGGACCCGTTCCCTGGAGACCCCGGACATATGCCTGTCCCAGCCGGGAGGTCAGATAAGGGTCTTCCCCATAAGTCTCATGCCCTCGCCCCCAGCGGGGATCACGGAAGATATTGATATTGGGAGACCAAAAGGTCAGACCTTTGAAAATGTCCCGATCGTTTTCCTTGGAATAGGCATTATATTTTGCCCGTCCTTCCGTTGCGGCAGCGTCCCCCAATTTTTCCAGCAGCTCATCGTCAAACATGGCTGCCAGCCCGATCGCCTGGGGAAAGCTGGTGGCAGTCCCGGCTCTGGCTACTCCGTGGAGCGCCTCGTTCCACCAGTTATAGGCGGGAACTCCCAGACGGGGAATTGCGGGAGCGTCATAACGAAGCTGTCCTGCCTTTTCTTCCAGCGTCATCTGCGCCACAAGCGATTTGGCCTGCTGTACTGCTTTTGTCCGATCCATAGAATCCTCCTTTATTTTTCAAAATTATGAGATTGCGGCCCTTGATAATGAAAGTCCAGGAAATCCGCCGTCCCTCCCGGCTGCAGGGTCGAATAGCAGAACAATCCGAACCGGCAGCCGATAAACAGATCGACCTTATAGTGCAGGCGGTGCGAAACGCCCAAGGGCTCCCACGCACCATCTGCGCCGCGATAGGAGAACCGTGCCGTGTCCGGTTCGCGGGAAAAGTCCGCGTCTGCACACAGCGTCACCACCGGGCCGGGAGCGGGAACCGCCTCGTATTCTGTCGGGAGACGTCCGAAGTCGCCGTCACCCTCGATTGTATTGTTATCCGCAGGACGTCCCATCATGACCAGATAGTATACTCCATTGCGTTTGGTCAGGGCGATGGCCCCATAACAGCCCTGATACGCACAGATCCCGGCGAAATCTCCTTCTTGCAGTCCAGTACCATCCAGCGTGACCCATGCTGCGCACGCAGGACCCACGCACCGCTGGGTCAACGTATTCCGTGCAAGGATCAGATTGGGGCTTGTGCGCTGGGTGGTCAGGCGTAAAGCGCCAGGGCGGGCGGTGACAGACCAGCCCTCTGGGTCCGGGTTATGGCTGAACTGCCAGAAGGGGGCTAGTTTCACCCTGCCGCCCGCGTCCGGGGTATAGCGGAAATTGTCGCTTCCATTCAGCGGAGCGCAGACACAGTCCGCGTCCGTCCGGACGGGAGATACGAGCCGGGGGACCCGTCCGTTATCTCCCAAGACCGGAAACCCCTCCGCATCAAACGACATCGGCATTATCACCGGCGCCCGTCCAAGCGGACCACGGTCCTGGAACATAAAAGCATACCAGTCTCCCTCTGGGGTATCCACCATACCGCCCTGGGCAACGCCATAATTACGGTAGCCCATGTTGTCATCCAGAATATTCTTTCCCCGGAAGAGACCTGTCAGAGAATCCGCCAGAAAACAATCCTCTGTCTTCAGATATTTGCTGCCGGTTGGCATATGGCAAGTAAACAGGTAATATTTCTTGTCACGTTTGTAAAGGTGGGAACCCTCGTATCCCAGCCGCTGGCCTGGTTTGTCCTCAACGATGATCCGGTCCAGTCCGCCGGGTTTTGCGCTCCATGTCTCTGTTTCCAGCTCCGTAATGCGCAATGTGGTATTCCCATGGACGATATAGACCCGGTCATCATCATCGAAGAACAGGGAGGAATCATAGAAAAATCCGCCCATTTCCACCCGCCGCCACGGCCCCGCCGGGTCCTGGGCCAGAAACAGCAGGGATTTGTGGGTATCGTTGCAGGCAAACGTCAGATAGAATGTCCCCTTGTGGAAGCGCAGTGATGGGGCCCACATACCCAGACCGTAGATCTGCTGCCCGTCCTCCAGGCAGTGGGCGGGATTGTCCTCTAATTGGGAAAAAACATGGCATAGGAATTCCCAGTGTACCAGGTCGCGGGAGCGGAGGATGTCTCCGCCCGGCATGAGGTACATGGTGGTGCTGGCCATATAGTAGGCGTCTCCCACCCGGATAATATCCGGGTCGGGAAAATCAGAATTGATCACAGGATTTTGATACTGCTCCATAACGGCCTCCCTCATTCGGTTTCCAGCGAGAACGACGCCAGATTGGAGATGCCTGGCCCGCGGTAGGTAAAATAGAGGGCCTGCACGCCGTCCGGAACAGCGATTTCCGCCTGGAAGGTTTTCCACTCGTTGGCGTGCCCCACGGGGATCTCCCCGATGGCCTCGCCATCCCACTGGGTCCGGAGCTGGTATGCCCCGGCGTTCCCACGCACCTTTACGCAGACGCGGCGGACGCCCCGGCAGTCAAAATATTTGAAGCCTGCCACCGCGCCGTCCCGCAGATTGGCAATGTGGGCAAAGCCCTCCTGACCATCGGGCGCATCCTGGGTAATGCGGGGGAACCGGCAGTCCATCCAGTCGCCGGGAGCGCCAGTGGTAAGGGCCGGATACCGGCAGAACAGGTTGCAGGCAATGTGCGCCGGATATTCCCCGCAGCCCGCAAGCGGCCCGCCATTGCCGCCACAGGAGGTCAGCTCCACCTGCGGGATGGTTCCATCTGGAAGGATGCGAATAGGTTCCAGGCAGCCTTGCCGGCTGAAATTTGTTCCGTTGGTGTGACGGTGATAGAAAATGTACCACTGCCCATTGATTTTTTCAATACTGCCGTGATTGTTCCCGCCGTAAAACATGGGCTGGTCTGCCGGTTTATAGGAATCAATATGCAGATCGCTATTACTGACGATTACACCGGCAAAAGTGAACGGGCCAAGAGGAGAGCTGCTGCGGGCATAGCAGAGTTCATGGTTCGAGATAGGGGAGTAGATGAAATAATAGGTATTCCCTGCCTTCCGAATGGAGGATGCCTCAAAGAAAGGGAAATTCGCAAAGCTGGTTCCGGCAGCATATGGCGCGCTGGGAGCGACTGTAACCGGCTCAGTCCGAACCGTCAGCATATCAGGCTCCAGAACCGTTACCATGGAGCCCCGGCGTTTGGTATCCGCAGGCGGACAGAAGCCTGTATACAGGTAGACCGCATTCCCCTCAAAGAGTACGCCAGGGTCAAACTGCGGTGCATCGCCATCCCGTTCACCGAAACGGCTTCCATCCGGATGGTGGACATACCCGTAGAATTGATACCGTCCGGCAGGGGTGTCACAGACGGCCACAGAAATCACTGGCAGTTGGTCAAGTACATAGTAGAGATAGTATCTTCCATCTGCCCCACGGGTCACGTCAGGCGCAAAAAGCAGCATGTCGCCATCCTTGTTGGCCGGATCATCCGTCCGGGCATAGATCACACCCTCATACCGCCAGTCGGACAGATTGTCCACCGGCGCAGACCAACAGACGTAGTCATTCGGGCAGTATGTGTGGCCGCCGAACCGGTCATGGGAGCCGAAGACATACACACGCCCGTCAAACACATGGGGCTCTCCGTCGGGGATATACTCCCAGGAGGGCAGATAGGGATTGAATCCTTGCTTTTTCATACTTGCTTACCTCAATAAATACGATAATTTCCACCTAGGGCCAGAAACGCGAAAAAGTACAGACAGTTGTCATAATACCGCCGTTCTCCTGTGCGCAGAGGCGTTTCCCAGAACCGGTGCACACATTCCCCCGCCCAGGGGCCATCCGCAGCCAGACTGGCAGCGGCGTTGGTGGCGGTAATGGCGACGGGATGCAGCGCGGGAAGGGAAAGGACCGTACCATCCACCTCATAGATCGCGCGGTCATTGTTCCGAACGCTTTCACAGAAGAATTTTTGCAGCCGGTTGGCTTCTTCCCTGGCCCAGGGAGCCACCCCAAACCAGACGGCGTCCAGTCCAATATTGAAGATTGTGCGGTAGGCGTCGCTGTAGTACCAATCGTGACGGCCCCCGAAATGGCTTGGATCGGTTTTCTGGGGATGCCCCTCCATGTCCGCATACTCGGCACACAGGCCCGTTACCGGGTGGCAGGCTTTGATCCAATAGGCCCTGCTGGCTTGTGCCGCCCGCTTCCAGAAGAGGCGGTCCTCCGCGTCCGCCCAGAGCGCGAACAGTTCATAAAAGTGCGGCAGATGATAGCTTGGATCGGAGAAATCCATTTCCGCGACAAAACGGATCAGATAATTGGAGCTGTCCCACATAGGGCGCCCCCCTTCCCCGTTTTCCCCTTTGTGCAGGCAGGTATGCAATAGGCGCCGGGCCTCGGCTTCGTAGTCAAAAATCCCCTCGCCGTTCCCCCACCGGTGAGCGGCGAAAAAAAGCGCCATCGCAAAGTATTCCTCGCCATCCGGCGCGGCTCCCCAAGCGTTTTTGCTCCCGTCCAGACCGCAGCTCCAGGCAAAATATCCCGCGTTGGGGCCGCTGTCCAAAAACATATAGGTCTTTGCCCATTTCCACAGCCGGTCAAATTCATTTTTTCGGTTCATCTGCACGCACATCATCATGGCATAGCTCATGCCCTCCGTGCGGACATCGTGATTTCCCGTATCTTCAAAGCAGGCCATATCCGGTCCTACGATGTGATACAGCCGCTGATTTTCGTCGCCGTAAAACAGCGTCATAAAGATCTCTTGCGTCCGCGCCTCTATGGCGGCGGGAGAATATCCCAGACGCTCAAAAACGTTCGGGTACCTGTTGAAAGGAAAAGATTTCTTGCGCATAAAACGCTCCCATATACATGATTTATTTTTTCCCGTCTTTATCTTCCAACTTGCGAAACACTGGCATAACAGCTTTGCTGATGGTGTAGATCATCAGAATCGGAAGAAACAGAATACTGAAGGTGCGCAGAGGTGTGTTGAACTGGGTAACCAGCAAAAATTCCGCCAGCAGGATGCCGGTGAGCGCAAGACTTCGTTTCAGATGAACGATAAAAATGCCCCGCGCATTGGCCAGTCCCGCCAGCAGGCCGTTCTGGTATCGGGCCTCCAGGGGGAACACATAAATAAAATGGAGCAGCAGAAGGAGAATCAGGATGATACCTGCCGTCAGCAGGCCCATGGCATCACCTGCACGGGCCTCGATCATCCGCACATCCAATAAGATGCTGCCGCAGCCCGCCAGCAAAATCAGGGACAGTGGAATACCATGCTTCAGGTTTTTGACATATGCTTTCCAGAACTGTACCGTCATGCTGGCGCCTTCCCGATCCTCCGTCATCTTCAGCGTGACGCTGAACGCGGCAATCGTCGATGTCCCGATGGTGATAACAGGCAGACAGCCGATGACCCAATACAAGTTCAAAATCAAAAGATTGGTCAGCTTGATTCCGGCGGAAATGATGGGTGAGTCAATCCGCATATCATACCGGCCTCCTTTCAGCTTGATACGATAGAAATGGATGGAAAACCAGCAGCAGTATCCCATCCATCTCTATCATATAGGGGAGTTATTCCTTGACGCTGCCCAGTGTTAAGCCCTGCACAAAATATTTTTGCAGGAAGGGATACAGGCAGACAATGGGGAGCATGGTGAGGATCGTGGCCGCGGCGCGCACAGAGGTAGGCGTGACCGCCCCGGCCGCATTTTTCATGGCTTCAGCACTGGTACCCTGATTCGTCACGGAGGACAGCAGCTTCATCAGCTCGTATTGCAGAGTCGTGTATTTATCGCTCATGCGGTTGTAGAGCATGGCGTCAAACCAGGAGTTCCACTGGCCTACGGCGCAGAACAGCGCCACCGTGGCGTACACCGGCTTGCACAGGGGGGAAATAATCTTGACGAAGATCGTGGTGTATCCCGCGCCGTCAATCTGCGCGGATTCCACCAGGCTGTTGGGGATACTGTTGTTCATGTACGTCCGGATCACCAGCATATTGTAGCAGCTGATGGCGCCGGGGATCACATAGACCCAGAAGCTGTTGGTAAGACCCAGCGCTTTATAGAGCAGGAACACGGGGATCAGGCCGCCGTTGACGTACATGGTGATAACCCAGAACAGGGAGAGGGAGCGTTGGAAAACAAACTCCTTGCGGCTGATGATAAAGGCCAGCACCGCGTTGAGGAACAGGGAGAACAGTGTTCCCAGCACCGTGCGCAGCACGGAGATCTTCGCTCCCGTGAGCAGATTTTCCTTTTGGAGAACGGTGGTAAAGTTATTCAGCGTCCACATACGGGGCCAGATATGGATGCCGCCCCGCAGGGCGTCCGTGCCGTCATTGAAGGCGACGGCCAGGGTATTCAGCACAGGGTACAAGGTAATCACCACGAACAGGACCATGATGATGGTGTTGAACACGGTAAAAACCTTGTCGCTGGTAGTGGATTTAATTTTTCTTGCAGTTGCTGTGTTCGCCATAATCAAAGCCCCCTTTCTAAAACAGCCGCTCTTCGCCGGACCGCTTGGCGATCTGGTTGGCGGCGACAATGAGGATGATGCTCACTACGCTCTTGAAGATGCCGGCGGCAGTACCGATGGCGTAGTCACCCTGGCTGATGCCCCATTTCAAAACGTAAATGTCAATCGTCTGCGAGACGCTCTGTACCAGGCCGTTGCCCAGCAGGTACTGGACTTCAAAGCCGGCGTTGAGCACGTTGCCTACGTTCATGAGCAGCTGGATCATAATGATAGGCCGGATGCCGGGCAGCGTGACTGCCTTGATCCGGGACCAGCGCCCCGCGCCGTCGATCTGTGCCGCCTCATAGAGAGAGGGATCGATGGCTGTGATAGCCGCCAGATAAATAATTGCGTTCCAGCCGGTTTCTTTCCAGATATTCGCAAAAACCACAATGCCCCAGAACAGCTGCGGGTAGGCAAAGAAATTCAGCGGCTGGTCCAGAATATGTAATCCTACCAGAATCTCATTGACAATACCGCTGCCGGAGAGCATATCGTGGAGAATGCCCGTCACGATGATCCAGGAGAGGAAGTGGGGCAGATAGGAGATGGTCTGCACCACCTTTTTCCCGCTGTTGCTCTTTACTTCATTGAGCAGGATTGCGAAAGCAATCGCTGTGACAAAACAGAACGCCAGATTCAGCACGCCCATGCAGAGGGTGTTGCGCAGGGTACGGAGGAAGGTGACATCGCTGAACAGCTGTATAAATTTGTCGAAACCAACGAATTGGGAGCCAAACAGCCCGTTTTTGGGCTTATAATCCTGAAAACCGATGACCCAGCCCCCCAGGGGCAGATAGTAGAATATAAAACCGAAAACAAAGAAAACCAACGCCCAGAGGACCAGTACTTTCTGCTCCTTTACCTTCTGCCAGAAAGTCTTCTCCCGCTGGGGAGGGATGACCGCTACTGCGCTTTTTCCCGCCATAATTCACATCCTTTCCGGAAAAGCGGGCAGGCGCCTGCCCGCTTTTCCAGGTCACTTCTTACTGATCCAGGCAAGATGCTTATTCGTATTTGGCAGCCAGAGCAAGCCGGTTGTCCAGCTCGGTCTGCATCTCGGAGAGGAAGTCTTCCGGTTTAGCGGAGGCGTAGGCCTCCAGATACTCGTTCCACGCGGACTCGAAGTCGCTGGAGAGGACCACCTTGGGCAGATACTCGTGCTTGATCTCCCCCATCCGTGTCCAGGCCACGCCGCCGGGGGTTGCGGTGGTCATGTTGTTGGAGTGGGAGTACATGGGGAACCAGGGGCCGGGAATGTCGTTAACGCCCAGCATCTGGACATAGGTCTGCACACCGTAAGCGTCAAAGCACTTCTTCACATCGTCGCTGAGGGCATCATAGAACTCGCCGGGCTGGAGGTCAGGCCGGGCGGCGTTGATGCCGTCCGGGTTCATGCCGAGATAGCCGGGGAAATAAGAATAAGAACATACGTGGCTGGCCTTATAGGCGGTGTTGGCGGTATTTGCGCGCTGTTCCGGGGTCTTGTAGAACAGGCCGTCATCCCCCACCATGTAGTCCACGTCCTTCACGCCCCAGCTGCGCAGGGTGGTGACCTCCGGGGAGAGCAGATCCTCAATGAACTGAAGCGCGCCGGGAATGTCCTTGCAGCTGACCGTGATACCCAGGCCGTTGGCGCCGTTCATGATGGAGCCGCCGGTGAACCAACGGTTGTGGATGCCCTTGTCAATGGTGATGCCAAAGGGGATGTAGTTGCAGCCCTTCTGATCCAGACCGGACTGCTTGAGGGCGTCAGTGACAGTGTAACCAAAGTTCCAATACTGGTCCACCATGCCCAGCACGCGCCCAGTGGACAGCTTGGCGATGTACTCGTCATAGGTCTGGGTGAAGGATTCGGGGTCGATTATGCCCTTCTGGAACTCCTCGTTGAGCTTGGCGAAATACCGCTTGGCGGTGGGGGTGGTGTTGTAGTCCACGATCTTCATGGTATCGGTGTCCACGATGACGGAGCCGTCGTTGGGGTAGCCGTCCAGGAACTCCGGGGGATTCTCCAGGCAGAAGTACCGCCAGTCGTCGCACAGGATTGTGTAGGGGATATTGGGGGTGCCGTCGTCCATGGTGGGGTTGGCCGCCTGATAGCGCTCAATGAGGTCAAAGTACTCGTCCAGCGTCTCAAGCTTCGGATACCCGGCCCACTCCAGGACCCGGGCCTGGATCCAGAACGCCTCGTCGGGGGTGGTCGTCGTGGCAACCTCGTTGATCCGTCCGAATTGGGGGATCCAGTAGATGTGGCCGTCGTCCCGGCGGATCTGATCCCACTGCTGCTCGCTCCAGAATTCCTTGATCCTGGGATAGTCGTCCCAGTACTCGTCGATGGGGATAGGCCATACCGTGGCAGAAAATCAGACCAACCCCCCATCCGCCCTGTTCCGGAGGCGCATCCAGCAGATGCTTTTCCCAGCCGGCCAGGACTTCCCGGCATTTTGCGGCCAGATTCTGGCGGAGGGCCTTGATCTGCTTGGCGGAGACCCATTCTGACGGATCTGTCTGTGCCTCAATATAAACATATCGGACGCCGCCGTTCAGCCGCAGCTGGGTTTTGACAAAGGAGACCGTCTTTTCGTCGTGCCGGTCCTGGAGCAGGGCGAGCAGATTCTGCGCCAGATAGGCTTTTCCGTAAGCCTCATCCCGCTTCTTTCCTTCGCTGTTGCGGTGGCAGCTGGCCCGGACCTTGTGGAGCAGTTCGATAAGCTGATCGGTCATGACCGGTTTGAGCAGATACTCCATGCAGTCAAACCGAATCGCCTGACGGGCGTATTCAAAGTCGCTGTATCCGCTGAGAATGACAAAATAGGCATCCGAAAGATGATCCCGCTGAATGATCTCCAACAATTCCAGGCCGTCCATCACAGGCATCTGGATATCGGCAATGATCAGATCCACCGGATGCTTTTTGAGAAAGGTCAGCGCCTGCCGTCCGTTGGAGACAGCTCCTTCAATCGCAAATCCAAGTGCATTCCAGTCCACAAGCACAGCCAGGCCCTTGGTAATAAACGGCTCATCGTCAACCAGCAGTACTTTCAGCAATGTCTCGCTTTTCGGCATCCCGCTGCACCTCCTCCAGGGTGGTGGTTATCGTGGTTCCAATTTCTTCTTCGCTCTCTACCGTAAAATGTATGCTTCCATTTGCTGTCTTTTTCAGGCGCAGGCAGGCGTTTATCATTCCCACATGCTTGCGTCCCTTCAACATCTCAATACTGGCCTGGTTCATCTGTTCTTCCAACTGCCGCTGCTTATCTTCGGACATTCCAATGCCTGTATCCTCCACTTCCAGGAAGGTCGTTCCATCCTGCTTGTGGATGCGAACGAATATCCAACCGTGAGATTCCTTCCGCGAGACGCCGTGGACACACGCATTCTCAACAAAGGTCAGCAGAGACAATTTGGGGATCTGGAGCGTTTCGCAGTCTGGCTGCACATCAATCCGATAGGAGAACCGGTTTCCCAGCCGGTATTGCTGCAAGCGCAGATAGGCATCCACGCAGCGCAGTTCTTCACTGAGCGGAACTACATCCGCCCCCCAGTCCACATACTGCCGCTCGATATACGCCAGCATTCCAATCATCTCGGCAGTTTTCTTTTCATCCTTCAGCAGGCTTTGCATCCGGATACTCTCCAGAACATTGAAAAGGAAATGGGGATTGATCTGACTGCGCAGGGCCAAAAGTTCCGCCTGCTGGCGGGCCAGGTCGATCTCCTGCTCCCGCAGACGGCTTTTATACACTGTCTCGATCAGCAGATTGGTCCGCTGCGCCATATCGTTATACGTTCCCATCAGCATACCGATCTCATCCTGCCCCTGCACCTGCTCCAGTAATGGCATTACGCCATCGTTCGCACTTTTCACAGTCGTTGTGAGAAGCTGAAGCCGCTCGATGAAGGAGCGGTTCAAATAAGAAATGAAAACGCTGGGCAGGAGCAGATTCAAAGAAATCAGCAGAAGCAGCGGAGGCCAATTGCGATATAAGAACTGTCCCATATTGACGCTGCGGTCAACAGCGTAGATCGTCAAATCACAGTTATATAGGTCCAAAGACTTAACGTCACTGCTTTTCTGAATCAGTTCCGGAGAAATATCTTCAAAGGGCGTCCATAAATCGGCTGAATGAACATGGAAAAGATCAACTGTCCGTTTAAGCACACATACAAGTCGGCCTCATAGTTTGCGGCCTGCAAATCTGCTTCGATCCGCGAATAGCTAATGTCTACCTTGACTACTTTCTCAATCGTATCACGGAGATAGTAGTTCATACGGCGAATCATGGAAACCTGACGGAGATTGGAATTACTGATGGTATGGCTGTCGTCATAATTTGCAAGCAGCAGACTGTCTTGGCCTGATGCGTTCAGCGCCTGATACCAACCGAGCTGGTCATCCAGCCGTCTGAAAGAGCCGCCATTTAGAATTGTGTTATTTTTTGCATATATGGTGATGGCAAATTTTCCGTCCCGCAGAGAATTGACATACAGCGAGTCTGCCAACAATTTAAGATAGTTATTATAATAGTCCAAAGGGGACTCAAAGTCGGTATTCAGGAAGTTGTTGATATATTTGTTCAGATATATGCTTCTCGCTGTGCCGGCAGCATCTTCAAAGGTGCTGGTCAGGTAATATTCTGCGGCGTTAAGTGTGTCATGCCGGATGGAGCCTTTTTGATAGTCGACCAGCATCCAAAGTACCAATGTGTCGGTAATCAGCAAAGGAAACAGAATACAGAAAATGAACAGTGCGATCAGCTTCCTGCGGATCGGCATATCGTTCAGTTTGCCTATGATCCAGCGGTTCGACGGCTCTTTTCTATGCCATTTCATCTGTTTCCTCCTCGCAACTTTTGTAAACATTATAGGACGTATGGGATTGCATTGTCAACATTCTGCGTTTCTTCGATGTTTTTCATAAAGACTTGCTTGTATAAAAAATGACTGCTGCATTTTTGCGTCCAGGCTTTAAAAGATAACCTCCGCGCTATGCGTTAATTTATTCACCTGAAGATTTCCTCCGCACTGCAACTTTTGCATTATGCTGTCTGCAGAATCTTTTTGTTTTTATTGTATCGCATACTCTTCTCAGAAAAAATCCGATAAATTATAGAAAAACACCTGTCAAATTATAGAAAAACGCTGGGACACAGGTGGAGAAATTCCTGGTGTGATCCTCCCTGTGAAGTTCCTTCTTCTGCCTTAAAATCCTAAAGTTTTCCCTTCTGGGTGTCGCGCTGTGAGACGGAGCCCATATCACCATAAGAGCAGACTCCTCCCTTGGTGGAGAAGTCTGCTCTTTGAAGCTTTCCTTCTATAGAATTTTGTAAAAATTCGATGTTCTACCGCCGTTTTCTCTCCACCGTTCACCCTTGGCCAAGAGGCCAGCCTTACAGAGATCGTCCAACGCCCGGCAAACTGTCGCACGGGAAAGTTTCAGCTCCCCCGCGATTGTCCGAATGGACGGCCAGCAGACGCCATCCTTATTGGAGCGGTCTTTGAGATACATGTACACTGTTCGCGCCCGGTGAGGCAGGTCAGAGAAATAAATCGAATCAAAATATCCCATAGAACTATCTCATGTG
>OFHP01001079.1_pt1 | contig 13846 bp, 9 predicted proteins | sample 1521651 | NCBI WGS metagenome assembly OFHP01 (sample SAMEA3504105, study PRJEB24116) | mouse gut metagenome | biome: mouse gut; feature: mouse-associated habitat; material: faeces | place: Denmark | collected 2011 | reverse complement strand
GAGGGAGAGGGGAAACTTTCTTCAGAAAGTTTCCCCTCTCCCTCCCCAATCTTCCGCCCCTACATCCCCGCCGCCTTCTTCAGGGCCGCGACTTCGGCGGGGCTCAGTTCCCGGACTTCGCCCGGCCGCATGACGCCCAGACGCAAAGGGCCCTGCGCGACGCGGACCAGACGAAGAATAGTCAGGCCGAGATCGCGGCACATACGGCGTATCTGGCGGTTCAGCCCCTGATGCAGCGTCATTTCGAGAAGCGTACCCCGCTGGCCCGTGGGGCGCTGGGCGGCGGATACGCCGGACAGGTCGTGGAGCTGTCCCGGCAGGACGCGGACCTCCACAGGGGCGAGCGTTTCGCCCTCGGCCAGAGTCATGCCCTTGCGCATGGCTTCAAGGGCTCGTTCGGGCACCTCGCCCCGGATGAGCACGCGGTAGATGCGGGGCATGTGATGGCGCGGATGCACCACGCGGTTGGTCAAGTCCCCGTCGTCCGTGAGCAGGACCAGCCCCTCGGAAAAAAAGTCCAGACGCCCGGCGGGATAGAGGCGGCGGGCTTTCCAGGTCGGCGGCACGAGATCGAGTACGGTGGTCCGGCCTTCGGGATCGTAGGCCGTGCTCACCACCCGCACGGGCTTGTAGAGAAGAAGATAACAAGGTGCCTGCGCTGCGGGACGTATGGCTTTCCCGTCCACCTCAAGCTCGTCCTTTCCGGGCCGGACCTGCAAGCCGGGGCTCGTCACGGTTTCGCCGTTCACCCGCACGCGCCCGGCCGCCACCAGCTCGTCGGCGCGCCGCCGGGAGCAGACCCCGGCATCCGCCAGCGCCTTGTTGATTCGTACTGTATTTTCCATGATACTCCTGAATGCGCGCCTACGCGCCGTGAAATGGCCCGCAATCTTTGCTGGCGCTTGATAATAATGTGGGCTAGGATGCCCTTTCGTCAAGGATTATGCGCATGAGCACACAGAAAGACACCTCCCTCTCCCGATCCGAACGCCGTCACAAGGAAATCCGGCTGGCCCTGCGGGTCTTCCGCTACTTCCTGCCCTACAAGTGGGCCATGCTGGTGGCATTGATCGCGTCGGGCGTGGTTTCGGCCACCACAGCGGGCACGGCATGGCTCATCAAGCCCGCGCTCGACGACATCTTCATCCGGCAGGACGCGCAGGCCCTCATCTACGTGCCCCTGGCCTTCATCGCTCTGACGGCGCTGAAGGGCGTGGGCCGCTACGTACAGAACTGGTGTATGCATTTCAGCGCCTTGCGCGTCATCGAAAAGCTGCGGCAGGAGCTTTTTCACAAAATCATCAACCTGCCCCTGCACTTTTACGAAGAGGCGCAGGTGGGCGCGCTCATGTCCCGGGTGATCAACGACGTGGGCATGATCCGGCAGAGCCTCCCCGCCTTCATCCAGATCATCCGGCAGGTCATCACCATGATCAGCCTGCTCTACGTGGTCTTCCAGCAAAATTTCGAGCTGGCGTGCTGGGCGGTGGTGGTGCTGCCCGTGGCAGGCTTCCCCCTGTCGCTGTTCAGCCGGGCCCTGCGCCGCTACGGACGCAAGAACGCCGAAGTCAACGCCAGCATCTCCAGCATGTTGCAGGAACTCTTGAGCGGCATCCGGGTGATCAAGGCCTTTGCCACCGAAAAAGAGGAAACCGACCGCTTCAACAAGGAAAACGCGAAGATCATCCGCATCAATTTCCGCCAGTCCTGCGTTTCCGAGCTGTCCTCGCCGGTGATGGAATTCATTGGCGCGCTCGGCATCGGGCTGGTCATCTGGTACGGGGGGCGCGAAGTCGTGCAGGGGAACATGACCCCCGGCACCTTTTTCGCCTTCATGGGCGCGCTGGCCATGCTCTACAGCCCCTTCAAGACGCTCAACGGCGCGAACATGAACGTCCAGAACGCGCTGGCCGGGGCGGAACGCGTTTTCGCCATCCTCGACGATCCGGCCCTCAAAACCGAGAAGGGCGGCGGGCTGGATGTGAACGAGCCCTTCCGGGAACTGGCTTTCCGCAACGTCACCCTGCGCTACGGCGACGAGTCCGTCCCCGCCCTGCGCGGCATCACCCTCACCGTCCGATCGGGCGAACGTATCGCCTTCGTGGGGCCTTCGGGCGCGGGCAAGACCACGCTCGTGAACCTCATCCCCCGCTTCTACGTGCCGCAGGAGGGCGAAATAACCCTCAATGGCCGCCCTCTGGGAGACTATTCGCTGGCCTCCCTGCGCCGTTCGGTAGCGATGGTTTCACAGGACGCCTTCCTCTTCGACACGACCATCGCGGAGAACATCGCCTATGGCCGCGATCCCGCCCTGCCGCTCGACATGGAGCGCGTGCGCCGGGCGGCTGCGGCGGCCTATGCCGACGGCTTCGTTTCCGAGCTTCCCGGAGGCTACGAAACCCTCATCGGGGAGCGGGGCGTCCGTCTTTCCGGCGGTCAGAAGCAACGGCTCACCATCGCCCGGGCCATCCTCAAGGACGCGCCGCTCCTCATCCTCGACGAGGCCACCAGCGCCCTTGATTCCGAGTCCGAGCACATGGTCCAGAAAGCCCTCGACAACCTCATGCTCAACCGCACCAGCCTGATCATCGCCCATCGCCTGTCCACCATTCTGGAGGCGGATCGCATCGTGGTCATGGAGTGCGGCCAAATCGTGGACATCGGGCGGCATGAGGAACTGCTCGGACGTTGCGAGCTTTATACACGTTTGTACAACATGCAGTTCCGCGCCCTCGACGAGCCTTGCGGCACGGAAACCGCCTCCACGGAGTCCTGATGTCCCCTTCCCGACCCGCCTCCCGGAAATCCTTTCTGGGCTGGCTTGCCTCTCCCGTCTACTTGCTCTACCGCCTGTGGTGCCGCTCTCTCCGCTATACGGAAATCAACCGTGCCGCCATCGAAACCACAACCGATCACGGACGGCCAGTCGTGCTCTGCCTGTGGCACGACGAGCTTTTCCCCCTCATCTATCTGAAACGCCGCCTCAATATCATCGCTCTGGTCAGCCAGAGCGATGACGGCGATCTCCTCGCCGGGGTCCTCGAACGCATGGGCCTTGAGACGGCGCGCGGTTCAAGCTCGCGCGGCGGGGTCAAGGCGCTGCTCGCCGCCGCGAAACGGATGCGCGAAGCCGGGCTGTGCGGCTGCGTGACCGTGGACGGACCGCGCGGGCCGCGCCATCAGGTCAAGGAAGGGGCGGTCTTTCTCGCAAGCCGGGCCGACGCGCCCATCGTCCCCATCCGCCTCTTCATGGAGCGGCGCAAGGTCTTTAAAAGCTGGGACCGCTTTCAACTGCCCCTGCCCTTCAGCCGGGTCACGATGGTCTGCGCCGACGCCTACCGCGTGGACTGCGATCCCCGTGATGCGGAGGCGGTCGCGCAGGAGTGCCGCCGCCTTGAGGAAAAGCTCGAAGCCCTGCGTCCCCCCAAGCTCCCCCCGCAGCTCTCCCTTTTCGGGCGCATGACGGCGGCGCTGTCGGACATGGCGGCGCACCTCGCCTATGCCTTCGCCGCACTGCTCGGCAAAATGGGCTATCCGGGCATCCGCTCGCTGGGCAGGGGCCTTGGCGCGGCGTTCTGGGCCTGCCTGCGCGGACGGCGACGTCTGGCCGTGCGCAACATCGCCACGCATCTTGATCTGCCGTGGGCCACGGCGGAATCGCTGGCCCGGGCCAGCTTCACGCACAACGCCCGCTCCTTTCTGGAATCCGTGCTCGCGCCCGATTTCGGCCTTGATCATCCTCTGCTGGACGTGGAACGGCCCGACCTTCTGGAACGCCTCAAAAACGAGGACCGCCCCGCCGTGATCACCACGGCGCACTTCGGCGGCTGGGAACTTCTGGCGAGCCTTCTGGGTGACATTTCCACGCGCCCGCGTCTGACCGTGGTGCGCACCTACAAGAACAAGGTGCTGCATTACGTGACCACCCGCCTGCGCTCCAGCCGAGGGGCGGAGGTCATCGGCCACCGCGAGGCCGCCTTCCGCGTACTGCGCACGCTGCGCAAAAACGGCTACGCCGCCTTCCTCGCGGATCACAACACGGGCCGCAGCGAGGCGTTCTTCCTGCCCTTTCTGGGTGAGGAGGCCGCCGTCAACAAGGGTCCCGCCGTCCTCGCCGTGCGCGGCAAGGCGCTGGTCTGGCCCGTTTTCCTCATGCGTGACGGCGACCGCTACCGCCTGATCATGGAGGAGCCGCTCGACGCGGCCCTCTTGCAAGGCGATGCGGAATCCAGAAGCCGGGCGGTGGCCGTCTTTTATACCGGCGCCATCGAGCGCATGGTGCGCCGCGCGCCCGAGCAGTGGTTCTGGATGCACAACCGCTGGAAGACCAAAAGGATTGAGGCAGAGGACTGAGGAAAACCGATAAGGGCTTTCAGCTCTCACGGGAAAAGGCATGTACCCCACCGCAGGCTCCCTATCCGGCGTACCATCGCCCCGGCCTTCTTTCCGGCTTTGCAGGAAAGGAAGCCCGTACATGGCGATAGCCCTTTGTTTCCTCGATATTGCATCAGAGAGGGTCCGACGAATGCCCCGTGATGAAGAAGGGGACCTCACGCTCTTGCCGTTTTTCCGCAAACGGCATCGCCCTGTATGGAGGGGCCGCCGCGCTTGCGGAATCCGTCTGCCGGGTTCTCTTTGATGAAGGGGGCCGCCCGTCCGTAAGGGCTTACCTCTCCGGGAATCCTCACGAGAGCCCAAAACCCCGGCCCTCGGTAAAAACATCGCGTCGTTGACCGGCCGCTCCCTTTTCGATAGGCAGAAGGGAGCGGCTTTTTTTGACCCTGAAATCAAAGGAGTTTCCTATGCCAGTTGTCTGCGTTACCGGAGCCACCTCGGGGATCGGCCGGGCCACGGTCGAGCGTTTCGTCAAGGAAGGTTGGGAAGCCGTCGCCCTCGGGCGGCGCGAGGAGCGTCTTGCGGCGCTGGCGGCGGAACATCCCGACCGCATCCGTACCGCCCGGCTCGACGTGCGCCATCGCGACGAGGTGGAGCAGGTCTTCAAGGCTATGGGCGACATCGATGTGCTGGTGAACAACGCCGGGCTGGCCCTCGGGCTTGAGCCCGCGCAGGAATGTTCCCTCGACGACTGGGATACGATGGTCGACACCAACATCAAGGGCCTGCTCTACTGCACCCGCGCCGCCCTCCCGGGCATGGTGGCGCGCAAGGCCGGGCACGTGGTCAATCTGGGCTCCATCGCCGGGACCTACGCCTATCCGGGCAGCAACGTCTACGGCGCGAGCAAAGGCTTCGTGCTGCAATTCTCGCGCGGCCTGCGCTGCGATCTGCATGGTACGGGCGTGCGCGTGACCGACATCGAGCCGGGCCTTCTGGAATCGGAATTTTCCGACGTCCGTTTCAAGGGCGACGAATCCCGTTTCGAGAACCTCTACAAGAACGCCCACCCGCTGCGCCCGGAAGACGTGGCCGACGCCATCTGGTGGGTGACTACCCGCCCTGCCCACGTCAACGTCTCGCAGGTGGAGATCATGCCCACCACCCAGTCGCTGGCCTCCGCGCGGGTGTTCAAGGGCTAACGGGCCAAGGGTCGGCCCCTTTCGAGACGCCGCCCGCGAAAGCCGGTTTTTTCCACAAGAAAACAAGGAAAAAGGATGGCCAAGACGTGCGGCGCACCGTCGAGGCGTCCTTTCCTCCCTTGCAAGGCCGGGCATCGGGAAAAGACGGCTTCGCGGTGGCCGCTTTGGTATGGGCCACGCCCGGGCGCGACTTTTTTCCCGCCGGGAGGCCCCCTTTCCGGCGGCCCGAGTCCGTCCTTCTCCAGACGCGGCGGCCTTGCCTCTCCTTGCGGCGCGCGGCAAAACAAGAGACGCTTGAGGGACGCTCTCTCCCAAACGGCGCACCTTTCCCGGGCGGTTGGCGAGGGGACGGCGTGGCAAGGCGGCCTTTTCTCTCTATCCTTTCAAAGAGCGGCGTGGGCCTTGCCGTTCCTCCTGCCATGCCGTTCCTCCTGCCGGGCAGACACTCCTGAAAAGGAAGGGAGGTCCGCCTTTCCGCATCGGGCCTCCCCGTACGGCCTTGATTTGCCGCCGCCGCTGTGGGAAAATCCGGCCCCTTGGGAAAAGGAGCTCCTTTTCCCGCACACTTTTTTCCGAGGCACGCCATGCGCAATCCGGTTCCCAGAGTCGCCGCCATCCACGATATGTCGGGTTTCGGTCGCACCTCGCTCACTGTGGCGATTCCGATCCTGTCCTGCATGGGCATTCAGGTCTGCCCCATGCCCACCGCCGTGCTGTCCACGCATACGGTGGAATTCACCGACTACACGCTCTGCGATCTCACCGGCGAGCTGGGCGGCATCCTTGACCACTGGGAACGCCTCGGCCTGCGCTTCGACGGCGTCTATTCGGGCTTTATGGCCTCTCCCGAACAGATGGAATCCGTAGCCCGCTGCATCGAGACCTGCCTTGCGCCCGGCGGCCTTGCCGTGGTGGACCCGGTGCTCGGCGACAACGGCGTGCTCGACGCCACCATGACCCCGGAAATGGTGGAAAAGATGCGCTGGCTCATCACCCGCGCGGACATCATCACCCCGAACATCACCGAAGTGGCCTTTCTCCTCGACGAGCCCTGCACGCCCCGGATCACGCCCGAGGAAGTGCGGGCACGCCTGCGCCGCCTCTCCGGTATGGGGCCCAAGACCGTGGTCGCCACCAGCGTGCCGCTGCTCGTGGACGGACGCGATCCCGGCCAGAACACCTCGGTCATCGCCTACGAGCGCGAGGAAGACCGCTTCTGGCGCGTGGACTGCTCCTATATCCCGGCCCACTATCCCGGCACCGGGGATACCTTCTCAAGCGTGCTCACGGGCAGCCTCATTCAGGGCGACAGCCTGTCCATCGCCCTCGACCGGGCCGTGCAGTTCGTCACGCTGGGCATCCGGGCCACCTTCGGACAGGGCCTGCCTTCCCGGGAAGGCATTTTGCTGGAACGCATCCTCGGCAGCCTGCAAACGCCTCTCGCGTCCTGCCAATGCCGGCTCATGGAGGCATGAACGTACCGCACGGGGCATGGGGCCGCCGGACGGCGGATCAAGGCGAGAGCACTCTTCCGGTGTTCGCCGGATGCCGGACACCCGATGAACGGCAACGGCTTCCCCGGCAAGACCTCCATGAATAGAACCTTTTTCCCGTAACGAGAGAGCGGCTCCATTCCCGGAACGCCTGCCCCTCAGACGTCCCGCGCAGACATCCATAAGGCAATAGGCCGTCCGCGAACCCGCCTTTCTTCGGAGGGACCCCGCTTCCCGGACAAGGCCGTTTTCCGGCTTCGGATACCAATGACGCCCCTCCCCACAAGGAGAAAACATGACTGCCGAACCTTCCGCCGCGCGCTCGGACGACAACCCCGCCGCGCTCCCCATCGCCCTCTTTGATTCCGGCGTAGGCGGCCTCACCGTGCTCGACGCCATGCGGCGGCTCATGCCCGAAGAGGACTACCTCTTCCTTGGAGACACGGCCCGCGTGCCCTACGGGGCCAAAAGCCCCAAAACCATCATCCGCTATACCCTTCAGGCCGCGGCCAAGCTCATCGGCCTGCGCGTCAAGCTGCTCGTCATCGCCTGCAACACGGCCACGGCCGCCGCCCTGCCCGCCCTGCGCGAGACGTGGCCGGACATGCCCATCATCGGCGTGGTGGAGCCCGGCGCGCGCGCCGCCTGCGAAGCGTCCCTTTCGGGCGACATCGCCGTCATCGCTACCGAGTCCACCATCCGCAGCGGGGCCTATGCCGAGGCCATCCTCCGCCGCCGCCCGGACGCGCAGGTCCGCAGCCTCGCCTGCCCCCTCTTCGTGCCGCTGGCCGAGGAAGGCTGGTTCGACGGTCCCATCGTAGAGGGCGTGGCCGCCCGCTATCTTGAACCGCTTTTCCGCAAAGCGCCCGCGCCCGACTGCCTCGTGCTCGGCTGCACGCACTACCCCATGCTGGCCTCGGCCATCCGCAAGGTCGTGGGCGGGGGGGCCACCATCGTGGATTCGGCGGCCACCACAGCCCAAGTGGTGAAGCGCCGCCTTGAGGAACGCGGGCTCTCCCACCCAGAACCCGGACGTTCCGGCGACATGCTCTTTTTCATCACCGACGACCCGCAGCGCTTCACGCGCACGGGCAGCCTCTTTTTGAACACGCACATCACGGACGGCGACGTGCGGCTTGTGGACCTCGAAAACGTCCCCCTTCCCCCTGCCGAAACGTCCGCCTCCAAACCAAAGAACGCATAAGGAACACAGCATGAGTTACGCTCCCATCCCCATGGTTCCCGGCCCGGTCGCCCTGCACGAGGACGTGATCGCCGTACTCGGCAGGGATTACGGTTCCGGTCAGGTCGAATCCGATTTCATGTGCCTCTACGACGCCACCAGCCGCAGCCTCGCCAGACTCATGGGCACGACCAACGACGTCGTACTCATGACGGGCGAAGGGATGCTGGCCCTCTGGGGCGCGCTGAAAAGCTGCCTGAAGCCGGGCGATCCCGTGGTCACCGTGGGCACGGGCGTTTTCGGCGACGGTGTGGCCGACATGGCGGCCTCCTTCGGCTGCGTCGTGGAAAAGGTTTCCCTGCCCTACGACTCCACCATTGACGATCTGTCGATCATTGAAGACGCCATCCGCCGCGTCAAACCGGTCATGCTCACCGCCGTGCACTGCGAAACGCCGTCCGGCACGCTGAACCCCTTGGCTTCCCTCGGCAAGCTGAAGAAAGATTTGGGCGTACCGCTCTTCTACGTGGACGCCGTAGCCAGCCTCGGCGGCGCGCCCGTGCACATGGACGAGTGGAACGTGGACCTGCTCCTCGGCGGTTCCCAGAAGTGCCTGAGCTGCCCCCCGAGCATGAGCATGGTGGGCGTCAGCGACGCGGCGTGGGCCCGTATGGAGGAAGTGCAGTATCAAGGCTACGATTCCATCCTGCCTTTCCGCACCGTACGCACGGACGGACGCTGCCCCTATACCCCGAACTGGCACGGCGTCGCCGCGCTCCACGCCGGGGCGCAGGCCATCTTCAAGGAAGGCACGCAGGCCGCCTTCGCCCGTCACGAAGCCGTGGCCGCCCGCTGCCGCGAGGGATTGGCCGAGCTCGGCGTGAAGCTCTGGACCGCCCCCGACGCCGTCAACGCCCCCACCGTCACCGCCGCCATGATCCCGGACGGCTACACGTGGCCGGAATGGAAAGAAGCCCTGCGCCGCCACGGGCTCATCTGCACGGGCAGTTTCGGGCCGATGGCGGGCAAGGTCTTCCGTCTCGGGCATATGGGCACGCAGGCCCAGCCCTACCTTATGGAGCAGGCCCTCGACGCCATCGCCGTGACCCTCGGCAAGTAAGGGCGGCCACGCATATCCCCGGCGGCGAAGCGCAGGATGTCCGCTTCGCCGCCTCCGTCGCGGCAAGGGGTGCCCCGCCCGCCGGACGCCTTTTCCCGATCCGCTCAACCGGGACCGCCCTCCTTGATGCGACACGCGCCCTCTCCCCTTCCTCCGCTCCAGCCGCTGCTCTTTTGGGAAACGCTGATCCTTTTCTTCGCTGCGGGCATCGTGGCGGCGCGCTTTCCGCTTCCGGCCCTGACCGCCTGCGGGCTCCTCGCATGGACGGACAGCCGGACACGCCGCCCCTTGTGTTGTCTTGCCGCGCTGCTCTGCATAGCTGCGGGCTGGTGGACGGGCGTGAAGGCGGAACCCGCCGTCCCGGAAACGGTCCCGGCATGGCTCGAAAAAGCGCTCACCTCCCAGCGGGCCGTCGCCGTAGAGGGAACCGTCGTCCGCGTGCGCGGCCTGCCCGATGAGCGTCTGCACGTCGTGCTGAGAGGCGTCCGGCCGGACCCGGACTCTGAGGCGCTGCCGGGCGATCTGGCCCTGACGTGGGAAAGGCCGCAGGGCCCGCGCCCGCTTCCCTCCCAAACGCTGAGCGGCAGGCTGAAAATCCGCCCCGTGCGCGGCTTCCGCAACAGCGGCCTCTGGAACAGCGAAATCTACTGGCACCGCCAAGGCGTCTTCTTTCAGGCATGGACCAAGGAAGACAAGGCGGATATTGTGGTATCCGGCGCGCCTTCCCCAAGAGCGGCCCTGCGCGAGCGCCTGCGGCAAAAGGTGGCGGACGCGGCGGCCCCTTTCGATGCGGCGGCCTTTTTGCCGGGCCTTGCGGTAGAGGCCACGGGCGCACCTCCCGCCCTCCGAGAAGACGCCGAGGCCTTCCCCGCACAGCCTCCCCGCGTCTCCGCGCCGGAAGGAAAGGGCGCACCCCGCCACACCGCAGAGGAACATGAAGCGCGCCTGAAACAAGGGGAAGAAGGCATACGGGCCGGGGCCGTCTCTCCGGTCATTCCGGCCCTGCTCTTCGGGGATCGCTTTCTCCTGCGCACCCCTGATCTCCAACGGGTCAACGCGGCCGGGCTCATGCACAGCCTCGCGCTCTCGGGCCAGCATCTGGCGGTTGCGGGGCTCGGCGCGCTGGCGGCAAGCGCCCTCATCGGCCTCTTTTTCCCGCGCTTCTTTCTCAGGATGCCCGCCTACAGCCTCATGGCCCTGCTCAGCGTGCCGCTGGCCGCGGTCTATTTGTGGCTTGGCGGCGCGCCGCCCTCCCTGATCCGGGCCGCACTCATGCTGGGCCTCGTCTGCCTGCTGCGCCATGCCGCCGACCTCCTCCCCGAACGGCTGCACGGCACGCGGAATCTGCGCCCGCCCTTCTCCTTTCCCGACATCCTGATCATGGCGCTGGCCTGCATGGTGCTGAGCGATCCGCTCTGCCTCTACGACCTCGGCGTGCAGCTTTCCTTCTCCGCCGTGGCCGGGATCGCCCTGTGCTCGCCTCTGCTGCGTCGGCTGTGGCGGCCCTTCGCCCCGTCACCTTTCGAGGTCCTGCACGGCGACCTGTCTCCCCTGCGAGCGGCGGCAAAACGTTTCCTTGAACTTCTCTGGCTGACGCTCGGCTGTTCCGTGGCCGCGCAGCTCGCCACCCTGCCGCTCGTGCTCGACGCCTTCGGGCGCTCCACCGTCTGGTTTCCGCTCAACCTGCTCTGGCTGCCGATCCTCGGTTTTCTCGTCCTCCCGCTGGCCTTTCTGGGGCTGCTCGCCTGCGCCGCCGGATGGGATCAGGTGGCGGGCTGCCTTCTGCATCTGGCCTCGCTGCCCTGCGACGCCCTCTTGAGCGGCCTGCGCTGGCTCGAAGACCACGCCGGGCTTGACGCCTTTGTCGCGCCGCGCCCGCACTGGACGGCCCTGCTCGGTTTCGGGGCCGTAGGCGTGGCCGCGTGCCTGCGCCTCAACCGCGAACGTCTGCCCCTCGCGGGCAAACGGCTTCTCATCGCCGGGGCGCTTCTGCTCTGCGTAGGGCCTCTCCTGCGCGTCCATGCCTTCTTCGAGCCCGCCGTTTCACTGCGGGCTCTGGACGTAGGACAGGGTCAGGCGCTGCTCCTCGAATGGCCCCACGGAGGCCGGGCGCTCATCGACGGCGGAGGGCTCTTTTCCGAACGCTTCGACGTGGGCCGGGACATCGTTTCCCCGCTGCTCACGGCCAACGCCCTGCCCCGGCTGGATTTCATCGCCGTCAGCCATCCCGACCGCGACCATATCAAGGGGCTTCTCTTCATCGCCTCCCGCTTCTCCTTGAAGGCGGCCTATACCGCGCGGATCGCGGGGCTTGATCCGCCTTCGCCGCCCGGGGCCGCCGCTCCCGCGCTGGCCGAAGCCTTCGCTTCCGTCCTTGCGCTGCGGGGCATTCCCCGTCATACTCTGGAAGCGGGCGACCGGATTTCCCTTGCCGAGGGCCTTGCGCTGGAAGTGCTCTCCCCGCCGCGCGGCAAAGCCGTTTCAGACAACGACGGGCTGGTGCTGCGTCTCGTTTTTCAGGGCCGGGGCCTCGCCCTTCTGCCCGGGGATGCGGAAAAGCCCGCCCTCCGGGAGCTCTTGCGCAGCGGCACGGACCTGTCGGCGGAGGTGCTCATCCTGCCGCATCACGGTTCGGCGGGAAGCCTTCTGCCCGAACTCTACGACGCCGTACGCCCCAGCATCGCCATTGCCAGCGCGGGCGCCTACAACGCCTATCGTCTGCCTTCGCGCCGTATCCGGGAAGAGCTGGCGCGACGGGGCATCCCCTTGCGCGTCACCGGCGAAGAGGGCGAAATTCGCATCCGATGGAACACCCGACGGGAACGCGGGCGGCCTCCCGACAAGGGCGCGGCGGCCCTTTCCCACCTTCAAAAGGATATGTCGTGCGATTGACAACAACGCATAAAATGGGTTTCGCGGCCCTGATCATGGCGGGAAGCGTCTTTTTGTCCCGGCTCATGGGGCTCGTGCGGGACAAGGTCGTTTCGTGGCAATTCGGGGCGGGCGCGGAATCCGACGTCTATTTCGCGGCCTTCGTGGTGCCGGATTTCCTCAACTATCTGCTGGCGGGCGGCTACATTTCCATCACGCTCATCCCTCTGCTGTCCAAACGCTTCGAGGAGGACGAGGCGGACGGCTGGCGTTTCTTTTCCTCGGTCTTCTGGTGGGCGGCGCTCGGCATCGCCGCGCTCACGGCGGGCGCGTGGCTCTTCGCCCCGGAACTGGCCCGGCTGGTCGGACCGGGCTTTTCCCCGGAAAAACAGGCCCGGCTGACCTACTTTCTGCGCATCATCCTCCCCGCGCAGGTCTTCTTTCTGCCCGGGGCCTGCGTTTCGGCGCTCCTCTACATCCGCCGCCAGTTCCTCGCTCCGGCGCTCACGCCGCTCGTCTACAACGGCTGCATCATCGCGGGGGGCCTGCTCGTGTCCGGGCGCGGGATGGAAGGCTTCTGCTGGGGCGTGCTCTTCGGGGCCGCAACCGGCGCCTTCTTGCTCCCGGTCATGGCCGCACGCGCGCGCGGCGGGCGGCTTCCCGACGGCGTGCCCGGGGGCCTGCACCTTGTCTTTTCCCTGCGGCACCCGCTCCTGAAACGCTTTCTGCTGCTGGCCCTGCCCCTCATGCTCGGCGTGTCCATCGTGGCCATGGACGAGCAATTCGTCCGCATTTTCGGCTCGATGGCCGGAGAGGGCGCGGTCAGCCTCCTGAGCTATGCCCGGCGGATCATGCTTGTGCCCGTGGGTGTGGTGGCACAGGCGGCGGGCGTGGCCTCCTTCCCCTTTCTGGCCGCTCTCGCGGCCCGGGGCGACGACGCGGGCTTTGACGCCACCCTCGGCACGGCCCTGCGGGGGAGCCTTATGGTGGTCATTCCGCTCACGGCCTACATGCTCGCCGTGGCCTTGCCCACGCTCGGCCTCATCTTCGAGGGGGGCCGCTTCTCCGCCGAAGAAACCGTCCTCGCCGCGCCGCTGCTTCAGCTTCTTCTTCTCTCCGTGCCCTTTTGGGTGGTGCAGCAGGTCATCGGCAGAGCCTTTTACGCCCGGCAGAACACCCTTACGCCCGCCGTGGTGGGCACCCTCGCCACCCTCGCCGCCCTGCCCGTCTACCCCTTGGCGGTCAAGCTCTGGGGTGCCTTCGGCGTAGCGCTCCTGACGACGCTCAGCCTCTTTGCCTACACCCTAGCCCTGTCCTTTTTCTGGGTCCGCAAGCACGGGTCGGACGCCTTTACGGGCATGGGCCTTCTGCTGCTCAAAAGCCTCCTGCTGGTCCTCCCCGGCACCCTTCTGGCCCTTGCCGCCGTCCATTTTCTCCCGCACCGCCTCCCCGGGTGGTTCCCGGGGCTCTACGCCTATCTGCCCGCCGCCCTGCGTCATGCGGTCATCTGCGGCGTAGCCGGGCTCGCCTTTGCCGTCACCTATCTCCCCCTCGCCCGGCTGTTCATGGCTGAGGCGCTCTGTTTGAGGAAGAAATGAATTGGAGGGGGAGGGGGAAACTTTCTGGAGAAAGTTTCCCCCTC
>OFHP01001078.1_pt1 | contig 13849 bp, 17 predicted proteins | sample 1521651 | NCBI WGS metagenome assembly OFHP01 (sample SAMEA3504105, study PRJEB24116) | mouse gut metagenome | biome: mouse gut; feature: mouse-associated habitat; material: faeces | place: Denmark | collected 2011 | reverse complement strand
CCCGAAAGGGGGTGAGCGTATGCCGGTTACGGTCACGTTTCATGTCTTCGGTTTTACCGTAACGATACGTATAAAACGCTGAAAACCGCCACCCCGGTACGGTGACGGTTTTCAAATAAACCTAAATCCTCTGGGCTGAACCGTCTTGCGGACAGCACCTTATATGTTCAATATATCACCGCCCTGACCTTTTGTCAAGGCGGTTTTTGCTTTGGGAGCATCCAAAAACAACATACAAATCTTCGTTTGGACACTTCCAGAGGAGCTCATTTTTACACTCTCTTCCAGCTCGCCCCGCCGGGCAGGTCGGTGATCTCGATGCCCTGGGCCTTGAGCTCGTCCCGGATGCGGTCGGCCTCGGCGAAGTTTTTGGTCTTCTTGGCCTCGTACCGGGCTAAAACCTGCGCGTCCACAGCGGGGTCGCCCTCGTCGCCGCCCTCGCCCTCTGCTTTCTGCTCCTCCAGGGCCTCCTTGACGCAGCCCTTGATTTTCTCCATCAGCTCGTCGGCTTCCATCTTCATGGACTTGCGCTCAGACCCGGCGGTGGGGCCGCCCTTCTTGGTGTTGAACTTCATAGCGTTCGGTTCCTCCTTTTCGTTAAAGCATGATTTCGATGGTCGTTTTCCCGGCCTTGGTCGTGTTCTTGCCGAGATGGTTTTTCCCAGCCCATCCAGCGTCGCCAGACGGACGTTTGACGGGGCCGGGGTCATTCTTACCCGCCCCCTCGGTGGCCTCCTTGATGATGCTGTCCAGGGCTTTCGTGGCCGCCTTCATCGAGGCGCTGGCCTCCTTCAGCGCCTTCAGGCGGGCGCTGCTGATTTTGCGGCCAGCCTTCAGGTCGCTTGCCGCTTCCTCAGCCATGGCCTTGGCCCTCTCCACAGGCTCGGCGGTGTCCTTGTAGTCGGTCACCACAGCCCTGTCGTTCATGGCCCAGGTCACGAGGGAGGTTTCCCACAGCTTCACCTCCCGAAGGTGCCGGATGCCGGCCTCGTCGTACTCAAAGACAACGGGGTCGTACCCGATGGACAGCTCAGTGAGGACGCCATCCTTCAGCAGCACCTTTACGTCACGCCCCATAGAGGTGTCGCTGATTTTGGCCTTGATGAACAGGCCGTTGCTGTCTTCCCTCAGCTCCAGGGGGCGGCCAATAGGAAGCCAGCAGTCGTTATGCAGGGCGAGTATCTTCACCCTCTCCCAGCCTTCGGCGATTGTCTTCGTGAAGGCTCCGGGCTCTATGACATCGCCGCCGCTGTCCACATTCCCGAACACGGCGGCGTAGCCACTGAAAATACCTTCCTCCTCGTCCAGCTCTGCCTTGAAGGAGAAATTCTTGTACTCGGTCTTGACCCCCTGCCGCTTCACGCCCTTGGCGATGGAAGCCTCCCACGCCTTCAGGCCACGGCCAGGGGCATAATAAGACGGCGAAGTGCGGAGGTGGGCCACCGCAATCTTCGCCGTCAGTACAGGGTCGTTATTGGTGATGTCGGTATCAGGGGAGGCGGTGCCGTGTTCCAGCTCCGCCGTCATCCCCAGGGCCAGCGCCTTGGCGTCGAACTTCTCAGCCGCCAGGTCGATGCCGGCCCCCTTTGCGGCCTCAGCCGACTGCTCGGGGGTAAATTCCATTTCGCTCGGTCCTCCTCGTTATTCGTCATAGGTCAGGAAGCAATGGCAGTTGACAACCTCCTCGGGCTTTCCACAGTCCGGGTCGCAGGGGAAGCGGCAGCCATTGGGGAAGGTAGCGTCGATGGGTATGCGCTTCCCATTCAGGGCCTTGTGGCTGTCACGGGCCACAGCCATGTTGGTGACGTGCCAGGTCTTCCAGGCGGCCCCGGCCCGCTTCATCATATCGAAGTTGCCAGACAGCAGGGAGGAATTGCACTCCTGGGCGGCGATGGTCTTGGCCCTTGCGCTGGTGGTCTGCATCTCCTGTTGGATTTGCCCAGCAATCGTGGCCCTGCTGTCCCCATTCTCCAGGCCAGCAGACACGATACGGCTGATTTCCTTCTGGGTGGTCTGGGTGATGTGCCGGACCCTGGCCCCGCCCCTCAGCTTGGCAACGGATACCAGCTCCGGGCGCTGGATAGCCTCCAGCCCGTAGACCTTTGCGGCCACCTCCACCCCCTTCTTGTAGCTCTCCTGCCACAGGGGGGTGAAGATAGAGGCAAGGACGCTTTCCTCCCCGGTCCAGTCGATAAGGCCCAGGACGAAGGCATCTACACGGGACATCCGCTCGGCCTCGTCCAGCTTATACCAGGCCCCGGCCCCGTCCGTGTCATACTCGGCCACCCCATCAAGCAGGATGTCCCACACGGACCGCTCGGCCTTCTGGGTCCCATTCACGGCGGCGGCGATGCGGTTGGACTGCTCCCGGAAATACTTGGCCGTGGCAATCTCAAACCGGCGGCCCTGCTCCCTCTCGGCCTGCATCAAAAGCCGCTGGGCATCCTTCAGCCTGACCGCCTTCAGCTCCTCGGCGGCCTTCTGCTTTTTCAGCCCAACGACTTCGACCGTTTCCTTACTCTCTCCCTCGCCGTTTAAGGCGGGGTCGCCACCTTCCAGGCCCTCCACCTCCACCACGTCCTGCCCGCCCTCCTGGGCCGCTCCAGCGTCGTCCATGGGGGCAAGGGAGGCCATAGCCTCGGCGGGGTCCTCGTCCGCCGGGAGGTACAGGTCGGAGAAGGTAGCCTTGTAGACGTTCCCGCCCACGGGGTCGGGGGGGAGGTCCAGCAGTTCCCTGGCCTCGTCCCTGGTCATCAGGCCAGCGTTCCACCCGTCCATGGCCTTGGCCTTGTCGAACTCCTGGTTCCGGGGGACAATATCCTCGAAGTGCCACACAAGGTCGGGGCCGAACAGAGGGATGATCTGCTCGTTGATGGCTTCCTCCCGCCTCAGCAGGCTGGGCATAAGCACGTTCTGGGCATAGATGTATTGGGCCGCCTCAGAGGTGGCCCGGTTGCTGCTCTCGGTTATCCCCATGATTTCACGGGGGACCCCGAAGTGTTCCAGGACAGCATTACGAAGGAAGGTCCGGCCATTCACCATGTCCATGTCCTTCATGTTGTCCCCGACCTTGTTGATGATGGCCTCCCCATTCACCGTGGCGACCCCGTGGCTCTTGAATACGCCCTTAAAGCGTTCCATCCACTCAGCCCTGAAACGCTTCCGCTGCTCCTCGGTGCTTTTCGGCATAGCGATGACCAGGTTGGGGGTGGCATCGTTGAAGAAAAACCTTTTCTGGAACTTGGCGGCATACTCGTCCGTCTCGATTTCATCCGCCAGGGCCTCAGCCTGCCCCAGGCCCCGCCTGAACGGGTCCACGGGGTTGAGGTCCTTCATCACGAACATATCATCCACGGACACGGGCATGATGACCCCGCTCGTCAGCCGGACGGTGTAGAACGGGTGGTCGAGGTAGGGGGTCTGCTGTACCCAATGCGTCGGGACGGGCCACAACTCAGCAGGCCGCCCGGCCTCGTCCTTCTCGATGATGAAGTAGCCCTCGCCTTTGAGTTTCAGGTAGATTTCCAGCAGCCGCCACAAGGCGGCGTTGGACATCTCGTGCAGGGGGTTAGGGTGCTTCCAGAACTCCAGGAAGGGGTGGTCGGTCAGCTCGTGTTCCTCCCCGGCCTCGTCCACCCGGTACAGTTTCCCCTTGGCATAGGCCAGGTCGCCGGCTATGCGCTCGATAACGGCGAGGCGGGGGTTTGTCCGAAACGCCTCTATCCATTCCTGGGTGTTCCTCTCAGGCGGCGTGGTCCACCTCGGGACCATGATGCCGCCCTCGGTATAGGCTCGGCTCCCGGCACCTCCTGGGGTGGACCTTTTCCACCTATCCAGAAATGCCATTTACGCTTCGCCTCCCCCGGCCTTCTCCTTCGGGGGGCGGGTGGCCTTCACCTTCCCCGGCTTCACCTGGACGACGGAGGGGGCAGGGGCCGGGGCCTTCTGCTGGTCCTTCCCCTGGACCTTCCCCAGGCCCGTCTTGGCCTCCCAGACCTTCCTCGCCTCCTCGGGGGAGGTGGCCCTGACGAACTTCATGGGGAGGTCCCCACCGCCGACAAGATAGCTGTTGAGTTTCGCTTTCATGATTTGTTCCTCCTTCAGTCAGAATTAAAATTCGAGGCTCCAGTCACTCACAACGGGGTTGTAGAGTGCCAGGGCCAGGGCATCCGCCATATCCGGGGAGGATAGGCCCCGCTTCTTCATGGCTTCCTTGCGCTCCAGCTCAATCTTGCCGGAGCTGTTCACGGCGTACTTTCGGTTGGAAAGCTGGCTGATTTGCTTATCGTCATACCACAGGTGGATGGTGCCATTTCTCAGGGCCTCCCGGACGGCTCCCCACATCAGGCCGGTGCTGTTCTGGTATTCGATGGGGTCATCGTCGGAGATGGTCCCGCCCTCTCCACCGAAGTGGCACTCCACGATTTGAAGGTCGAAGGGAGGGGGGATACGGGGGTCGTGGGGTTCCAGGTCCCTGTACCTCTCCGCCCGGTCTTCCTCCACAGCCTGGATGATTTCCTCCCGCTGCTCATTCAGGCGGTCGTACACGCCCACGCCCAGGCCGTCACAGTCGATTTTGACATGGATGGCAGCCCATTCATGGGCCAGGGCATACCGCTTGATGGCCTGCACAGCTCTCCCGGCCAGCTCCATCGTGTCGTTGTGGTGGTAGACCTCCGGGGCCTCCTGGACGGCCAGGTCAAGGACGGGGGACAGGACGGAGCTGTCGTCGCCGAAGCGGGCCACGTCGATGCCAATATCCACCCGGCGGACAAGCTCGGTAGCGGGGGCCTCCCCCTCGCTGGCCTTCTCCGCCCACTCCATAGGGATGAAGCTGTCAGGCAAGGCCCTGGGGAACTCTCCAGCCACACGGACCCGGAACACGTCGCTGTCTTCCCCGAACATCTCCACCACCGTCTGGATGAAGCGGGTGTCCACCCTGGAGCTGTCCCGCCCATCCACATGGAGGGTGCTGTATTGCCCCCGGTCCTTATGGTGGGAGTTGTAGAAGAAGCCCGTGATTTTGGTGGGGTTCCCGCACATCAGCAGTCGTGCGCCCTCAGTAGACAGAGCGCCCAGGACCGGCTCGAAGATGTCATCCCTCACACCGCTGGCCTCGTCGATGATATACAGCACGTTCTCGGCGTGGAAGCCCTGGAGGGCATCCGGCTTGCTGGCGGTCCGGGCCACCGCAAACCATTCCTCGGGGTAGCCTCTCATGTAGACCTTCTCACGGGTCCAGATAAGGCTATCGGACAGGACGGGGTTTGACCTCAGCCATTTTGCGACCTCGGCCCAGAGGATGTCCCAAAGCTGGTGTTGCGTCGGGGCGGTGCAGGGTATCTTCGGGAAGGGCCTGGTGGACAAAAACCAAATGACGGCCCAGCTCTCGACGGCACTCTTTCCGATGCCGTGGCCGGACCGCACAGAGGTCATGGGGTATTTTGCGATGCTGTTCAGGATGTCCCGCTGGTGGGGGTCAGGCTTCGCTCGGATGATGTCCTCCACGAAGTCCACAGGGTTGTCGGCGTAGTACAGTATTGCGTTGGGGTCAATCAGCATCGCTATTTGCCCCCTCTCCGCCCGCCTGGTCGCCGTCAGGTTCATCGGGGGGTGTAAGCTCACCTCTCTGCTTGCGGCCCTCATAGGCCGCCTGGATAGCCTCAGCAAGGGACGCCTTTTCCTTCTCGGTCCCTGCCTTCTCGTACTCGAACTTGGCCTTGTTGAGCTTCAGTTCCTCCCGGCGTATCTGGTCGCTGGGGCTTTCCCCTATGGTGTCCCGGAGGAAGTAGGAGGCTTTGACGTTCCCCTTCATGGCCTGATTGAGCATAGCCACCATGACGGCCATTTGGTACGAGCTGTCCCCTTCAGGCACCCCGAGGAGCTTCATTTTCTGCTGAAGCTCCTTGCTGGTGACTGGCATATCCAGCAGCATTTTGGCGGCGGCCTTCATGCTCTTTTTTCGCCGGCGGGCAGCTCCAGAGGCTTGCCCCCCTTTTTGGGCTATTTCTCGTTGTTCGCTCGTTGTTCGATGGTCCAGCCCCTTCCCCTTCAGGTTGTCCGCATTTGCCAATGTCACCACCTCTCGTCTACATGGATTTGGGCGGGGGGAGGCTCAGATGAAGCAGGAATTTTGCCGGGGCGCCTCCATCTGGCTCGTCACCTGGTCCACAAAGATGTTGGGGGCGGTCATCCGGCAGGGAACGTCACAGGCAGCCATATTTGTCCTGAAGCTCTCCTTCTTCTCCAGGATGTTCCAGTCGAGGACATGGCCGACAATCTCATACGGTTTGTGGCAGCAGTACATGACCTCGCCCCGCTCATTCACGGCGATTTGCGCCCAGGAAGCCGCACACCTCTCGAAGGTCCTCCCCAGCAGCCCCCACTTGAAATTGAGGGTCACACGCTCGTCGCCCTCCTGGAGGTCCCGCACAGCCTGGATGATTTCCGTGGCCTCAGCCATAGCCTCTGGGGTGCTGTAGTCCTTCCCCCCGGTGCTTTCCTTGGGCCGGAAGACGATGTAGTCCACGTCCAGGTCCCGGTTGGCCTCATAGAAGCGCCGGACAGCTTCCACGGAGGTGGCGACCATCTGGATGCCGAGGGAGGTCCTGGGGCTTTTGGTCTTCTTCCAGGCAGCATACGCCTCGATATTCCTCCGGGTCTGCTGGTACATCCTCACACCCCTGGCCCTCTCGTAGCTCTCCTCGTCCCACCCATCAAGGCTGACCTTCAGGTAGTCGGGGCGGATGAACTTCAGGGCATTAAAATTGCTGTTCACCCCGTAGTGAAGCTCTTTCCTCTCCAGCCATCTGGCAATCTTCAGGAAGTCAGGGGCGATGGTGGGTTCCCCGCCCCCGGTCAGGATAAAGCCCTTGACGCCCAGCCTCAGCAGCGTGTCCGCATACTCCTTGAACTCCTTCAGGCTCATGGCGTAGGCGTCCTTCCCCAGCTCCCACCGCCTGTATGTGCAGTAGGGGCAACGGTTATTGCAGTAGTTCGTCAGGAAGATGTCAGCGGTTATTGGGCGGTGGGCCCCGACCACCCTGTCCAGGTGGGACAGCATCTTGTCCCCGGTTATCCCTTTGTTCACGTCTGGCGCTCCTTTCTGTACTTCTCGTTCAGTATTTTGGGGACGCAGCTCTCCCAGTCAATACGGTGGTGGATGCGCTGGTGCTTGCTATACATCATCCCGACTTTGATTGCGGAAGGCATAGACATGACCGAATAGAAGGTCTTCAGGTATGTACCGCTCTCCTTATACGCCTCGGTCATTCCTCCGCCCAGGGATTGTGTCGCCACCTGGATGATGTGGACATCCACGAAGGTGAAGAACAGCTCCCCACGGCTCCCCAGGGTGGTGTATGTGGTCACGTCCTCATTCATCGTCCCCCGGAACTGGATGGGGCGGTCAGCCCTGCAAAAGAAGGCGTTCATGGCCTTCCGAAGGAGGCGCTTTTTGAAGTTCCCGCCGGCCAGCCCTCCGATGAAGTCCCCACCCTGGGCAAATGCCACGGTAGCAGCTCCAGACGTGTCCAGGAAGGCAAGCATGGCGTTGAATACCCTCTCCAGGTTCTCCCCGCACACGCTCTTGGACTGGAGGCTACGGCCCACAGGGAAGCGGAAAAGGAGGTCGCTATAATCGTCGTCCAGCATCAGGAAATATGTCAGGCCCAGCTCACGGGCGATGCGGAAGCTCTCGTTCCTGGCGTACAGGATAGCCCGGTGTTCATTCAGGTTGTCCATGGTATCGGCCAGGTCGTGGGCCTCCTGCTTGCAGAACTGAATAACATGATCCGCCCCGAACTTCTCCCGGTAGGCATCAGCGGTCGGGTCCTCGTCGTCGATTATCATGTACCACCTTCCGGCGTACCCATGCTTGCGAAGGGTCTTCATCGTCACCACGTTGTCGGCTCTCCCGTGGGTCAGGATAAAGACGGCGAAGTCATCACGCATTGTCCCCGTCCCCCTCCATAGCGTCCAGGACCTCCCCCATAAGGGTGGCGTACCCATTGGCGATGGCGTTCCCCACGTCGATGATGACCAGGGCGCTGGCCTCCATCAGCTCCTGCATTTCGGGGGAGGCGTGGGCGTAATACTCGGCCACGTTCCCATAGTTGAAGACGTTGTGCCGGTGGGCGGCCCTGATAAGGAACGCCTTTTCCTCCTCGCTGACGCTGGACGCCTTGATTTTTGCAATCAGGGTGTCCGCCTTCTCGGTGTCCAGCATCTCGGCGATGGTGGGCTTCTTCCCGGTTATCTCATACTGAGGGACATTCACGGCGGCGGTGTATGTGTCATCCTCCAGCTCGTCCCCGAGGGGGCTTTCTTCCTCCCCGAAGCCGAACAGGGTCATGTCGATGTCGGCGATTTCCTCCAGCTCCTTCGCCATGGCCTCCTCGTTCCAGTAGGCAATCTCGGCCACCTTGTTGTCGGCCAGCCTGAAGGCTTTTATCTGCTCCGGGGTCAGGTCATCGGCCACGACACAGGGGACGGTTTCGAGCTGGAGTTTGAGGGCAGCTTTCCACCTGGTATGGCCCGCCACGATGACCCCTTCACTGTCCAGGACGATGGGGACCTTGAAGCCGAACTCCTGGATAGAGGCGGCCACAGCGTCCACGGCCTCGTCGTTGAAGCGGGGGTTGTTCTCATAGGGATGTATCTCGGCCAGCCTTCTGTTTACGATGTCCACGTCAGCACCTCCAGAAATGCAAAAAATAAGGGCAGACCCCCAGGATGTAGGTGGTCTGCCCTCTCGACAGTTTTTCATCTTGCGTCCATTTTAAGGGATAAGATTGCACACGTCTATGGCAACATTTCTGCATAGCCATTTTTTAGGCTACTTCACAGCATCCACCCCATACAGACGGACGGCCACACGTTGGACTAACCGCTTCCTGTTCCTCCATACAGTGGACGGGTCACAGTGGATTTTCTCGGCAATATCCTCGTCGTTCATCCGCTGGATGTACTTCCCGTCAACGGCCAGATAATAGGGGTCGTCCCGGATGGAAGCAAGGGCCTTGTCCAGGGCCTCCAGCTCGTGGCTGGTTGCGGCGATGGCGGCCTCCAGGTCGATGATGACAGCCTCCATGATTTCCTCCGGGGTCAGTCTTACCCCAGACTTGAAGAAACGGGTGATGCTATGGCTCCGCTCCTTCAGCCCATACTTTCGGGTGTCCTCCAATTCCTCCTGGTCGTCCTTCAGCTTCGCCCGAAGGTCAGGCACAGCATACAGACGGCGCTCGGTGGCTTTGAAGGCGTCCCTTGCGGACCTCTCAGCAGAGATGCGCCCGGCCTCCACAGCCCGATAAATGATATTCTCGATGCCCTGGTCCTTTTTATCCTTTGCCATTGACGTGGCCGCCTCCCTCGTGATAGAATAGTCGTGTCACGGGCTGCTTCCCCTACGGGGGAGGCGGCTTTTTTATTGTCTCTCCACCATTTTCCTGGGGTCAGGAAAATGGTCTGGGCGGGTGCCTCTTGATATATTCCAGCCTATCGGCGGCTTCCTCTTTCCTCCGCCCCCTCAGCTTCAGCAGCAGGGAGGCCAGGACACCACGGGGGCGGGCCTTCTCCTCGGTGGACAGTATCATGGTGGGATGGGCCGCCACTTCCTCCAGGGTCATCAGCCGGCGTTCCAGCTCCCGGACCCTTCCGTCCATGTAGGCGACCCTGGCCTCCATCTTCCGCAGGCGCTTTTCCCGGCGGGCGCTCATGTCTTGCCCTCCTTCAGCTCGTCGAACAGCCAAAAGTGACGGTCGCCAGTCAAACAGTTGTACGGCAAGGCTTCCTCGGCCTCCTCGTCATATCCCCCGGTGTTTGCCCAGTTCTCGGAGGTCACACTGGTGCCATTCCAGCCCACGGCGATGACCTCCGGGTCCTGGGCCAGCTTTTCCAGGATGTCGGCCTGCTCCTTCAGGCTCGTTTCCCCCTCGAACTTCCTGAAGGCATCCACCACCCTGGGGATGTCCTCAGCCTTTACCAGGCAATCGTCGAAGGTGACGAACATGGAGATGCGCTCGTGCATGGGGATTTCAGGGTTGTCGGCCAGCGCCCAGACCTCACGGGCCGGGTCATCCTTCCCATGCTTGCCGGACAGCATCCGGGTGGTCTTGACCCCGTGGTTGTAGAACTGAGGAAGGTATCGCTTTTCCATGGTCTGCCAGACGGCCATAGACCCCCGCCATGCGTTGTGGACCTCGGCGGCGAGGTGGGCGTTCCCATCCTTCCCGAAGGCATAAATCTCGGTGTAGCTCATTTCTTCACCCCGGACACGCCCGTCTGAAGGAGGAAGCCGAGCAGCATCCAGACTTTGCCCTTGATGCGCTCCAGGCAGATTTTTTTGCCCAGCTCCTCGCTGTAGTTCTCAGGGCTGACGCAGGAGGAAGCGTCCACAATCTCGAAGCCGTTCACCAGGACAGCCCGGACGACGGTGGTCTTCTCCCCCAGGGTGGTGACGTGGACCTCAGAGATGAAGTCGTCCACCATCTTCTGGCTGACGCTGGGCTGGTCGGGCTTCAGGTTCTTGTTCACCTCGATGGGGAGGTAGGCCCGCTCGAAGACATCCTTGGGCGACCAGCTCTCGTAGCCGTCGGCATAGCGGACGGCGTAGCCCTCCCGCTTGGAGCTGGCGAGGTCAGGGATGCGGGCGTTCTCCTTGGTCCACTCCTCGCTGTGCTTCTTCAGGTAGTGGCCGCCCTCCTTCAGCTCATAGAGGGTGGCGGGCTCCGCCTCGACGATTTTCGTACCGATGTACTGCTTCATGGTTTTTTCTTCCTTTCAACGTTTATTCAAAAGCCCCCAAAGGAGGCCCTTGTACCTTGCGGCCCGGTTCTTCAGGATGTAGAGAAGCTGGGCCATGTAGGGGTGCTTCTGCCTATACCCCATCGCTATAATCCACCCCCAGCAGCTCGCACAGCCGCACCTTGGCCTTCGTCACGACGGCGAGGTCCTTTTTCCCGGCCTCGGTGGTGGCCGGCACCAGGGAGGCCAGGGCGGGACTGAGGACCCCCAGCATGGCAACACCCGTCTTGTTCGGGTTGGCCTGCTTCTCCAGCTTCTCGGCCAGGGTGTCCAGGTCATCCAGCAGGCGGCGGTCGTAGCTCTCCAGGACGGCGGCGGGCTTCTTCCCGTCAGGCCCCAGGATGACCCCATCTATGCTGTCGGCGTCATACTTCCACGCCTCCCCACAGGCCAGCGTGGTGGCCTCGTCCTCGTTCTCGGCCTTCACAGTAACGGTGGTGACGCTCGTCACCTCGACGGTGTACTCTTTCATGGCTTCCCCCTCCTTCACTCCAGCGGCATCTCGTAGACCTTCGGAGGCTCAAAGGCAAACATCAGAGCGTTGCGCTGGGTGGTCCTTGTATGGTGCTTATACTGCCTCGCAATATCCTCCAGCACTTCCATGGCCCTGGCCTCGCTCTCGTACTCGCCCAAGTTCTCGGTGACATCCTCGGCCAGGGGGAGGGAGGCCAGCACCTTGACGGGCTTCCCCTCCTCGTATCCCCCGTAGTGGGACGACAGGTGCAGGTCCCCGGCCATCTCCAGATTGAACAGGCATTTCCTGTCCTGTGTCATAATCAGCATGGTCGTTTTTCCTCCATTCCCTCCAGGAACAGCAGCACCCCAGGCCCACCAATGCGGACCCGGCACCGCTCCACATCCTGGGGCGTTATGTATTTGTGGCCGAACAGGTTCTTCATGCCCCGCCAGGTACTCCACGGGACCCGGAAGAAGTCCAGCCCGGAGAAGGAACACAGGACGAAGGCGTGGCCCCCATAGGAGTGGCACCGCTCCAGCCTCTCGGCCTGGTCGGGGGTCACACGGTCCTGGTCCATCCTCCCGGTGTCAGTGTGCTTGGCCTCAAAGCAGACAGCGGCCCCGCCCATCAAAAAGCCCTTGAAGTCGGCCTGGGCCTTCTTGGTGTAGACGGCCACGAACTGCCCGTTCCCCAGGTTCCGCAGGGTCTTCATGGCCTCGGGGGTCTTCTCGATGTCTGCCACATCCCTGTCCCGGTAGTAGCAGCAGGCGGCCTCGATAAGGCTCTCGAAGTCCTTCCCCTGGTGGCGGTTCAGCTTGTTCCTGTACCTGGCCGCCAGCTCCTTCTCGGTCATCCTCACCGCTTCCCGCCTCCCTTCTTCCCGGCCTCCCCGTAGGTTATCAGGGGCAGCCATTGATACCGCTCCTCGAAGGGGAAGAACTCCTCGCCCTCGGGGACGATGCGCCGGAGGGCGTCGTCCATCTTCTGCCGGAAGTAGTCGGCCTCGTCCTTCAGGGTCAGGGCGTCGAAATACAGGTCGTACTTGGCTCCCCAGGCGTCCAGCACCTTTTTGAGGCGGGCATACCCAAACACGTCCTTGCCCATGACCTCGGGGTCGTTCAGGGTGAACAGCAGGGTGTCGGTCATGTACTGCACAAAGGTCTGGCGGGTGGCATCCTGAAGAACTCGTTCCCGCTTCTTCTGTTCCTCCTTCTGGCGCTTCAACAGGCCGCTTTGCTTCGCCATCTCTCGCAGCTCCTTCCTTCTCTCACACGGCGACCTTGCTTTCAAACTGCCGCATTGTGGTGATGGCCTCCCCGCACCACTCAGGGAGATTGGCCCGTACCAGGGCCGTGGCAAAGGGAGGGGGTACGGCGTTCCCACAGCGGGCAACCTGTTTCGACTTCCCGTACTCCTTCCCGGTGAAGTCCCGGTCGATGATGTAGTCATCAGGGAAGCCGTTGGCCCGGTACAGCTCCCTTGGGGTCAGCATCCGCAAGCCCACATCGGCGATGAAATACCAGGCCCCGCCGATGCGAAACAGGATAACCTCGTCGGCCTCCAGGCTGTACCCGCAGTATTCGTTCAGGCACTCCCGCACCTGGGGCCACCGCTGGAGGTCTTCCCCAGGGCAGGCCCGGACCACTTTCGTGGTGACGACCCCGAAGTGGGTCCCGCCGGCGGTGATGGTCTGCACAGGGTCCCCAGCAGGCCCGCCCAGGTTCTCCCCCTTCATCTTCACCAGGTGGGCGGTCTGAAGGGCGTTATGGTCCACGGACGTGACGGTGGGGAGGGGCTGGGACATCTCAGCCCCCACCACCCCGCCGAAGTATTTGGACAGGCTGGCAACGGTCAGCCCTTCCCGGTCCTTCGTCGTGATGGTGTGCAGGGGGTCAGTTATTCCCTGGTTTTGCTGCTCTCCGCTGTAATACTTCGTCAGGCTGGCAGCTACCAGGCCGTAGCGGTTGGAGGCGTCCACAGTCAGCAGGGGTCCGCCCAGCTCCTGGCCCCGCACGTTCTCCCCCTGCTCGGTGTGATACTGGATAAGGCTGGCACCCATCAGCATTTGCCCACCACCTCCCCCGGTCCTGGCGGTGTCCACAGGCTCGTCGGGGGTATGCCCGGTGGAGTTCGTCGTATTCGTCACGGTCCAGGGGGCCATGAAGGGGGAGGCCACCCCGTACCCATGCTTGGCCGTGATGGTCTGGAGGGGGCTGTCCACTTCCTGCCCCCGGAACTCCCCGGCGTGGTTCACCACGACCAGGTACGGCCTGGGGGCCTTCAGGACAAACTTGTCGATGCCACGGGCCACCCTCCGCATGGTGTTGGGCCGGAGGGGGCGCTGGGCGCTCAGGCCATACTTGGCCTTGACTTCCTCCCTGGTGTCGAAGATAGAGGGAGTGGGCAGGCTCCAGTCGATGACCTCAGCAGCAGAGCGCCAGGGCTTCAGCAAGCCGGCCTTGACCTCGGGGCTGTCAGCAGGGGCGTGGGTTGGGGCAGGCCACACGATAGGCCGCCCATCCCTCCGGGCAATCAGGAAAAACCGCTTGCGGGTCGTCGGCGCTCCATAGTCAGCCGCTACCAGCTCCC
>OFHP01001076.1_pt1 | contig 13895 bp, 14 predicted proteins | sample 1521651 | NCBI WGS metagenome assembly OFHP01 (sample SAMEA3504105, study PRJEB24116) | mouse gut metagenome | biome: mouse gut; feature: mouse-associated habitat; material: faeces | place: Denmark | collected 2011 | reverse complement strand
GAGGTGGTCATCGACCTGGACAAGCTGGAGCCTACCGTGGCCCTGCCCCACCTGCCTGAGAATACCAAGGTGGTGTCTGAGGTGACCGGGACCCCTATCAATCAGGTTGTGATTGGCTCCTGCACCAACGGCCGCATCGGCGACCTGCGCATTGCCGCCGCCATCATGAAGGGGAAAAAGGTGGCCGATAACGTGCGGTGCGTGGTCATCCCCGCCACCCAGGCTATCGTCCTCCAGGCCATGGAGGAGGGGCTGCTGGAGGTCTTTGTACGGGCGGGGGCGACGGTCAGCATGCCCACCTGCGGCCCCTGCAACGGCGGCCACGTAGGGGTTTTGGCGGACCATGAGCGATGCGTATCCACAACCAACCGGAATTTTGTGGGGCGAATGGGGGCCAAGAACTCAGAGATCTACCTGGCCAGCCCTGCGGTGGCGGCCGAGAGCGCGGTTGCAGGCGTGATTTCCGCGCCGGCGGAGGCATAGGACATCCCGAACCGATTGGGACGGAATCAAGCCGGCATTTTGATGGAAAGAGTTCGGATAGAATGCTCATTTCCGGTATCCGGAATGGGCAGGGAGAAGAGGCAGCAAGTAATATTTGGGAACATTTTTTGTAAGAAGGATTGAGTAAAAAGGAGCGCCCCGGAAGATGCCGCTGTTCTTTGCGGAAACGCTGCTTCAGCCGGGCGCGGAGGAGGAATATGAACGCAAAAGGAACTGTATTCAAATACGGAGACAATGTAGACACGGATGTCATCATCCCGGCCAGATACCTGAACAGCTCAGACCCTGCGGAGCTGGCGGCCCACTGCATGGAGGACATCGACAAGGATTTCATCAAGCGGGTGAAGAAGGGCGACATCATCGTGGCGGAGAAGAACTTCGGCTGCGGCTCCTCCCGGGAGCACGCGCCGCTCTGCCTGAAGACGGCGGGGGTGAGCTGCGTCATCGCGGAGACCTTTGCCAGGATCTTCTACCGGAACGCCATCAACATCGGCCTGCCCATCATCGAGTGTCCGGAGGCTGCCAGAGGCATCGAGGCAGGGGATGAGGTGGAGGTGGATTTCGATTCCGGTGTCATCACAAATGTGACCAAGGGCACCAGCTTCCAGGGCCAGGCCTTTCCGGAATTCATGCAGCGGATCATCTCCTCTGAGGGGCTGATCAACTACATCAATAGCCAATCGTAGGATTCAGACCGAAACAAATAGAAAATATGTACGACAGAGCCTTGCAGACTACAGTCCACAGACTGCGAGGCTCTGTTTCCTCATAGGAGGCAAAACTCCTGAGGAAGGATGGAGACGCTGTGGAACAAATGGCCCTTCGGGACAATGTTTACGGAGGGAAAGCGCTCCCGGAGGAGCGAGACAGTTCACATGTGAAAGGGATTGGAAAAGGATTATGGAGAAGGCTTCTTCCAAAAAATACGAAATCGATATGTGCAATGGCCCGCTGCTGGGCAAAATCATGATATTCTATGTACCGCTGATGCTGTCCGGCATCCTGCAGCTCCTCTTCAACGCGGCGGATATCGTGGTGGTAGGGCGCTTCGCGGGAAACCAGGCCCTGGCGGCGGTGGGCTCCACCGGATCGCTGACGAACCTCCTGGTGAACATCTTCATCGGGCTTTCGGTGGGCGCGAATGTGCTGGTGGCCCGGTATTATGGCGCAAAGCAGGACATCCAGCTGAAGGAGATGGTACAGACTGCCATCGCCACCGCTCTGGCGGGAGGAATCATCCTGATATTCCTTGGCTTTTTCCTGGCCAGACCGGCCCTGGGCTGGATGGGCACGCCGGATGACGTGATTTCCCATTCGGTTCTCTATATGCGCATCTACTTTGCCGGGATGCCGTTCATGATGGTCTACAACTTTGGTTCCGCTGTGTTCAGGAGCGTTGGCGACACTAAATTGCCGTTCTATTCGCTGCTTGTCGCCACATTGTGCAATCTTGTCCTGGACTGGGTGTTTGTGGCTGTGTTCGATATGGGAGTGGCTGGTGTTGCATGGGGCACGGTGATATCCAATGGCGTGAATGCCGCTATAATAGTGTTTTTTCTTACGCGTGAGGCGGAGCCGGTCACTTTGAGCATTACCCGGTGGTCGGTCTCGGTGCCTGACCTTAAGAAGATGTTGCAGATAGGTGTCCCAGCCGGTTTGCAGGGCATGGTGTTCTCTGTGTCGAATATCTTTATCCAGTCAGCTATCAACAGGTTCGGAGCCGATGCCATAGCCGGCTCCTCGGCTGCACTTACCTATGAGGCGTATTGCTATTATGTGGTGGTGGCATTCTGTGCGGCAACGATAGCTTTTGCGGGACAGAATTACGGAGCCGGCCTTTATGACCGTTGCAAGCGTGTGGCGGCTATATGCATGTTTTACAGCGTGGCAGTGTGCGGTGTAGCCAATTTCCTGATAGTATGGCAGCAGCAGGCTTGCATAGGGGTGTTTACATCCGATGCTGCTGTGGTGCATTATGCTTCTGTCAGGTTCCATACGGTGCTGGTATTCCAAAGCCTTGCGAGCAGCTATGAGATAGCCGGAGCCTATATGAGAGGTCTTGGATATTCGCTGACACCGATGTTGCTTACTGTGTTCGGCACGTGTGTGTTGCGTCTTGGATGGGTGTATCTGTTTCCGAGAATCGATTATTCATTCCGCACATTGATGGTGATATATCCTGTCACATGGGCGGTCACAGGTCTGGCTGTCATCACTGCAGCAGTGATGGTGCAGCGGAAGGCGTTTGCCTTGAAAGGCAGCAGAGCCGGGCTATGAGGCGCATGTCGTAGCCCCGACATGTCATTTCCTGCCGAAGTCGGCGGGTATTTCTCCCCATGCCGGTGTGTCCCAGGTGAGTATAGGGTTGGTGAGAGGGTTGGCATTGAGCCATGCTGTGGCGCGTTCGATCATTTCAAATAGCCGCTCATTCTGTGGGGTGCGCGGCAGAGTGGTCTTGGGCTGCCGGTTGCGTACCCAGGCGCGTGCGGTGCGTGAGTCGGTGTAGATGGGTGTGTTGGGGCGGCCTTGTGATTTGAGCAGGGCGAGTCCGTGTACGAGTGCGAGGTATTCGCCGATATTGTTGGTGCCCCCTTCGATTGGTCCCACGTGGAATATGCGTTCGCCGGTGCGTACCCACACACCCTGGTACTCCACAGGTCCGGGATTTTTAGAGCATGCCGCGTCCACGGCTAAGGAGTCGAGACGTATGTCGGGGAACGATTCGTAGTTGACAGGAGCCGGACGGTGCTTTGCGATTGACGCCAGGAGTTCTATCTGTTCTGCCGGATCGCCGCGATAGGCCTCCACAGCAGCTTCCTGCGAGTCGAATGATTTGTATTTTGCTCCGGGATATCCTTTGGTCTGGAGCTGGCATTCCTCCCAGGAGTCGAATACTCCTGTGGCATAGCCGTTCCATACGACATAGAATTTTTTTCTCATATATGTGGGTGTGATGGCACTAAGTGAGTCAGGGAGAGGCTTATGATAATGTGAGGAATATCGAGATATCGATGCTGCGTATGTGCAGGATGGCGGCGATGCGCTGATGCACAGGTTTGCCGAAGAATGTCAGTGTGGCTTTCTGCATGCCGGGATGCAGCTTGAGGGCATTGGATGGCCCTTCGCAGCTTACGATGCTTTCAAGAAGGGTGAGCAGCGTGTTGGTAAGAGCCATTGATGCTGTACGCGCTACGGCACTTCCGGCACGTACGTAGCATACACGGTTCTCGCTTCGGAGCGTGCTGTCGACAGCAGATGCAAGGGCGAGATCTATGGGGGTCATTGACGGGAAGGCTGAGCCGTCGGCATCGGCGGTGAGATCGAATGTCAGCACTCCGCGCTTCATCATCTTTACCGTGTCGCTGTGAAGTACGAAAGGTGTGGATGTCGGTGTCGCAACTACCACGTCGGCGGAGCGCAATGCATTGTCGAGAGTGCGCGGATGGAGCGATGAGGTGATGGCCCATGGTCCCAGTTCGTGGGAGGCTTGACGCAAAGAATAGACATCGTTGTCAAACATCCTTACTGTAGCCCCAAGACCTACGGCAGAGCGGGCTGCCGCACATGCGGCGATACCCGAGCCTATTATCACGGTCTCGCATGGCACTATCCCTGCCACGCCTCCCAGAAGTATGCCTTTCCCTTTCTGGGAATCGGCAAGCAGCGAGGATGCTATGGCTATCGATGCTCTGCCGTCGATCTCGGCAAGAATATCGGCAAACGGTGTGTGGCCTTTCTCATCTTCCACAAGGTCAAGGGCTATTGTGATCACATGGCGTTCGAGGAGCTGCCTGAGGGTCCTTTCATCCGTGCATGCGGCTTTAAGCAGAGTAAGGAGCATTGCGCCTCTGCGCAGGCATCGGGCATCCGAAAGGCTCATTGGGGCTGTATGGATGACTATGTCGCATGCCAGAGCTTCGGCCCGGGTGGTTATATCCACGCCTGCGCGTATATACTTTGCATCGTCGTAATGTATAGGTTCGGCGGCGTTTTCCTGCATCTTCACCTTGAATCCGCGTTGGATGAGCTGGGCTGCTCCCTCAGGAGTGAGGGGAAACCGTCGTTCGGCGGGTTCCTCATTGCGTGGAAGCCCTATTGTGAGTCTGCGCCGTCGTGAGCCTGTCTCGCAAGGCTGCTCTACAGCGGTGGGAGTTGAGTCAAGATTCATAGCTGCTTATAAGTTTCAGGAAACGGTCGACGCTTTCGCTCACCTGCTCGGTGTTCTCAAGTCGTGAACTGTCGAAAGTCAGTTTTGCCCGGGAATAGTGGGGGTGTCTCCACTCCATCTGACGTGCGATGAATGCGTCAAGTTCGTCGTCAGACAGGGAGGCTATCAGCGGACGCTTCTCTCTTCCCTCCTTGAGCCGGGCGAGGAGGCGGTGATGGGGCGCGGTGAGATAGACTGTGATCCCGCGCGAGTTCATCACATCCATGTTGTCACCGAAGCATGGTGTGCCCCCTCCGCAAGCCACGAAAGTGTCGCTGCTGCAGCTCACTTCAATGAGGGCTTCGCGCTCTATGGCGCGGAACGCATCTTCGCCTCGGCACGCGAATATCTCCTTGACGCTGCATCCCTGCCGCTCTTCGATATAATCGTCAAGATCGATGAAGCGCACTCCTGTGTGCTCTGCCACGGCTCTGCCAAGAGTGGTCTTGCCGCAGCCCATATATCCTATTAGAAAAGTGGTGGTCATATATTTTCAGAATCACGTCGGCCCAATATGGGGGATTGTTGGATGGTGGGGTGGGACACGTGTAGTGCAAAGGTAAATAAATTTGGATTTTAACCATTTTTTTGAGCGGTGAAATTTTGTTAAATCAGGGTGCAAAAATTGCTTTCTCCCCTTTTTGTCCGTACCTTTGTTGCAAGAAAATTCTGAACGATAAATTGTAGGGTCTCGTAGCCGGCAGCGTCGAGATTCTAAATTTTTTTACGTTCGCAGTTGATATAATCTCTCACTAACACCATATCAAAAATAACATTACTACCATGGCAATAACTTATATGACCAAGGAAGGTTACAAGAAAAAAATGGAAGAAATCGCCTACCTGGAGTCAGTAGAGCGTCCCCGCATATCGGCGGCTATAGCCGAGGCCCGTGACAAGGGTGACCTTTCGGAGAATTCCGAGTATGACGCAGCCAAGGAGGCTCAGGGCATGCTTGAGATGAAGATCTCCCAGCTCAAGGATCTTGTGGCTAATTCACGCATTATCGATGAGAGCAATCTTAACAATGAGGAGGTGCAGATACTCAATCGTGTTAAGATCAAGAACCATACCAACGGAATGACTATGGAATACACCATTGTCGCAGATTCCGAAGCCAACCTCAAGGAGAAGAAGATAGGCTCGTCGACCCCCATTGCACAGGGGCTGCTCGGGCATAAGCTCGGAGAGCTTGTCGACATAAAAGTGCCGGCAGGCATGATGAAGTTTGAGATCATCGAAATCAGCTTCTAAGGTCATGGCAACTATTTTTTCAAGGATAGCCGACGGTGAGATCCCGTCCTATAAGGTGGCTGCCGATGATAAGCATTATGCTTTTCTTGACATCAATCCTGTAGCCAGGGGGCATGTGCTGGTGATCCCTCGTCGGGAGGTCGATTATATATTCGATCTTGACAAGGAGGAGTACACCGGTCTGATGCTCTTTGCGCGCCGTGTGGCGAAAGCCATAGAGAAGGCTATTCCGTGTGAGCGTGTGGGCGTTGCCGTAGTAGGGCTTGAGGTGCCTCACACCCATATCCATCTGCTCCCGATCAACAGCGAGGCGGATATGGACTTCTCCAAGAAGCACAGCTTCCCTGCCGAAGAGATGCAGGCTATAGCCGACGCTATCGCGAAGGAGTTTGAGTAAAAAACAAGAAAACTGATTCTTTTTAAAGGACATAAGGACAGGAGGGCTTTTATAAGCGATGGGAATACATGATTTCCGTACTTATTGAAAAGTCCTCCTGTCCTTATGTATTGAAACTTGATGTTAGTTATGTCGAAAACAGGATGCTGGATTGAAGCGATGAGGCTGCGCACCCTCCCAGTGTCGCTTGCCGGGGTGATATATGCCGGGGCACTCGGAGTGTTGTCATGGAGGTTTGATGTGATCCCCTGGGGGATGTGTGTTGCATTCGCGCTGCTTGCCCAGGTGGCCTCAAATTTCGCCAATGAGTATTACGACTTCAAGGCTGGCCTTGACAAGGCTGGCAGAGTGGGACCGCGACGAGGTGTCACAGAGGGTGATATCACACCTGAGGCTATGAAATATGCAACGTTCGGGACCCTTGGTGTTGCATGCCTGATAGGAGTGGCTCTTGTGGCTATGTATGGGCAGTGGTGGATGTATGTAGCCGGTGTTGCCACAGCATTGGGGGTGATTGCCTATAGTGCAGGTCCCTATCCTCTTTCGCGTCATGGGCTTGGCGAGGTCGCGGTAGTGTTCTTTTTCGGTATAGTGCCTGTGGTGCTTACTTATATGCTAATGGGCGGACCTTTCGGCTGGTGGCTTCTTGCAGCAGCGGTAGGGATGGGGCTTATGGGCGCGAATGTGCTTGTAGTGAACAATTACCGTGACATGGACGATGACCGGGCGGTAGGGAAGCGCACGTTGGCTGTTGTAATTGGCAGGCGCGGGATGTCGAGCCTCTATCTTGCAAATGGTTTCATGGCTGTGATTCTCACTCTTCCCGAATGGGTGGCAGCGGCAAGGATGGGATGGCTGTGCCCATGCGTGTATCTGATACTTCACGTGGCATTGTACACCAGGCTCGTGAGGTCACGTGGTGAAGCCTTGAATCCGTTGCTGGGAATGACAGCCTGTCTGATGATGCTTTATGCAGTGATGTTCACCCTTGTAGTGTGCATGGTGTAGCCTGAGGTTAAAACCTCATGCCCACGGCAGCTGTGAATGACAGTATGGAGTTGAAATGGGTCATGTCGTCGGAATTGTAATTCACAAATCCGCTTGCACGCATGGTGAATGCGGCGAACAGGGCGCGGTGATTGTAGACAGCTGCGAGATTGATGCGGAAATTGTTGGCAAGCTGAGTGCGCGCCTTTCGGTGCTCTTCGGAGTTGAACAGCTGCCTGTATCCTATTGCCGCCAGCCCTGTGGCGTTTAGGAGCCATCTGCGTGGCTTCAGCACCCAGTTGTAGGCGTATCCTCCTGTGGCGCAGTAGCTGCGGTAGTCAAGGGTGTAGTAGTTGTTGGAGAGAGGGGAGTGTATGAGCATTTCGGCAGGAAGGGAATTGAAGTCCATGCGCATGTGCTGCTCTGTGAAGTTGAATCCTACGAGAGCGGTGCCGGCATTTTGGAGCTGGTATTTTGAATAGCTGTAGGCTGCCGCCTGGGAATATTGGTAGTTGTTGAAGAACCAGTATGCGTCGAATGTCTTGGAGTCGGTGGAGCAGTCCGAAAATTTGTAGCGTATGTGATGTCCGTCGTTATAGTCTCCGAATCGTGTGAGTATCATTCCTCCTGTGGATGATACCGACTGGTAGCTCAGAGAGAAGCGTGAACAGGTGAAGTCAAGGCTGAATGTCCGCCTGTTGGTTGGATCGGAGAAGAGTTTGTTGGTGTTCCACATGTATCCTGCACTCACAGCCATGAAGCTGAGGGAGAATCCGGCATCGCTATAGAGATCGGAGTGCATGTTTACCTCGGATTTGGGAAAGAACATCATTGATGTCTCCATCCAGTTGTAGCTTTTCCCTTGCAGTTTCCAGTTCTTTCCGGTCCCTACCACGTAATTGTTGTCATAGGAATTGAAAGTGCGGTCCCCCCAGTTGTAGACTTCCAGGCAGAAGCGCGGAAACTTTGGGTAGCATATGGCTGGGTCATGTATGTGGAATCCGTTGTTGATAATCTGCTTTATCCAGTAGGTACAGCCTACATTGTCGCAGCAGGTGTCGCAGGGTGTATCGGTGATTAATGCGGATTCGTCAGCTGTTTGAACTATAGCGGTTTGTATGTGTGTTGTGTCAGGGGTGAGGGGACTATTGCTATGTGCAGCCATATTGCTGGCTGCAAGTAACATACTGAATATTGATAATAACCGATACATAGGTAAGTGCAAAATTACAATTTTTTCTCATATTCTATCGCTCTTATATTTTTGTGGAATGTGAATGGCAGTGTTAAATAATATTAATATTTAGTACTATGTATTGCAAAGTACTGTGAAAAGTATCTATCTTTGCAATGCAAAATAAAATTCAGATATAGTTTATGAATATCGACAACCTAAAATCACAGATGAGAAAGGGGATGCTCGAATTCTGCGTGCTTCTGATTCTGAAGCGAGGTGATGCCTATGCCTCCGAGATGATAGCACGGCTGAAGGAGGCGCATCTCATAGTGATGGAGGGGACACTTTACCCTCTTCTTACTCGGCTCAAGAATGACGGTCTGCTCTCTTACCGTTGGGAGGAATCCACTCAAGGTCCTCCCCGCAAGTATTACTCAATAACTCCGGTGGGACATCAGTTCCTGGAGCAGCTTCAGCAATCGTGGGATGAGATTCTCTCCTCGGTATCAATTCTACAATCCGACTACACCAACAAATATCTTCCGCAATGAAAAAGACATTTGAAGTTAACATAAACGGTAAAATATTCCATATAGATGAGGATGCCTATGAGCTCCTTAAGAATTATCTGTCGCAGCTCCGCGAAGCGTTCCCCGGTGAAGAGGGTGAGGAGATTGTGTCCGATATTGAGTGCCGCATATCTGAGCACTTCGAGCAGCGCGCCAGCGTAGGTTCTTCTGTGATAGTGATTGAGGATGTCAACAATGTGATAGGTATAATGGGGCATCCCGAGGAGATTTCCGAGGAGGCTGATTTCGGTCAGAGTGCCAGGGATGAGTCGCGTCGTCCTGAGCCGGCAGCATGGGGGACGGTACCGCCGTCCGCTGCTGTGGGGATGGGTACGACACCTCCACCTCTGCATAAGAAACTTTTCAGGGACGATCGCCACAAGGTGTTTGGCGGTGTGATTGCCGGTCTCGGGCAGTATCTTGGCTGGGATGTCACTGTGCTGAGGATTCTGGTAGTGGTCCTGACATTGTCGCTATTCAGCCTGAACCTGTTCTGGACAGTGATTATCCTCTATCTTATAGCCTGGATGATAATACCTCCTGCACGGACTCCCAGGCAGATACTTGAGATGCGCGGTGAGCCGGTCACAGTGGATAACGTAGGTCAGACGGTGATTGACAATACTGTCCCTCCCACAGCACCTGTGCCTTCCGGTAGTGACTTTGCCAAATTCATCAACAATGTGTTTCTCATAATCGGCAAGGTGATTCTCTGCCTTCTTGGTATAACCGGTGCTGTAGTGGCAGCCACCACCGGGATTGTCGGGCTGGTGATCATTGCCGGAATGTGCTGTCTGTTCTTCGGGGCGAGTGGTGCGTTGCTCGATGCTATGGATATATCGCTTTCTTCGCCTTATCTTGAGGGATGGGGTATAGCCCTGGTGCTCTTTGCCGTAATGCTTCCTGCCATATGTCTCTGTTGGGCAGGGTTTTCCTCGATGTTCAGGTCTCCCAAAATATCAACTTCTGGTATAGTCGTTCTGGTGGTGCTTGAAGTGCTGTTGATCATAGGAGCATCCGTGTTGTTGAATATGTGAAATATTACAAATTGTATGATTATGAAAAGGTTATCTCTATTTCTTTTGTCAGCGTTATTAGTGTTGGCTGCATTTGCGGCCGAGCGTACGGTCCATATCAAGGGACTCATAAGCGGCATAAGTGTATCAAGCGGCATTGATGTTCTGTATGTGCCGGGTGAGGCTCCGGGACATGTGCTCGTGTCAGGTCCTGCTGATGAGATTCCGCTGGTGGATATCAAGGTCAAAAAGAGCACACTTGTCATCGGTGCAGTGGAGCAGAGAGTATGGAGCAAGCTTCTCAACCGGCCCGGTGTCAAGCATGTAAAGGTCACAGTCTATGCTCCGGCGGTGGGTAACATTTCGGTGAGCTCTGGTGCCGAGATAAAGGTCAGGAATCCATTGGCGTTGGGCGGCAGGAACGTTAAACTGTCGGCATCGTCAGGAGGAGATATTGAACTGGATGGCGGTATGGTGTGCGGTAATTGCAGTGCCAATGCATCTTCAAGCGGTGATATAGAAGTGAAAGGATTCGAAGCCAAGAATCTGTCTATGAATGCAAGTTCTGGTGCCGATATCGAGTTTAAGGCTATAAATGTCAGAACTGTGAGGGCTAATGTCTCATCGGGCGCAAACATCACGGTGAAAGGGCGAGCTGACAGAGCCGACATGAACGCATCGTCAGGAGGTGATATAAAGATCCGGGAGCTTGTGTGCGGTATGGTGCGCGAGAACAGATCGTCAGGCGGAAAGATAAAGCGTTAAGGTTTATTATAGTTTTTGTGTTACGATTGTAGGGGCGTATGTGTTATGTCCCTACGGTTGTTACACTCTTGAAAATTAGGGGATATGTTTAATAGAATTATCACGTTTCTTATATTTATGCTGATGGTGCTGGCAATTATGGCTCAGCAACCGGCAACCGGAGATTCGATTGCGGCACAGGCTCTTGACGAGATTGTGGTGAGTGCTCCGAAAGTGATACGCAAGGCCGATATGGATGTGTTCTATCCGTCACGGACCGCAGTCAAAAACTCAAAGGATGGGATGCAGCTTCTGCGTAACCTCATGATACCGACTGTGACTGTAAATGAGGTGCTCGGGTCGGTGACTTCGTCAAGCCAGGAGGTGCAGGTGCGAATGAATGGGCGTGTCGCCACAGTGCAGCAGCTTCAGAGCCTGCTTCCCGAGACCATAAAAAGGGTTGAATGGATTGAGAATCCAGGTTTGAGATATGGAAACGCTTATGCGGTGCTGAATTTCGTTGTGGTGAATCCTACGCCTGGTGGTTCGCTTATGACAAAGGGGATGCCGTCGCTCAACTGTGCATGGGGAGATTATTCAGGTTCACTGAAGCTTAATTCCGGTCGATCGCAGTGGGGTGCGACCGGCGATTTCAAACTCACGAACAAGATCGGTTCCTACAGGGAATATCATGAGACATTCACAAAGCCCGACGGCGAATCAGTGACACGCACCGAAACCCCTCTCGGTGGGTATAATTCCGACAAATGGGAGTTTACGGCAGGGGTGCTTTGTCCGTTCAATAAGTATGACAGAGGGTCCATATCGCTGAACAGGTACAATAGGAATGAGACTCACTATCGTGTGAACTTCGCGCCGATGCCATTTCTGCAAGTGCGTTATAATATTCAGTGGGGCAGACAGAAGAAAGAGGCAAAGAAACTCGTGAATGCCGATGCCGATATCGATCAGTCGTCAGCCAAGGGCAGATGATGAGGTTGGATTGATATAAGAAGAGTATTGAAACAGATGGGTGCCAAAACGGATGTGCCCCAAAAAAGTGTGAGATAAAACTTTTTTGGGGCACATCCGTTTTTTCTGATTCTTGCTTTATGGCTTCGAGAGGTATGAGCGGTACTTTGCCGGATCGGATATGATCTCTAATGCGGCATTATATATGGGGTTGCATGGGTTGGCTATGCGGAAATAGGTCGACTGTTCGAACAGGTCGCGCCCTATCAGACCTTTTACCACGGTGGCTATATAGTCGTAGGATGTGTCGAACTGCTCCTTGTTGTATTCCACGCCATCTTTTCTGCCGGTCTCGGTAAGAGCCTGCATCATCTGTGGGGTGACGCTGAACTTGCTCACAAAGTCATCCTCTTTTTTGTATTTTTTCTTAAGTCCGGATCGATGGCTGTCAACATATTCGAGAGCGTAGTGATTGATGGTGCCTTTTGCAACAAGGTCGCGGTAGTAGTCGGTGTAATAAGTGGTGTCGAGAGGGACGAATCTGTCAGGCATTATGCCGCCTCCGCCGTATACCGGTCTGCCAAGGCGCAGGGTGTGGTAGAGCAGAGAGTCGGGGAATGCGATGGAATCGGCTGAGCTGAGCTCGCCTGACTGGTAGCGGTTGACCATATCCATATGGTAGTCCTCATCATCGCCGTCAGTGTAGGGTTTCTGTATGCAGCGTCCCGAAGGAGTGTGGTAACGTGACACTGTGAGCCTGATCATGGAGCCGTCAGGGAATGGGAACGGTCGCTGCACCAACCCTTTTCCGAATGTTCGGCGTCCTACTATCACACCTCGGTCATTGTCCTGGAGAGCTCCCGAGAGGATCTCGCTTGCCGATGCGGAGAACTGGTTGACCATCACCACTACGCGCCCGTCGAGAAAGTCGCCGTTGCTGGTGGCTTCGTATCGTGCCGATCCGTTCTTGGGGGAATCGGTGTATACAATCAGATCCCCTTTGTTGAGGAATTTGTTGGCGATCTCGGTGGATGGGCGCAGATATCCTCCGCCATTGTCCGTAAGATCGATTATCAGGTGCTTAAGCCCGCGTTTGCGGAGCTTTTTCATGGCGTCGTTGACCTCGTCGGTAGTAGTGCCGGCGAAGCGTGATATGGAGATGAGTCCGATACTGTCGTTGATCATGTATGTCGCATCGATACTGTAGATGGGTATCTCGTCGCGTTTCACCACGAACTCCATCGGTCTGTCAGTCCCTTTGCGTACCACCATCAGACGAGCCTCCGAGCCGCGCGGACCTCGGAGCACCTTGAGTATTTTGCTGTTAGGCATCTTTGCTCCTGAGATTACGGTGTCGTTGCACGAGAGGATGCGGTCGCCGGGTAGTATGCCTACACGTTCGCATGGCCCGCCCGCCACCGACTCTATCACATAGAGAGTGTCCTTATCCATCTGGAAGCGTATACCTATGCCGGAGAAATTGCCGTTGAGCGGTTCGGTGAGCTCACGTGTCTCATCGGCATTGGAGTATGTGGAGTGGGGATCAAGGTCCTTAAGCATCGCTATGATCGCGTCTTCGACTACTTTGGTGGTGTCGATGGTGTCAACGTAATAGCTGGCGATGATCTGCTCGGCGAAAGCGAGCTTACGTTCGGGTGGCAGTTTGACCACCTGGGCTTTTAGGGATGCAGCTCCTGCTAAAAGAATGATAAGTGAGTACAGGATTTTTCTCATGGGAGATATTGTGATATGTCATGGCCATGTGATGCCAGTTCTCTGACCATGGATGACGATATGAAACTTAATTCGGGTAGAGAGTAAAGGAGTATGGTCTCAATGCCTGATATCGAGCGGTTGATGTCGGCGAGATTACGTTCGTATTCGAAATCGGCTACGGTTCTCACCCCTCGGAGCATCCATCCGGCATTCTCTTCCCGGCATGTGTCGACGGTGAGTCCCGAATAGGATATCACTTTGATTTCAGGCCGGTCGGCATAGAGCCGGGATATGGTTTTCACACGCTCCTGCACGCTTTCGGCTGAACTTTTGGCAGGGGTGAATCCTACGG
>OFHP01001074.1_pt1 | contig 13900 bp, 20 predicted proteins | sample 1521651 | NCBI WGS metagenome assembly OFHP01 (sample SAMEA3504105, study PRJEB24116) | mouse gut metagenome | biome: mouse gut; feature: mouse-associated habitat; material: faeces | place: Denmark | collected 2011 | reverse complement strand
CCGCCGCTGAAGATGCTGCGCACCAGCTTGACATAGAAGTTGCCCCAGTGCCAATACGGGGAGGCCAGAGAGTGCAGCATGCCGTCCGGCTCCGCCTGGCACAGGCCCCATGGCTCTCCGATCCGGTCCGGAGAAGGAATATCCCGGTTGGAAATGACCTCTACCCCCTGGGAGGCCAGGGCTCTCATGGCATCCTCCTCCACGCAGAACCATTTCAGTCTGATCCGGGCCCGCGGATTGGTCAGCCGGGCCCCCAGGGCAAAGGCGTTGATGCTGGCGGGTACGCCGAAAATGGGGTTGGAGGCCACGTACCCGATTTCCCCGTCCCGGCTCATGGCTCCGGCAATGGCGCCGGTGATGAATTTCCCCTCATAAATCCGGCTGTAATAGGTCCGCACACCGGCATAGGGCATGGAGGCGGAGCAGTTGAGAATGCGGATGCCGGGATACTTGGCCGCCAGCTTCCGGCAGGCGCTGATGAGCGTCGGCGTAGTGGCAAAAATCACCTGGACACCGCTCCCGGCAGCCTCCTGCATGGCCTTCTCAGCCATTTCGCCGGATTGGACGCCACTGTATACCTGGACGGTCACCTTATCCCCCATCATCGCCTCCAGGTACTGCCTGCCAAGATCGTGGGCATGGACCCAGTCGCTCTCCTCGGGGGTGTACTCATTGACGAAAGCCACGTTCAGGTGGTCAGGGAACACCGCGTGGAGCAGGCGGCCGAAGAGATTGGGCGCAGGGACCTCCTCTGCCTTCTGCTCCTCGGTCTCGGTACTGACGGAGATGGGCTTGTCGGCGGCAAAGAGCTTGATATCCGGCCATACCGCCGCCACCGACTTATTCAGCTCTGCGGCGCTGAAGCTCCACAGCTGCTCAAAGGCGTACACCCGCAGCCACACCAGCAGGGCGTCCGCCGGAGTCACCGGCAGCTCCTCGGGACTCTGCTTGCGCAGGGCGTCCCGGAAATAGGTGAGTCCCGCCACGAAATGCTGGCGCTCGTCCGCCGTCCAGACGTGATCCGGCTCGAAGCCCAGGGCCGCCTGGAGCTTGGCGAAGCTGCCCGGACGGCTGAAATGCACCCGGTACAGCCCCGTCATCCGGTAGGAGGCCATGAAGTCATAGTAGGCCCGGATGGCCGGATCGTCGGACCAGGCGGGGACCACCCGGATCACATAGCCGGGGATGGTGGGCGCGCCGTAGCTCTTGAGGACGCTGACCCGCTTGTTCCCCTCCTGGACGTAAAAGCGGCCCATGTACTCATAGCACCGGATGGGGTCCCGGATGCCCTCGTCCCCCAGATGGGCCGCGCACAGGGACATCCACTTCTGAGCAAACTCTGTGTCCAAGTCCAGCAGAGGCATGAAATCGGACGCGAAGGCGCTGCGCCGCCCGGCGGACTTGGTGCCCACGATCTGCTCGGTGGGCACCTCGATGACTCCCATGTCCACACGGCCCGTCACCATATGCTCGTCCAGGATCTCATCCAGCACCTGAGGATAGGGATACCGCCCCTGGACGATGCACTCCTTATAATTTTTCTGGCCCAGCTTCAGGGCTCTGATATATTGCTCGGTAGCTTCCTGTCTGCTCACAGCCGTTTCTCCTTCCTGCCGCTCAAACATATTCCCGCAGCACCAGCTCCGTGGCGCCCTGGTTCAATCCGACCTCCAGGCGTTTCACCCGGGGATGCCTGGCATACACCCGGCGGATCATGTCCCGCAGCTGGGTGCCTCCGTGGTAGCCGTGGACCACCTCCAGCCGGTAGACCGAACCGCCTGCCCGGCGCAGGGCCGCGTCAATGGCCGCCTGGGCCTGGGTACAGTTCATTCCGTGAAGATCCAGACGGATGGTTCCGCTCTGCATAGCCCGACGCCTCCTTATTGTATGTGAGATGCCCCTATTTTAACAGCTCCCGCCGCCGCCGTCAACCGCCCTTTCACTCCTCCTGCGGAAATCAGCGAGGCATACCCCGCAGAAAGCAGGGCCTCTGGAGAAGACGGCGGAGCCAGTCCAAAGCCACGTGCATCCGCATATTCATAAAACATTTGAGAGGAGAGCATGTCATGATAAAACGTATGGCAGCAGCCTTTCTGACGGCCGTGTTCCTGGACGGAACGGGGGCAGGGCTCCTGCCTACGGAGGAGGCCCCCGAGGGCGCGGCTGGTATACGGAACTATCGGCATCAACTACATCATCAAGGACAAGATTCAAAAATTCAACGCCGCCAATAAGGAGTATTACATATCCTTGGCCACATCAATGCCTTGGCGATACAATCAGACTACAACGCCTAAATCTTCCATGTAATTTCAACACGCTCCTCGTCCACTTTGATTGTATCAACCAGCGTGTCGATAACCACTAGCTTGTCGCTGATACTTATTTCATTCCATTGGCGCAAATAGTCTTTGACTGCACCAACATCTTTCCTGCCGTAAATGTCTGCTGACATTTCAGCAATTTCTCTTTTTAGGACTACCTTCTCAGCATCCAGCTCCTCTATCTTCCGATTGATGTATTCCATTGTTGCAGAATTTGCAGATATAATCCTCTCTACAAGAATTTTAATCTCGTTCTCAATCTGATCTACCCTCACCTTTTTCTTTGTGACTTCCAAGCTGTCCTCGCGCTTTTCGTGCATTTGAAGTTCATTAAACTCTGCCAGCTTCTTCTGCATTTCAAGGAATACAATATCTTCTATTTTCTCTGCAGGAACAGCACCGATACCATCGCACGTCATAGCGACGTATTTCCTTGCACACACGTAATACCTTGCTGTATCTGCATATTTCCGTTTATACTCTCTGAGCGACAGCGCATATCCACATTTCCTGCATTTTATCTTACCCGCCAGCCACGTATTTTTGGCCTTGACCGGCTTTGCGATTTGTCTGACATTGAGACACTTCTTTCTGCACTGGAGCCATAGCGTTGAATCAATACATCCCATGTGTGGTGCCAGAACCACGATGTGTCCATCCAGCGATATAGACTTTCGTTTATCGGTATCCTCACCAGTATAGAGATAAACACCATTCATCCCTATAAACTGCGATATATCATTCACGATAACAGCCCCTTGGTTCTGGAAAAACTCATAGATCATGTCATCCGCTTTCAGATAGATTGGATTCACAATCACATCCCGTATTCGTGTTCTGCTGAAAGCTTCTCCGTCCCGGTTTCGTACTCCATGGTCGTACAGATACCGCATTACATCTGAAAATGATGTCTGTGGGTCTGAGTATAGGGAATAAATAAGCTTCACCACTTCAATCTCTTCTGGTATCGGCTCATACATACTGGTTTTGATACCATCTATCACTGTATCTTTCAAGCGAAAACCGTATGGAACACGACCGCCCATATAGAACCCCTTGCGGCTTCTTGAGCGGTATGCGTCAATTACACGCTGCTGTATTGTTTCGCGCTCAAGCTGAGCAAAAATCATGACGATCATCAACATCGCTTTACCTATCGGTGTCGATGTATCAAACCGCTCCGTTACTGATATAAACTCGACACCATATTTTTGAAACTCGTTGATAAGCTCAGCAAAGTCCAGAACAGACCGGCTGATACGGTCGAGCCTATATACAATCACTCTGGTTGTGTCGCCAGCCTTAATGCGCTCCATCATACGCTGGAAGTCTGGCCTGTCTGTGTTCTTCCCACTATACCCCTTATCCGAGAATGTCATGCACTCTGGAGAGGAAACCTCTTTTTTGCAGAGTTCAATTTGACTTTCAATAGAGATACTGTCCTCGCGGTCTACTGATTGTCTGGCGTAAATAAAATCCATGTTTTGTACTCCCTTTCTGTGCTAAAAAAAGCAGAGCTCGCCCACGAAGGACGAAGCTCTGCTATTTTTTTACGATGGTTGGTATTTGCTAAAGATGGAGTAGAGACGGTCTTCAACTTCCCGTTTTTGTTCATCTCTATCCTCTTTATGTATATTGGGAGTATTGTTGACTACGGTAAAAATAGATCCGCAGTGATTGACCTGGTGCTCGTCTGTGATATACTTTGGAATATCAATCACCTCGCAAGAGAATCGCCAGAATAAAGGCGACGGCCGGAGGCATCCAGAGCGGCGCTAATACCAGCAACCAGCTCCATCTGATGATACCGAACAGTTTAAGAATGACGAATACGGCGGTCAATACCTTACAGTCAATTCGGAATATGAGCTTATTTGATTTTTTATCCATCACTTTGCTCCTGTACTGCCGATGCCTCCATTTCTGACGGCAACAGCATTGTCGTTGTATGTGATACCGTATGGGATGAAAATAGCCTGCATAAAGCCATCGCCAGCATCGATGCAGATATCTTTTCCTTCATTGGTATCGTTGGTGATCTTGGCAAAGATATGACCTTCATTATCAGAGCCGTAATAGTCTTCATCGATCACGCCGATGGTGTTGTTAAGCTGCATCCGGTACTTGAACCCAAGACCACTACGCGGAACACACGCCAGCCACCATCCAGGCTCAATCTTTACCCGGATGCCAGTCGGAATTTTGATAGTATCACCTGGGTGCAGAGTAAAAGAGAAGGGGGCTCTGAAGTCATACCCTGCAGACCCTGACGTTGCCCGTGTCGGAAGTTTGATCTGCTCGTATAAGTCATGAACATACGCTTTATAAAATTCCCACTCATTTGCAATCGGCATATCCTTCATGGATTCAAGGAACTGTTCGAAGCTGACTTTTTCAAATTTTCCTACTTGCATAGTTTCTCCTTAATTCCGTGTACGTTTCCAGTAGTTCTTCATCTTGTATAAAGGATCATTTGTGACGTCCATTTTGCAGATACTCGGTGGTACAAAGTTATTTGCGTCCTCTACGCTTTGGAATTCTACTTCTGCATACATAAACTCTGTATCAGTACCTTTGTCTACATGTGAGCATTCCAATATAAGGCCATCAATGTCATATATACTAAAATCCTTTTTGATAAATGGGCGTTCGACCATATCAGCCAGTGCGTAGAAGTATTCTTTTGAAATAGGAATCTCGACTTCACGGCGAATAAGTTCACCGTTCGATTTGATAGCGATGTAATATGAGACGTCTATTCCTTCAACAACATTCCTTCGAATTCTTACCTCTGGATCAATAGACAGATATGCTTGATAGACTTCTTTCCTCTCCAACATTGGCAAGGAAGTTGGTAATCTATCAATTAAGAACTTGCGTTCAATTTCTGTGAATTGGTTTTCCAACAAATCACTCCTCGTATCTAAATTCTGTGCAAGCCAAAACATGGTACAGATTATCCATATCGATATCTTTGCTATACAAAACAAGGTTGAATTTATGTCCTCTTGCATTATCTATGGCACCCAAAAACCTAATGCTACTTCCGTTCTTAAAAGCGATGTATCTGTATTGTACTTTAGAGATAGCATCTTTTTCTTCTTCGTCTGAATATATTTCATTTACAAAGTCTGTATAAACGGACTCGGCATCATGAACATACTCTGTAAAGACTCCAACCCTATATCTTGGTAGCTGCACACATTTTCTGATAGCTTTTAGCTCTTCAAGGTAGTCAAGCTGTACCATATCACCTGCGTCTAAAGATATTGCCGATTACAGTAGCGCACACACCAATGGCCATAAGGGCCAGCGTTGTAACGGCCATTGCTCCGCACGAACCATCGACAAGCTCTACCTCACCTGTGAGAAGTTCTCCATCTCCACATTCACCGCATGGAACTACCTCTGTAGTTTCAGTGATCACCTTTCGATCCATCCTACCAGTTACTTTATCGTAGAAATACTGGATTTCAGTTTTTGTTTTCATGTTGGCCTCCTATTCTGCGCGCTTGATATATAGCCCACAATGGCATGTGCCTTCTGTCATTTCCCGGAATTCTTTGCACATACATTTTGTATCTGCATTTTTTACCAGAGCACATGGGCAGTATCCATTGTTGGCTTTTAGCTGCTGTCTGATTTCATACACAAATTCTGTGTCAGGGTTCGTTGTGATTCTCATTATGAAATCCTCTCTGCATATTGATTATCACTTGCGAGGGTAACGCCAAGAACATCATCAAACCGGCCTGTACTATTCGGTACAAATCGTCCAAACTTTACAATGATGTTCTTATAAGCAGATAGTGTCTTGAGCTGCTCCTTTATCTCCTCTGGGTAATAGCCTGTATAGATTACAACATCGTCGTTGCACCTAAAGACAAGCCGTAAATCATGAATAACTTCTTCCATCTCATTGAACTGCTCGAACGGTTCCAGACCACCAAAAATAACTGCCTCAGTAACTTTATTGGCGAGGTATCGTTCACACAGTTCACAACTGTCAATAGTGACGGGGGCGCGTGAGCGCCACCCGTCATTCTGACAGACAGATGTAGGTATTCCTGCTTCTATGCAGCATTTGCCGCCGCAGGATATTGTGCCGATGAACATTGACGGTTTCTTGTAATCATCGAACCGTTCATCAACAACAGTGAGGACTCGCATCAGAGTTGAACCCTGTCTGAAAACTCGGCTTTTTTGCCGCGATTGAAGTTATCCACACAGCGCAGATACCCAGTGATGCGCTGATACTTCTTGAGCCGTTGCTTGCAGTACGGACACTTATCCACTTTTTCTGGTATATATCCATGTTCGTCGCAGTAACGAGAGATCGGGGATAGGCTCATATATGGAACCCGATAGTTCTCACACATTGCTTTGACGATGGCTTTTGCCTGCTCGCCAGTAATAGCGCCTTCTTCCCACACATGAATGACAGTTCCGCCTGTAAACTGCGTCTGAAGATCTTCCTGGTGCTTGAAGGTGCTATCGATACCATCAATCATGCTGACAGGAATGTGACAGCTATTCGTGTAATAGCAATCAAGTCCGCTGCCCTGAGTAATGATGTCAGGGTAGATTTTCCTGTCGGCCAACGCAAACCGGTAGCATGTCGATTCGGCCGGCGTTGCCTCATAGTTATACAGGTGGCCGGTCTCCTCCTGATAAACCAAGAGCCGTGCCCTGATGTGGTTGCCGACATCAACACAGAACTGCTTGGCTTCAGGGTCAAGAATGTTCTTCCCCATGAAATTTTCACACATTTCATTCATGCCGATGACGCCGATTGTTGAGAAGTGGTTGTTGATCGTACCAACATACTCCATATATGCCGGCAGCATGTGCGCGTCGATAACCTCTTTCTGGAGCCAGTCCCGCTTGATTTCCAGACTATCTCTGGCGATGTCGAGATACTTATCCAAAGCGGCGTAAAAGCTTGCCTGATCGCCTTTGTTCTCATATCCGAGGCGAGGAAGATTCAGTGTAACAACTCCGATAGAGCCTGTTGAGTCTCCTGCTCCAAACAGACCGCCATTTCTATGGCGAAGCTCAGACAGATCAAGGCGCAGGCGGCAGCACATAGACCTCACGTCTGAGATATCCAAATCGCTGTTGATAAGCGCCAGCTCTCCAAGCCGAAGCAGAAGCAGCGGTATGATAAGAGCGCCGGAAAATGGCGTATCATCAACGAACCAAAGCTGTGGCCGGATCAATATATACACCATGCGCTTGTGCAGGTTCTCCAACCAACCATGATGCGTGGAATGGACAGGCATTGCTGTGGTAGTATCCGCAATCGTGGCATTCACTACGGAAAGAAGAAAATTGAGAAGTGGATGGACACGGATGTTAGAGGGACCAAATACTGCGAAGAACTCGACATCCATCATTTCTACGACAGCATTGATCCAGGGTTCATTTTGATACGGTTGCGCCACCTCATCAAAGATTGGCGCGTATTGAAGGTATGCGAGGAAGTCCTACGGTACGGCGTACTGATTGGCCTATACACCTCGCAGTGGTTCGCAAATACGCTTCTACAGCCACTCGACCAGCTCATCAGAGACAGCGGATTCTGCACCCACTATCTCAGATACATGGACAATTTCACAATCTTTGGAAGCAACAAAAGGAAACTGCACAGGCTGAGAAAGCTAATTGAAGAATGGCTTGCGGGAGTCAATCTCTCTTTGAAAGACAACTGGCAGGTGTTCCCCACAAGGAGCCGTATGCCATGCGCACTCGGCTACAGGTTCGGCAGAAGGTTCACATTGCTCAAGAAGCGCAATCTGTTCCGTCTAAAACGGAAGCTGAACGAGTATTACCGCCGCAAAAGGCAGCACAGAAAAATATCCGCCAGAATGGCGACTGGGCTGATTTCAAGATTGGGTCAGCTCAAACATTGCAACAATAAAAACATCTATGAAAAAATCTATCACGGCAAGGTTCAAAAGGAACTGAAACAAGTGATTCGAAATCATATGCGAGAGGAGAGATTAACGTGGAGTATGTATTTGGAGCAAATGGCTACAGCGGCGTAGAAACTCTCCGTACCAAAGGGAGCGAGCACACCGATTTTGAGGGGTTCGCGGAGGTGGTACAGGAATACGATGACAGCACCATCACAGACACCTTCCACGTCATCCAGAAGACAAAATTCGATGAGGATGCGGAAGGCAACTGCTATGATTGGTATGAAATCGACCATCACAACCGCATCGTTGATAAGACGAAGCGCATGAAAGCGAATATGGCTGTGCTGGTCGCATCCATTTTGGAGGGCTAAGATATGGACAAACAGTATATTTCACAGCTTTATCACGATGGCGGACTGACCAATATGGGTGTGCTCCAGGCTATTACTATGGGCTGGATCACCACAGAGGACGCCGTTGATATTCTCGGTTTAGATAATTCTCTCAGCGTTGTCCGGTCTGCAAAGCTGCTGGAAATCTCCAAAGCCTGCAATACGATGATTGTATCCGGTGTTGACGTTCAGATCGGCGACCGCACAGATCACTTCAATCTGGCACTGGAAGACCAGAGCAATATCAACAACCTGTTCCGCGTGGTAGAGTTGGGCGGCACCGCATTCCCCTATCAGGCGGATGATGGAACCTGTACGGTCTACTCCGCTATGGAGATTGCACAAATCTACATTGCCGCACAAACCCTTATCACAACACAGACTTCATACCACAACGCGCTGAAAGCATACGTCCTGTCTCTTAAAGACGAGGATACTATCTCCGCTGTGGTATACGGAATGGATCTGCCGGAGCCCTATGCTTCTGAACTGACCGGTAAGCTGACCGTAGCACAGGAGCAGATGGCGGCAATCGTTGGGAGGTTGAGCGCAAATGCGGCTTCCGCAACTGATTGATCTTCTGATTGATATCTGCCGGCGGCAGGCGGATGTGATTCGAGCACAGGCATTTGCACTGAGTCAATATGATGCTGCTGTCTGCGAAGACGAAGCAGAGTGGGCCCGGCGCAAGCTGGACGAAATCTGTGATGATTGGGAGCCTGATGCGCCATGGTAGTCAATAAGAACGGAAAGTGGGTTCTGAGCGTACTCCTTTGGGTATGGACGGGGACGTTCTACTTCTTCACTGAGGTTATCTGGAAGACAGCAAACGGGAGACCGGAAACAATCAGTTGGACGATGCTTTTGCTTGCTATTTTCCTTGCCGTACCTCTGGAGCGATTCGGAGCAGAACTTCCATGGAATATGCCTCTGCTCTTACAATCTGTTATTTGTACCTGTGCTATCACAGCGGCGGAGTTCTGTGCGGGTTGTGTTCTGAACTTATGGCTTGGCCTTGGTGTCTGGGATTACTCCCACATGCCTGGGAACATTCTCGGTCAAATCTGCCCGCAATTTATCGGCGTGTGGTTTCTCCTGTCAATTTTTGCAATCGTTATGCTCGACTGGATGAGGTACAGTGTTGAGGGTGGAGAGCGACCACACTACAGATTCGTCTGAACATCATATAACGAGGGCTGTGTCTATTGAGACATTGCCCTCTATCTAAAAACCGAAGGGAGGGATTTCAGTGAGCAGGAAAACGAACCGCTGTTTGACGGCACCACCTGAGAAGATCGCACAGATCAACCCGGAAAATATCAGACTGATGAATGATTTCATCATGTATCTGCGCTCCGTGGACAGGTCTGAACAGACTATCGTGGTTTACAAGAATGATTTGCTGATTTTCTTCTGCTGGGTCGTAGACAACGCAAACAACAAGTTCTTCACTGATATTTCCAAGCGCGACATCATGGCATTCCAAAATTATGCGCTGGGACAGGGGTGCTCTGCGAGTCGTGTCCGACACCTGAAGGCCGCGCTTTCTTCACTGTCAAACCTTATCACAAATATTCTGGACGATGAATATCCAGACTATCGGCCGGTTGTCCGGAAGATCGAGAACCCAGTCAATGAGCCCGTACGCAAAAAGACAGTTTTGACTAAAGAGCAAATTCAGGGCTGTCTTGATTATCTGGTCGAACATAAAAAGTATGAACAGGCGTGTTTCCTTGCTCTGGCAGCGTATTCGGGCCGGCGAAAGTCTGAACTGGGCCGATTCAAGGTCGCGTATTTCTCTGATGAAAATATCATCTACGGTTCTCTGTATAAGACACCGGAGAAAATCAAAACCAAAGGTCGCGGCAAGAGCGGAAAGATGCTGATATGCTATGTGCTCGCAAAACCCTTTAAGCCATACCTCGATCTGTGGATGGAAGAGCGCAAACGGCGAGGCATTGACAGCGAATGGCTGTTTACGGACGTACATGACAAAACGCAGCCCATTACAGTATCCCGCATGAACAGCTTCGCCCGCACATTTTCCAGTATCATTGGCGAAGATGTGTATCTGCACTCTCTTCGGCACTTTATGACGAGTGAACTGGCGAGAGCGAACATCCCAGATTCTGTAATCCAGTCTTTGATCGGATGGGACTCTGCGGATATGGTCGGTGTGTATAAGGACATTGACGCAGATGAAGAGTTCGGCAAATACTTCAAGGACGGCGAAATCGTCGCACAGAAGCAGGCAGGTCTTGGAGACCTGTAATATGTTGCTTAGCCATAGGCGGGGCGGGCTGCGGCCCTCCCCTGCACCCCTCCCATAGGGGTTTGGAGGAGGCGGCGACAGATAAGGATAAAAGGACGGGAGTCGGCTGATGCTGACTCCCTTTGTATATAAAACCATCGTTTTACCGAGGAGGTGGTTTCGTGAACGAAGCTGCTATCTGGAGGTTCCTGAAGTCCCAAGGCATGACCGACGCTGGTGCCGCTGGTCTGATGGGCAATCTGTTCGCCGAGAGTGGGCTCAATCCGAAGAACCTCCAGAACACATACGAAAAGAGTCTCGGCTATACGGACGAGGCATACACCGCTGCCGTGGACAATGGGAAGTACACAAACTTTGTCCATGATAAGGCTGGCTACGGTCTGGCACAGTGGACATATTGGTCACGGAAACAGGCTCTCCTGGCCTTCTGTAAGGCCGCAGGAGCGTCCATTGGTGACCTTGACACCCAGCTCAAGTTCCTCATGAAAGAGCTGTCAGAGAGCTTCCCAGGCGTTCTGGCGGTGCTTATGAGTGCCACATCCGTGCGTGAGTCGTCAAATGCCGTGCTGCTCCAATTCGAGCGCCCAGCAAGCAAAGATACCGAGGCAACACAGACAAAGCGTGCTGGGTATGGTCAGACCTATTTCAACCAATTTTCCACTGTATCGGCAGAGAAAGGAGATGGTGCAACGATGAAGTACACCTCTGCAAACCCTCCCATGAAGTGTTTCATGCGGCAGAGCTCTTGGTATAAGAGCACTGGCAAAGTTCCTGTACGTGGTGTTCTGTGGCATTCTACTGGGGCAAATAACGCAACCCTGAAGCGCTATGTCCAGCCCGATGACAACGCCGCCGACCGGGCAAAAATGCTTGAGCTGATTGGCGTGAACAAAAACAAAAACGACTGGAATCGTGAAGGCCAGTGGGTAAAGGGTGAATGGATTCCGCTCAAGGCTGGCGTTCACGCTTTTATTGGCAAACTCGCCAACGGAGATGTGGCGGCTGTCCAGACCGGTGATTGGGACAAGAAAGCATGGGGCTGTGCCTCTGGCGCGAAAGGCTCCTGCAACAATGGTTGGATTCAGTTTGAAATCTGCGAGGACAATCTGAAAGACCCTGTTTATTTCGAGAAGGTTTATCGTGAGGCGGTCGAGCTGACAGCCTACCTGTGCAAGCTCTACAATCTCGACCCACAGGGTACTGTTACATATAACGGGGTCAAGGTTCCGGTCATCCTGTGCCATCAGGATAGCTACCAGCTTGGCCTTGGCTCAAACCATGGTGATGTTCTGCACTGGCTTCCGAAGTACGGAAAGAGTATGCAGACTGTGCGTGACGATGTCTCCGCTCTTTTGGCGGGGACGAATACCAGTAAAGAGGAGGATGATGACATGGACGTGGCACGTTTCAAGGAACTCTGGGGCGAGATGCGCAGAGAGCTCCAGGACAACGACAGCAGCAAGTACAGCGAGGAGGCTCGTGCATGGGCTACCTCCACCGGCCTGATTGCAGGCAATGGTGAGGTAATCAACGGCGAGCCTAATTATATGTGGGCGGACATTCTCACCCGTGAACAGTTCGTCACTGTGCTGTATCGCTTTGCGAAGAAGATGGGGATGGTTTAATCCATGACCATCAAGATTGAACGAGGCCGGAAGAAACCCAGGCGGCGCAGGAAAAAGCGCCAGGGTATTGGGTTTACCAACCGGCTCGCTCTGTATCTGATGCTGTTTTTGGCAGCAGGTCTTGCGGGTGGGTTCATTCTTGCCTGGAAAAGCATCGAGTTTCAGTATATGGGCGCTCTGGCGTGTTTCACCGTGGTATTTACCCCGGTTGGCACGGCAATCGGTATTGTTCTGAACAGTATCGTACATAAGAGCGAGCGTGAGAACACGAGCGCTGAGGGCGAGGGAATCAAGTATGCTGCTGCAAAGGCGGCTGGATTTTCACAAGAGGATGCAGGGGTTGAGGAAAGCCCCGCAATCTGAGAGGAGGAATGAATTATGGAGTGGCTTCAACTCATTGCGTCTATTGTCGCCGGTCTGATTACCGCTATTCCTCTGGCGATTAAGCTGGTGGAGTATGTCAAGAGGGCCGTGAAGGAGAAGAACTGGGGCAAGGTGCTTGACATGGTTATGAAGTACATGGCAACCGCCGAGGACAAGTTCGACAACGGCGCTGACCGTAAGGAGTGGGTTCTCGCCATGGTCAAGGCGTCTTCTGAGACGGTCAACTACGACATTGATATGGAGGTTATCAGCAAGCTCATTGATGACCTGTGCAACATGAGCAAGAAGGTCAATGCGCCGACAGAAACCGGAGAGGCAGGTGAGTAACCTATGAGCCTTCAAGAAATTTTGGCAAGCTCAGGCGGCGCTCTGGTTATCCTGATGACCTTGATACAGCTTGCACCTATTAAGGTAAACCCATGGTCTAAGATTGCGAAAGCGATTGGAAAGGCGCTAAATGGCGATGTGATGACCAAGCTGAACGAGGTGCAGGGCCGTTTGGACGAACATATCCGTATTGATAATGAGCGCAATGCAGATGCACACCGGGTTCAAATCCTGCGTTTCAACCGAGAGCTTTTGCAGGACAATATCCCCCATACACAAGAGGATTTCATCGAAGCCCTTTCCGAGATTGACTTCTATGAGCGCTACTGTAAAGAGCACCCGGAGTACGAGAACAACCGGGCAGTGTTGGCGATTCAGAACATTGAACGAGTATACAGCGAGATGCTGGAAAAGCATAACTTTGGCAATGCCTGAAAATAAAAATAGGAGAGTTACTTGCGATTGCAGGTAGCTCTCCTTCTTTTTACGTTTTATTCATTCGTTTCAATATCTCAACCTCAGCACGTTCTTTCTCCTTGGCCCATTTCTCTTCACTAATATTCTGCAAGCCGTATCCTCCATCTATTGGTATATCTAACTTTGTTGATATCGGTGGTTTTCATTTCTATCTCCTTTTGTGGTTATACACTTACAA
>OFHP01001070.1_pt1 | contig 13913 bp, 12 predicted proteins | sample 1521651 | NCBI WGS metagenome assembly OFHP01 (sample SAMEA3504105, study PRJEB24116) | mouse gut metagenome | biome: mouse gut; feature: mouse-associated habitat; material: faeces | place: Denmark | collected 2011 | reverse complement strand
ACTTGCATGTGTTAAGCCTGCCGCTAGCGTTCATCCTGAGCCAGGATCAAACTCTCCATTGTATTAAATGTGTTTGTTTAGATCTTTCGCTCTTATCTCAAAGGTATTGTTTGAAATCACTCTCCAAAGAGAGTGGATAAACTTTGCTGCTCAAATTCCTTCAAAGAACGTCGTTCAATATATTGCTATAAGAACTCTCTTTTTGCCTGTTTCATACGCGCCTCGCGACCCGTATCGAGATCCTCTCTTGTCTTATCGAGGAAAGCGGCTGCAAAGGTAAAACCTTTTTTCGTAACAACCAACTTTTTTCGAAACTTTTTTTCAAAAACCTTTCGGCTTTCAAAAAAAACAGAACCTCAAGAACTCCTGCAAATCATCGGCAATCAACCCTGATTTGCGGTGGCAAAGATACGCCCTTTTTTACCAACATTCCAAACTTTTTCGGAGGAATTTTCAAAACTTTTTTGCATATCGAACAATCGTGTTATTATTCAGCACGTTACAAAACCTCTTTCCAAAGCAGCATATACAATATATATAGGTGTACTTCTAATCCTCACCCAACAGCCCTCCGCGGCCTCCGCACCGCGGCCGGTCGGCCCGCCGCAAATCATCCCGAAGAACGCGCCGCATTCGCAGAAAAAAAGAGTCCGCACGGCCCCTCGCGGGTGCCGTGCGGAGTACGTTCCGGCTGTGCGGTCTCTATTTCGCGTCGTAGCGTTCGCCGACTTTTCGCCAGTCGATCACATTCCACAACGCCGTAACGGCATCGGCCCGACGGTTACGGTAGTCGATGTAATAGGCGTGCTCCCATACGTCGATGCAGAGCAGCGGCTTCATGCCCGAAGTGAGAGGCGTGCCCGCATTGGGCTCGCTCACGATGGCCAGGCGTCCCGTGCGATCCTCCACGAGCCACACCCAGCCCGACCCGAAGAGCGACGCCGCGGCCTTGCTCATGGCCGTCTTGAACTGGTCGAACGACCCGAAGTCGCGGTCGATGGCTTCGCGCAGACGTCCCGAAGGCGCGGTCTGGGGCGCAGGCGAAAGCGACTCGAAGAAGAATTCGTGGTTCCAGGCCTGCGCGGCATTATTGAAAAGCGGACCGTCGGACGCAACGACGATCTCGGCCAGGGGACGCCCCGCGAGCGCGCTGTCGGCAAGCAGTTCGTTAAGTTTGGCGACGTACCCTTCGTAGTGTTTGTCGTGGTGGTAGTGCAGCGTCTCCTCCGACACGTGCGGTGCGAGCGCATCGTACGCATAGGGCAGGTCGCGCGCGACGATCTTTTTCTGTTGTGCGGTTTCCGTTGTCATGGCGGTAAAAAGCATTAAAATGGATAAAAAAATCATGGTTTCGCACGGATTTTACGTTCCGGTCTTCCCCCGTCGCACGCAAAATGCATACCCGATTTGCGAGTTAAAGAAAAAATCCGTACATTTGGAAATAGCCAAATGAACCTTAACAACAAAACTTTTCAAACTATGGAATTACCCTATTGCGAGCCCTACAAGATCAAGATGACCGAGGCGATCCGTCCCTCGACCCGTGCCGAACGCGAGCAGTGGATCCGCGAAGCGAAATACAACCTCTTCAAACTGCGCAGCGACCAGGTCACCATCGACCTGCTGACCGACTCGGGCACGGGCTCGATGAGCGACCGCCAGTGGGCGGCCATGATGACGGGCGACGAGAGCTACGCCGGCGCCTCGTCCTACTTCCGGCTGAAGCAGATCGTGAACGACCTCTTCGGCATGCCCCACTTCCTGCCGACCCACCAGGGCCGCGCCGCCGAGAACGTGATCTTCTCGGCCCTGCTCAAGGAGGGCGACATCGTGCCGGGCAACTCGCATTTCGACACCACGAAGGGCCACATCGAGTTCCGCCGCTGCCATGCGATCGACTGCACCATCGACGCTGCGGCCGACACGCAGAAGGAGCTTCCGTTCAAGGGTGAAATGGATCTGGAGAAGCTGGAGCACGTGCTCAAGTCGCACCCGAAGGAGAAGATCCCGTGCGTGGTGCTGACCATCACCAACAACACGGCCGGCGGCCAGCCCGTTTCGATGCGCAACATCCGCGAGACCGCCGAGCTGTGCCGCCGCTACGGCATCCCGATGCTGATCGACTCGGCCCGCTTCGCCGAGAACGCCTACTTCATCAAGACCCGCGAGGCCGGCTACGAGAACAAGAGCATCAAGGAGATCGTACGCGAAATCTACACCTACGCCGACCTGATGACCATTTCGGCCAAGAAGGACGGCGTGGTGAACATGGGCGGCTTCCTGGCCATGCACGACGAGGAGCTCTACCGCAAGGCGATGCAGTACAGCATCATGTACGAGGGTTACCTCACCTACGGCGGCATGTCGGGCCGCGACATGGACGCCCTGGCCGTGGGCCTCGACGAGAATACCGAGTTCGAACAGCTCGACGCCCGCATCCGCCAGGTGAAACTGCTGGGCGACCTGCTCGACGAATACGGCGTGCCCTACCAGCGCCCCGCGGGCGGCCACGCGATCTTCGTCGATGCGAAGAAGATCCTGCCCAACCTGCCCAAGGAGGAGTTCATCGCCCAGACGCTGGGCATCGAGCTCTACCTCGAAGCGGGCATCCGCGGTGTGGAGATCGGTTCGATACTGGCCGACCGCGACCCCGAGACGCACGAGAACCGCTACCCGAAACTGGAGCTGCTGCGCCTGGCCATCCCGCGCCGCGTCTACACGGACAACCACATCCGCGTGATCGCCGCCGCATGCCGCAACATCTACGAGCGCCGCGAGCAGATCACCTCGGGCTACAAGATCACGTTCGAGACCCCCATCCTGCGCCACTTCACCGTGGAGCTGGAGCCCGCACGCTGATCCGCCCCCTCAACGCAAGAAAGCCCGGAACGTTCCGGGCTTTCTCGTTTTCAGGAGCGAAACCGTTCTGCGGTTTTCTATTTGCGGACCTTTACGATCAGCTTCTTCACGCTGCCCTCGCCCACCATCGGCGCATGGGCATCCCCGGGCATGAAGATCGTGAACTGCCCCGGCACGAGCGTGTAGCAGGTCTGGGGCGCGTCGTCGTAGAAGCGGATGTCCTTCTCCGCATCGAACGGACCGCAGGGCCGACGCAGGGCCTCCCGCTCGCTCCACCCGAAGGACTCGGTGCCGCGCACCACGACCTGCACGTCGATGTAGGCGTCGTGCACTTCGAGCTTCGCCTCTTCGGGCTTCTTCAGCTCGCACTCGATCACATTGACGAAAAGGTCGTCGCCCTCGATTTCGTGACGGCCCGGGGCGAGGGCCTCCAGGTCGGCGGACGCAATGTAGTCGAATGCCCGGCCCAGGCGCGGATGCAGGCCGAGATAGAGGGCGCTGTTGCGCAGTGAATCGAAAATCATATCTTTTTGTGTTTGAATCAATGACGGTACCTGTACCGCATCCTCACGACCACAGGCAGGTGGTCCGAAAACTCCACGTCGGGCACCTCGTAGGTCAGCGGCTCGAACTCGTCCGACACGAGCACGTAGTCGATGCGCAGCGCATTGAAGAACCCGCGGAACGTGTGCGAATAGCCGCGGCCGCAACTGCTGAACGCATCGTCCAGCCCCCGGGCCATCGTGCGATAGACGTAGGACATGGGCGTATCGTTGAAGTCGCCGCATACGATGCGCGCGAGCGAGGTCGCCGCCACGGCTTTCGCAATCGAATCGGCCTGCTCCGCACGCAGGATGCTGTTGTCGCGGAAGCGGTGCACGATGCTGCGGATCTTGTCCTCGCGCGCCGAGTCCGAAATGTAGCGGTGCTTGGTGATGAACTCGTTGTCCTCGGCCTTGATCGCCGTGGAGTGCAGGTGGTTGTTGAACACGCGCACCGTGTCGTCCTTGATGCGGATGTCGGCCCACAGCGATTCGCGTATGCCGTCCTCCGGAAGTCCGTCGCGCGTCGCGCCCCATCCCGCGACGGGATGCTTGCTGAAGAGCACCATCGGCTCGAACTCGGCGCCCCTGCCGCCGGCCCGATGGGGATAGGTCTGCGCGAAAGCGCGGTATTCGGCGCTCTTTTCGGCCAGCGACGGACTGTACTCCTGGAAGCACACCACGTCGGGTGCCGTTTCCTGCACGAAACGCAGCACCTTGCCCGCCGCATTCCGGCCCGCATCGTCCGCGAAGTTGCGGACGTTGTAGGTCATGAACAGCAGCGTCCCCCGCTCCTTGGTCTCCGTTTCGGCATACCGGCGCCGGAGTTCGGGCTTATAGAAAAGCGACACGCCGAAGAGTCCGCACCCCGTAATGAGGAGCATCGCCAGGGCACGGCGCGGCCGCCAGCGCACGACCCAGTAGAGCGTGAGCAGCACGGCCGCCAGATAGGTCGCCGGAGCAATCAGTCCGAGCACGGGAAAGAGCCATACCGAAGCGGGATTCACATAGGGTGCCGCATAGGTCAGCAGCAGCGTCGCGGCCACGGCGGCCGTCAGCACGGTGAGCACGCCGTCGGCCATGCGGCCGATCAGCGAGCGCCGCGGCGCTCGCTCGCGGCCGTACGAAGTGTCGAAATACCCTTCCATCGCCTCAGAACCAGATTTCGCGCCGTTTCCTCCACCAGTAGAGCAGGCCCAGCCCCCACAGCATGCCGCCGATGTGGGCGAAGTGGGCCACGTTGCCGCCCAGGCCCGTCCACCCCATGAAGAGCTCCACGACGCCGTAGATCACCACGAACCACTTGGCCTTGATGGGCACGGGCAGGAAGATGAAGATGATAGGCACGTTGGGATGCATGACGCCGAACGCGAGCAGCAAGCCCATGACGGCGCCCGAAGCGCCCAGCAGCTGCACGTAGTATTCGCCCGACAGCCACACGGCCGCCATCTGAATCAACGCCGCACCCACGCCGCATACCATGTAGTAGACCAGGAAGCGCCGCGACCCCAGCTCGTACTCCAGCGTGCGGCCGAACATCCACAGCGCAAACATGTTGAAAAAGAGATGCTCGAAGTTGGCATGCAGAAACATGTAGGTCACGAACTGATAGGCATGGAACAGCGGATTGGCGAACCAGTGGAGCGAGCAGGTGCGAAGCAGCGAGGGCCCCACGGGCAGCAGCGCCGTAGCCATGAAGATCAGCGCATTGATGATGAGCAGGTTGAGCACCACCGGGGGTGTCTGGAAATAACGGTTGTTCATTGCGATAGCGGAAGCCTGCGGCCGGGTCGTCATCTTTTCGTTTTCGGGATGTCGGCACGCTGACCGCTGGGCTTCCGTTCCTCGGCGCACACGCGCCGAATCGGGCCGATCATCCCCCGGAACACCGCCGCACGGCAGCGGCCTCCGGTCTTACCTCCGGCTTTTCGCCCGTCGCACGGATGCCGCGGCACAAGCCGCACGCTGCCGGCCGAAGCGGCCGGACCGCCGGGCCATCGTCCGCCGCGCGGGTCGGAACCTCACGCACCGACCGCCGGACCGTTCCATGCTGCCTGCGTGCGCCGAAGGTCCGCAAATATACGAAAAACACCGGACTATCCCAATTTCTTGCGCAGTTCTTCGATCGTGATCTCGGCCATTACGGCCTTGCCCGACGGCGAGAAGCTGCAATCGCCGCACGCCCCGAGCTGATCGAGCAGCGCCGCAGCCTCCGCAGCCGTGAAACGCTGCGCGGTGCGCGCCGCATTGCGGGCCATCACGCGGGCGATCTTCTCGCGCCGCACGTCGGCCAGGTCGTGGGGCGTATCGAAAGCCTGCAAGAGTTCATAGAGCAGGCGGTCGATGGCGTCGGCCGGCATGTCGGCCGGCGTGCCGCGCACCTCGACGGCTCCGCCGCCGCAGTAATCTACATCGAACCCCAGCCCGGCGAACTCCACGGCATTCTCCTCCATGAGCGCGTACTCCTCCTCGGAAAGCACGAGCCGCTCGGGAAAGAGCAGCTGCTGGCTCACCGACGATCCGTTGCCCAGCAGCACCAGGTAATTTTCGTAGAGCACCCGTTCCCGCGCACGCCGCAGGTCCGCAGCCACCAGCCGCCCGCCGTAGCGGGCCACGGCCAGGCCGCCGCCCACGGGCACCACGTCCGAGAAGCGGGGCTTACCGTCGAGCTCCAGACGCTGCTGCTGCGGCTCGTCGGAAGCGGAGGGGATGAATTCCAGCTCGCTGCCGCCGAATGCCGCCGACTCGAACACCTCGTCGTCCGCATCGCCCGGCACCTCGTGAAGCGCCGGGGTCCCGAACGACGAAGCCACCTCGCGAAAGACGTTCGAAGGGGGCACGGCCCCGCCGTAGGGCACGTCGAACCCCGCGAACTCCACCTCGGGCTGCGGGGCCGCATGATCCACATACTCCTCGCGAAAAGGGTTGTAATCCGCATTGGACATGGCCCGCGGCTCTCCGTACACGGCCCCCTGCCGCAGCACGGGAATCTCCACGCCGGGCGCCTCGTCGAAGTCCATCATCGGCACGGCGCCCGTCTTGCCGAGCGTCTCGCGCACGGCGGCGTGCACGATCTGCCACACGGCCTCCTCGTCGGCGAATTTCACCTCGGTCTTCTGGGGCGACACGTTCACGTCGATGCGCGAAGGGTCAATGGTCAGGTAGAGGAAAAACGAGGGCGTGCAGCTCTCGGGTATGAGTTTCTCGTAGGCTTTCAGAACGGCTTTGGCGAGATAGGGGCTGCTGAAATAGCGCCCATTGACGAACAGATACTGCTCGTTGTTGCGTTTCTTGGCCGCCGCCGGACGCCCCACATATCCCTCGATGCGGGCGATCGACGTGTCGGCCTCCACCTCCAGGAGGTTCTGCCGGATGTGGCGCCCGATCACATCGACGATGCGGGCCGCCGTCGAACCCGGCGCGAGGTTGTAAACCGGCGCGTCGTTGTTGTAGAGTTCGAAATGCACTTTCGGATTGCAGAGCGCCACGCGCTGGAACTCGGTCCGGATCTGCGTTGCCGAAGTGGTCTTTTTTTCGAGGAACCGGCGCCGGGCCGGCACGTTGTAGAAAAGGTTGCGCACGAAAAACTGCGACCCCACGGCACACGCCACGGGGTGCTGTCCGGCGAACGTACCGCCGTTGATGAGCGTTTCGGTTCCCGTCTCGTCGCCCTCCTGGCGCGTGCGCAGCTCCACCTGCGCCACGGCGGCGATCGAGGCCAGCGCCTCGCCGCGGAATCCGAACGTATGCAGCGCGTAGATGTCGTCCACCGAGGCGATCTTGCTCGTGGCGTGGCGGTCGAACGCCATGCGGGCGTCGATGGGCGACATGCCGCATCCGTCGTCCACGATCTGAATCAGGTCCTTGCCGCCGTCGCGGAAGTTCACCTTGACCGAGCGGGCTCCGGCGTCGATGGCATTCTCCATCATCTCCTTGACCACCGACGAGGGGCGGTTCACCACCTCGCCCGCGGCGATCTGGTTCGCCACCACTTCGGGCAGCAGTCTGATCTTGTCGGCCATGGGTTACTCCTCCTCGTAATCGTTGGGCACTATCACCAGCGGAGCGTAGGGGTCGAATCCGTCCGTGCGCTCCTCCACCGCGGCGGGAGCCTGCCGCGCCCGGAGGAACACCTCGGCCAGACGCGGAAATAGCATGTAGACGAAGAGCAGCACCAGCACGGCACCGACCGCCATCGTCCAGATGCGTTTGCGGTCCGCGGCACCCCGTGCCTCGCGGCGCGCGGCGCGGGCGTCACGCTGCGTGCGGATGTACTTCCCGGGGCGGTACTCCCCCTCCGCGTCGTCGCTCCGCTCGCCGTGCAGCTCGGCACGACGCGCCTCGCGCGCCTCCTTCTCGGGATCGTAGTAGCGCGGAATGTAGTTGAACTTGTTGGCGTGTTTCTTGAACGGACTGAACCCTAACATGGCATTTTCTCCTCTTTTCAGGATGTAAAGGTACGAAAATTTTCTGTTTCCGCCTCCGGCCGCCGCGTGCGCTCCGCTCCTGCGTCCGCACATTCGCACGGCGCCCCGGCAGCACGCCGCCGCATGCGGCGGCGGCACAGCGAAAATCCGCCCGCGGCGCGCCTCCTCCGCTAACGGAAGAAGCTCTTCATCCGTTCGAAGATGTTCTGGTTCTGCACCGACTCGGCATTGCGGAACGCAGGCTGCCCGGCCAGCTGCTCCACGAGGCGCTTCTCCTCCGCCGAGAGCTTCGACGGGATGGTGATGTCCACCACCACCAACTCGTCGCCGCGGCCGTAGCCGTTCACGTCGGGCAGACCCTTGCCGCCCAGGCGCAGCACCTTGCCCGCATGGGTTCCGGGCGCGATCTTGATCTTGGCGCGGCCGCCTACGGTCGGCACCTCCACCGTGCCGCCCAGCAGTGCCGTCGTCACCGTAATATTGAGATTGTGGATCAGGTCGTTGCCGTCGCGCACCAGCTGCGGGTCGCGCTCCTCCTCGATCAGCACCTGCAAGTCGCCGTTCACGCCGCCGTGGCGCGCGGCATTGCCCTTGCCGGTCACCGTGAGCACCATGCCCTCGCCCACACCGGCCGGAATGGCGATTTCGACCACCTCCGAGCCCTTGAGCGTACCTTCGCCGCGGCATTTGTCGCAGGTGGCGGTAATCACGCGGCCCGTGCCTCCGCACGTGGGGCATACGCTCTGCGACTGCATGCGGCCGAAGAACGTGTTCTCCACGCGCATCACATATCCCGAGCCGCCGCATGCCGAGCACGTGGCGTAGGAGTCGGCATCCTTGGCGCCCGAGCCGCCGCACTGGTCGCAGGCTACGGTCTTGTTGATCTTGAGCTTCTTCGTCACGCCCGACGCGATTTCGGCGAGCGAGAGCTTCACCTTCACGCGGATGTCGGTGCCGCGGTTCACGCGCCGGCCGCCCGACGAGGCGCGGAATCCCCCGCCGAAATGGCCGCCGAAGATGTCGCCGAACTGCGAGAAGATGTCCTCCATCGAGAATCCGCCGCCGAATCCTCCGTAGCCTCCCGCACCGCCGGCCGCGCCGCCCATGCCCGCATGTCCGAACTGGTCGTAGCGCGCCCGCTTGTCGGGATTGGACAGCACGTCGTAAGCCTCTGCGGCCTCCTTGAACTTCTCCTCGGCCTCCTTGTCGCCCGGATTCTTGTCCGGATGGAACTTGATCGCCGCCTTGCGGTAGGCCTTCTTTATTTCGTCGGCATTGGCGTTCTTCTCCACGCCAAGCACTTCGTAGTAGTCTCGTTTTTCTGCCATATTCTTCACGCGGCACGCTCCGTGCCGCAACTCTGTTATCCACCTCCAACGTCGCGGAGCGCCCTGCGGCACCCCGCACCGAACCGTGCGTTCGCCTCCGCACCGCGGGGCACGAAACGCCGCCGGGCGCTACTCGCCCACGACCACCTTGGCGAAACGCAGCACCTTGTCGCCGAGCATGTAGCCCGCCTGCACCACGTCGATCACCCGGCCGCGCTTCTCCTCGCCGGCCGCGAACTTGGCCACCGCCTCGTGCAGGTCGGGATCGAACGGCGCATCGAGGGCCGCAATCTCCGTTACGCCCTGCTGACGCAGCGACTCGGTGAACTTCTGGGCGATCAGCTCCACGCCCTCGCGGATCGCCGCCGCATCGTCGCTCTTGCCCATCGCGGCCAAAGCCCGCTGCACGTCGTCACGCACGGGCAGCATCGCCAGCAGCACCTTCTTGCCGCCCGTCTCCACCAGCTCCATCTTCTCGCGCAGCGTGCGCTTGCGGTAGTTGTCGAATTCGGCCTGCAACCGCAGGAACTTGTCCCGCCACTCCGCCGCAGCATCCGTCTCGCTCTGCGCCGCATCGTCCGCCATATTGTCATGCGGCTCCCGGCCGCACGCTGTGGCGCCCTCGCCGGCGGCGGATTCTTCCTCGCCCGCAACGGGCTCAGTGTAAATATCTTCCTTTTTCATATATCTCTGTTTTCGCTGTTTCACACCATTATATAGCACAAATTACATACCGATGGCGAACAGGGCGGGCCGCTTGTTCAGTTCGGGTCGTCCGCTGCGGCGCCACTCCTCCACGGTGCGCGTCAGAATCCGCTCTCCGGGCGCCGTAATGTCCACCGCCACCATGAGCCGCGTGGCCGGGGCGAGCGTTTCGAGCAGCTGCGCGAAGAGCTTGTCGTTGCGGTAGGGCGCCTCGATGAAGAGCTGCGACTGGCCCTCGGCCGCCGCACGCCGTTCGAGCATGCGCACGGCCCGCGCCCGCTCGGGCGCCTTGACGGGCAGGTAGCCGTTGAATGCGAACGACTGGCCGTTGAGCCCCGAAGCCATCAGCGCGAGCAGTATCGACGAGGGCCCCACGAGCGGCACCACACGGATGCCGCGGCGATGGCACGCCTCGGCCGCCAGCGCCCCCGGATCGGCCACGCCCGGCACGCCGGCCTCGGAGATCATGCCGGCCGAACGTCCGGCCAGCAGCGGCGCGATCAGCTCCTCCACGTCGCGGCCCGCGACCGTGTGTTCGTTCAGTTCGCGGAACTCCAGCGTGTCGATGGGCCGCGCGATGCCCGCGCGCGAAAGGAACCGGCGGGCCGTGCGGACGTTCTCCACGATGAAGTAGTCGAGCCCGTCCATGACGGCGCGGTTGGCCGCCGGAAGCACGTCCCACGGCTCGGTTTCGTCCGAGATGGGACAGGGTATCATGTAGAGCGTGCCGTATCTTCCGTCCATGTTCGCGTGCGTTATTCTTTGAGGTAAATGCGTTTCACGCGGCCTGCGACCGACGTGAGTATTTCATAGGGTATCGTCCCGAGCACCCGGGCCATCGTCTCGGGATCGTTGCCGCGCACGGGCGAGAAGACCACCGCCTCGTCGCCCTCCGCCACGCCGGGAATGTCCGTGACGTCGATCATGCAGCTGTCCATGCAGATGCGTCCCACGATGGGCGCCGGACGCCCGGCCACGAGCATCGACCAGCGGCCGCAGCCCAGGTGGCGGTCCAGTCCGTCGGCATAGCCGACGGGCACGGTCGCCGTAACGGTCGGCCGCACGATCTTCCCCGCGCGTCCGTAACCCACGGTCTCGCCCGGCGCAAGGCGCTTGAGCTGCACGATGCGCGTGCGGAGCGTCGCCACCGGACGCAGCGCCTCGTTGTGCGCATAGCCGAAACCGTAGAGCCCCAGCCCCAGACGGCACATGTCGTACTGCGCCTCGGGAAAGCGCTCGATGGCGGCCGAGTTGGCCGTGTGGCGGATGACCCGGTAGGGAAGCGCCGCCGCCAATTGCGCGCTCATGCGGTCGTAACGCGCGATCTGCGCCCGCGTATATTCGTCCTCCTCGGGCATGTCGGCGCAGTTCAGGTGCGAGAAGACCGTGGCCGCCTGCACGCGCCGCTCCGCCGCGAGGCGGACGCCCAGCCGCGCGATCTCCTCCTCCGTGAATCCGAGGCGGTGCATGCCCGTGTCGAGCTTCACATGAATCGGGTAGCGGCTCTCGCCGGCATGCTCCGCGGCCGCCGCGAAGGCATCGAGCGAATGGAAGCTGTATATCTCGGGTTCGAGCCTGTTGGCGATCATCTGCTCGAAGCTGTCCGCATCGGCATTGAGCACCACCACGGGCATGGTGATGCCCCGTTCGCGCAGCACCACGCCCTCGTCGGCAAAGGCCACGGCCAGATAGTTCACGCCCTGGTGCTGAAGCAGCTGCGCCACCTCGAAGTCGCCCGTGCCGTAGCTCCCGGCCTTGACCATGGCCACGAGGCGCGTGCCGAACGACAGCTTCGACCGGAAATAGTTCAGGTTGTGAATCATCGCATCCAGATCGACCTCCAGCACCGTGGTGTGGCTCTTGCGCTCCAGCGCGTGCGACAGCTTCTCGAAGCGGAAGCCGCGCGCCCCCTTCAGCAGGATGGCGCGCCCCGCCACATCGGCCCGGTCGATGCGCGCGATGCACTCGTCCGTCGTGGCGAAGAACTCCTTCTCGCAGGCGAAGGCCGCCGCATGCTCGCGGATGCGGGTGCCGATGCCGATCAGCTTGCGCACCCGGGCCCGGGCGACCATGTCGGCCACGCGGCCGTACAGCTCGTCGTCCGTATACCCGCTCTGCGCGATGTCCGACAGCACGAGCGTCGTCGGACGCCCCAGCGCCACCGTGTGGAGGTAGTCCAGGGCCAGGGCCAGCGAGTTGATGTCGAGGTTGTAGGCGTCGTTCACGAGGATCGACTCGTTGATTCCGTCCTTCACTTCCAGACGCATGGCCACCGACGGACTGCGCCGGAACGAGGGTGCCGGATAACCCATGGCCTCGCAGAATGCCTCCACGATCTGGGCGTTGCGGCCCGCGGCGGCTCCGCCCGCCACCTCGGCCGACGGGGCCGGAAAACGTGCCGCGTCGATCAGACGCCGGTCGGCGAAGCGCTCGGCGATCATCGAGGCCAGCGGCTCGTAGTAGCTGTGGTACACGATCGTATGCGCCCGATCGGCCAGCCGCATCTTCTCGGCGCACTTCTGCTCCAGCGAGCCGAAATGCTCCTGATGGGCGTCGCCGATCGAGGTGAAGACCACCACGTCCGGACGGATCATGCGCTCCAGCCGCTCCATCTCTCCGGGCTGCGAAATTCCGGCCTCCACGAGCAGCAGCTCCTCATCGCCCTCGGTCATGAGCAGCGACAGGGGCACGCCGAGCTGCGAATTGTAGCTCTTGGGCGAGCGGTAGCAGCGCACGCCCGACGGCACCTCCTCGGCGATCCACTCCTTGAGTATGGTCTTGCCGTTCGACCCCGTGATGCCCACCACCGCGGCCCGGCTCTGCGCCCTGCGGTGTGCGGCCAGGGCCTGCAACGCGTCGATGGTGTTCGCCACCTGCACCGCGCCGCACCCCTCGGGCACGGGCGCCTCGCGTTCGATCAGAAAGGCGCGCACGCCCCGCTCGCGCATCGCGTCGAGGAAGTCGTGCGAGTCGTGGTTCGCGCCGCGCATGGCCGCGAAGAGCGGTGCGGCGCCCAGCTCGCAGGTGAGCGAGCGGCTGTCGGTCACGACCGACTCCACGACGGAGTCGATGCCCGTGAACGTGCCGCCGCAAATGCGGGCGATTTCGGATAACAAGCAGTTCATCTCTATTGCGGTCAGTCCGCCTTAAAAGTAACGATGGTAATTCCGGCGCCGCCGCGGTCGGCATGTTCGTCGGCGACCGAAGCGATTTCGGACACCGTGCGCAGGTAGCGGCGTATCTCCTCCTTCAGCGCACCGGTGCCCTTGCCGTGCAGAATGGTCACCGAACCCACGCCCACCATGAGCGCGTCGTCCACCAGGTCCTGCACGGCCTCCACGGCCTCCGAGGCCCGCATGCCGCGCACGTCGATGCGGTCGCGGAAGTTGAGCTTGCGCGACGCCACGTCCACCGACACCACCGTGCGCGGGGTCTGGGGCCGCATGGCCTCGCGGTATTCGTTGTTCGACACTGCGGTGAGGCTCGCCGTCGCGACCGTGGTCAGGATCTGCCCGAAAGCCACCACCACAAAAACATCCGCCGGAAATTGCTTCAGATATTCCACGCATCCCGGATCCCGAATCCGCCGGGGCTGGTAAACGGGAATCCCATGGGCCAGGGCCGCTTCCTTGACCGGGGGAAACTGCATGGCTTTTCCCCGCCCCTTGGGCTTATCCGGCTGTGTGACTACCAGCAATGCTTCATGGCCCGCTTCCAGCAATGCTTCCAATGTTCCCACGGAAAAATCCGGGGTTCCCATAAAAATGAATTTCATACGCTACGCTTCCTCTTCAAATTCCACATCATACAAGCCGCCCTGGACCTTTTCCACATACATATGGCCTTCCAAATGATCTACCTCATGGCAGATCGCCCGGGCCAGCAGCTCCGTTCCTTCCAGTTCAAATTCCTGCATTTCCTGATCCAATGCCCGCACCTTCACATAATTGGGCCTGGTCACGATCCCTGCTTTCCCCGGCAGGCTTAAGCAGCCTTCGTCTCCGGTCTGTTCCCCCCGGCAGGCTGTGATCCGCGGATTAATCAGAATAAGG
>OFHP01001050.1_pt1 | contig 14055 bp, 19 predicted proteins | sample 1521651 | NCBI WGS metagenome assembly OFHP01 (sample SAMEA3504105, study PRJEB24116) | mouse gut metagenome | biome: mouse gut; feature: mouse-associated habitat; material: faeces | place: Denmark | collected 2011 | reverse complement strand
TGGAACGCTGCGTGGCAGAGCATGACAAGCTGAACGGCTTGTCAGATACGGTTAACCCCCAGCAGCAGCTGTTCGGCATCAACCAGGGGGGGACTTATGCCGATTTACGGGTCTGGCACATGGAGGAGATCGCCAAGCTGAACTGCGACGGCTACGCCATCGGCGGCCTGGCGGTGGGGGAGCCCACCCAGGTGATGTACGACATCATCGACGCGGTGGAGCCCCACATGCCGGCGGACAAGCCGCGGTATTTGATGGGGGTGGGAACCCCGTCCAACATCATTGAGGGAGTGGCCCGGGGGATCGACTTCTTCGACTGCGTCATGCCTGCCCGGAATGCCCGCCACGGCAAGCTGTACACCTGGAAGGGGACCATCAACATCAAAAATGAGAAATTCAAGCTGGACGAGCGGCCCATTGACCCCACGTGTACCTGTCCCGCCTGCCGGTCCTTCTCCCGGGCCTACCTGCGTCACCTGGTCGTGGCACAGGAGATGCTGGCCATGCGGCTGGCGGTGCTTCACAACCTCCACTTTTATAATGAGCTGATGGTCCGCATCCGGGAGCATCTGGACAACGGGACTTTTGAACAATTCCGGGCTCAATATTCGGGCCTTCTGGACCGTCCCGCACAGGAAGCGTAGGGAAAGGGGACGGTGCTCAGATGGACACAGTGCTTATTACGGGGACGACCAGCGGGATTGGAAAGGCATTCGCCGAGCAATTTGCCGCCAATGGAAGCAATATCATCCTGGTATCCAGAAATGAGGAAACGCTCCGGCAGCAGCAGGAATCGCTGCGATCCCGGTACCACGTGCAGGTGGCGGCGATCCCCTGTGACCTGTCGGAAGCCAACGCGGCAGACCGGATCTTGGAACGGCTCAGCCAACTGGATTGGCCAGTCGACATCCTGGTCAACAACGCCGGCTTCAATGAAGCGGGATTTTTTACCGAGACAGACCTCACCAAAGAACTCGCCATGATACAGGTCCATATCTCGGCCCTGACTGCGCTGACAAAGCTGCTTCTGCCTGGCATGATCCAGCGTGGATACGGGCGGATTTTGAATGTGGGGTCTACGGGGTCCTATATGCCGTGCCCCTGTGATGCGGTGTACGCCGCCACAAAAGCCTATGTCCTCTCCTTTTCGAACGGGCTTTATCAGGAGCTGAAGGGGACCGGCGTTACTGTGACCTGTCTGTGTCCGGGAGCGACACAGACTCTGTTTGCGGAAAAAGCGAACATCCATAATACCCTGCTGTTCAAGCTCTTTGTGATGCGGCCGGAGACGGTGGCCGTCATTGGCTTCCGCAGCCTGCAAAAGGGGAAGCGGACCGTCACCGCCGGGCTGTATAATAAGCTGCTGGTGTTCTCCGCCAAGCTGCTGCCTGTGCCGGTCATTAATTCAATCGCGCAGCGGATGGTCAGGGGGTAGAGGAACACCGGGCGGGAAACGCTGCGTTCTTTTGAGAAATTTGGCAAAAGGGCTTGTCAATCGGGAAAATATCCGCTATAATATTTTTCACTGCGTCAAATATTTGGTTGACAGTCTGATTTTGCAGTAGTTTTGGAGGAAAGATTTATGGACCCTAGTTTGATTTTAATGCTCGTTTTGATGTTCGCCATGCTGTACTTCTTCATGATCCGCCCGGAGAACAAGCGGAAGAAGGAGGCCCAGAACCTGCGGGACTCTCTGAAGGTGGGCGATGTCATTACCACCATCGGCGGCATTGTGGGCACCATCTGCAAGGTGGACGAGAGCACCATCGTGATCGAGACCAGCGCCGACCGGGTGCGCATCGAGTTTACCAAGTGGGCTGTGTCCACCAAGAATGTGGCTTCCAACCAGCCGACTACCTAAAAGAAACAGGCATGTCTTTTACCCTCCCCGCATAGGTTTTACCAAACCGTGGGGAGGGTGTGTTTTATGAAGAAAAAGGAGCGGCGGCCGAAGGAGATGGGCAGCCAGTGGCTCAACGCCATGTGTGAGGTGCTCAAGGGAGGTGTGCTGGCCGGAGTGGTGACCATTCTGGTGCTGCTGATCTGTGCGGTGCTGGTGTCAGTGGGCCTGGTGCCGGTGGAGGCCATGTACGGGGCGGTGCTGGCCGCCTGCGCCGCCCCGCCGAGGCTCCTTCCGATCTTTTTGAGCGACGCATCGACGGCGGCGAGGTCGCGCGCCGCTTCCCGCGTGCCGTCCGCGCGGACTTCGATCCCTACCGTCGTCGATGTGTTCATAGTCTTTCCTTGTCCTTTTTCGTCGCTTGGGCATGGGCGCTCAGATAGGCGGCGTCCATGCGTCGCAGGGTCAGGGCTTCATAGGGAGACAGGGGCGTCGCGGTCAGCCGGGCCCATGCTTCAATGTCCACCCATGACAGGGGGAGGAGGCAAAAGCCGTTCGAGGCCCGGGCCTCGGAAACTTCCCAAAACCATGCCCAGAGATGTTCTCCCGCAAAGGGGACTTCCGGCTCCTGCGCCTCTTCCGGGGCAAGCCCGAGTTCTTCGGGGCTTTTCCCGGTCTGCCTGCAAAGCTGGTCGATGTGGTCGCGCAGCGCGGAACCGTCGCCTGCCCGCCTGTTCGCGGCGACGCAGGCGGCGACGGCTTCGCACAGCGCGGCAGTCAGTCCTGCAAATAGTTCGCGCGGTCCGAGATGAAGGTTTCCACTTGCTCGCGCAGCCACGGAAAGCGCGTGTAGAGGGTGACGGCGGCGTCCTTGCTGAACGGAAGGGCCTTGCCGTCAAGAACGGCCCCCGACCAGCCGAGCGTGCAGCGGGCCAGAACCTCGATGTTCTCGGTCTGGAGGTCGTCAAGGTTGATGGTACGGCGGAATCCTCCTTTCGCCCGGCGGTTGGCGATGGCGGCCGTGGCTTTGCGGTGGACGGCGGAATCGGCCCCGGCAAGGCGGATGACGACGCCGAGCTTTTCCCCGGAAACGGGGTGAAGCACTTCAAGGTCCGCGCCGTCATCGGCTTTGGCGGCGGAATCAAGGGAGGCGAGATCAAGCAGGGACATGGCTATACTCCTTCGGGCGCGGGCGAGGCCGCGAGGTTGCGGGTGATCTGGAAGCTGGTGCCGAGCGCGGCGTCAAGGTTGGCCTGCCACGGCATGGAAAGCTGTATCGAGCTTTCGGACTGCACGCTGTGCTCCGCCCCGGTGTAGGTCAGGTTGGGGATAAGGAACGTGTAGGCGTCATCGCCGTGCCGCAAGGTGAATTCCAGCTTGGCGGGCGTTTCGTCGAGGAACTTGCGCAGCAGCGCCCCGTCGGTAAAAAAGGCGGTCAGGGTGCCGGAGAGCTTGGAGCGCCCGAGACTCACGGCGGCGGCCGAACGGTTGAAAACCGCGTATTGCGGCTCAACGCCATTGTTAAGGGTCAGCTCGATCCCCGTGACCACCGCGATTTCCGTTCCCCCCTCCTTCAGTGTCCCGGTGAAGGAGTCGAAGGGGACGGGAGCCGGAGGAGCTTTCGGCGCGGCGTCAAGCGGGCTGGTGGCGTAGGCGCAGGCAAGCCCCACGAGGCCGAGCGTCCCGGTGATCACGGCGGACGGCTTGACGGAGAGGGAAAGCTGATTGACGTAGCAGCCCGTGAAGACGCCGTACTGCCCGATGTCCGTAAAGGCACGCTCGATGGTAAAGGTATGCGCGGATTTTCCAGCCTTCAGCACGTTGTCCGTCCACGTCCCGAACAGTGCGGCTTCAAGGAAGGGATCGTAGTCCCCGGCAAGCAGCTCGAATTCGATGTCCCCGGCGATCTTGTCCGTGCCCGTCCGCGTAAAGGGAATCATGCGGTCATCGCGCAGGGCCCCGCTCTCGATGGTGTCGCGGGAGGGGGCGAGCGTGCAGGAGTTGTGCGTGAGAGACGTGGTTTTCGGGTTGGCGGGCGTCGTGCCCGGCGTGACTTCCGCGACATAGCGGAGGCCGTGGTTCGCGCCGCTGGCAATGGTAATGAAAGGCATGGCGTTATCCCTCGGACTGATAGGCGTAGAAGGTGATGTTCACGACGACCTCCGTCCGTTTGCCGTCACAGGCGGGCGCGGACGTGCGGGGCGTGGTGATGGTCCCGGTCCCATTGTCGAACTGGAGTGCGTCCCCGCGCGGGAAGCGGCGGGCGACCTGTTCGGCCAGCGTCGCGGCGAGGGAATCTTCCCCGGCCTTGACCACGGCCTTGATCTCGATGTGGCCGTCAACCTTGGTCAGGCCGTTCGCACCGAGGCTGGCTTGCTGTTGGTTCTCAAAGACGATGCGCGCCCGCAGGTGGCTGGCGTGCGGCGGGACAAAGGGCTCGCCTTCCCAGCCGAGGGGCAGGGCCAGCGCACGGGCGGCGAGGCGGACTCGTTCTTTCAGGGTGTCATAGAGATTCATCCGGTTTCTCCATCGGCGGGGTGAGCGTCAGGGGCTGGCCCCATGTAACGGCCCACACCCATGCCCCGTTGTTTTCAAGTTCCGCGTCTTCAAGCGGGCCGAGGGAAAGCACGCGGGCCGGGCCGAGGTCGACCAAGCCGAAAGTGTGACCGTGCAGGGCCTGCGCCGTCCGTTCGACGACGGCGAGGCCGTCCTTTTCGCGGGCGGCCTGATCTCTGCGCCCATAGATGACGACAAGGGCGGCGAATTGCCCGTACACGTCAAAGTCGAGCGAACGGGGATCGGCGGCGTTCTGCGCGCCAAGCGCGGTCACAAGGATCGTCGTCGTGCCGAGCGTCTTTTTCAGCACGGCAGCGGCTTCGGCCCCGCCGGAAACGCTGTCCACGCGGACCTCGGGCACGGCGCTTTTCAGTGCCGCAATCGCGGCGTCGCGCACTTCCGTCAGGCTCGGCATGTCCAGTCCCTTGCCCCGGCGTCGATTTCCACGTTGTCGGACGCGCCCCCGGACGAGGCCCCGGCGCATGGCAGAGACACGACGCCCGAGGCGACGTCCCGCAGCCATGCCACCGTGGTCTTGTACCGGGCAACGATCGCGTCCTTTTCTGACACGTCCCCGGAGGTGAGGCGATAGCGGACAATATCCGCAGTTACCATCATGACCACGGGCGGCACGGGGTCCGTGAGCGGCACGGCGTAACGGGCGGCAAGGTAGCTGTCGACCTCGGAGGCGGCGTAAGCGATGGCCGCCTCCAGCGCCTCGCGGTTCAACTCTTGCGACGCTCCCCGGTTGGAGAGGAGGTTTATCTCCTCCTCCCCAAACAGGGAAAACAGATTCTCGACGGTGGCGTAGGCCATTACGCAAGCCACGGGCTGACGACGATGGTTGCGGCGTCGAACCAGATATTCGACGCCCCCGCGTCGTCGCGCTCGGCCACAACCACCTTGCGGGCCGCCGCCTGATGCGCAGGTGGCACTACAAGGAGCGTCCCGGCCTTGCCGCCAAAGCCAAGGCCCAAAGGCCGCCCGCCGTCGGCGGTAAAGCCCTGCATGAGGGTGAGCGCCTTTTCAAAGCTGGCCGGGTTGAGGGGCTCGGCGCTCATGACCGCCTGCTGCCAGAAGCCGTAGCCGCCGTTGCAGCGGTAGCGGATGCCGTAGGGGAGCTTGTCGTTCATGAACACATAGTCGTTGTCCGGATTGGTGATGACCTGCAACTCGGGCGTGGTGCGCTCCTGAAAGATGAACGGTTTCAAGGGCCGGGACACGTCAAGGATGAACCACGGCGCTACCGCGCCCTCAGCAGGCTCGATCAGGTTCGCGGCGGTCTCTTCGGTTCCGGTGCCGTCCACGTTTTCAAAGACGGGATGATCCTTGGCAAAAAACATCTTGCCGTCATAACAGGCCGTGCTTTTGCCGTCCCTGAGCAGGCCGAAGATAATTTCGTCCGGGTGTGTGGCGGCGGCGTAGCCCATTTCGCGGAACAGCGGGGAATAGACGCCAAGCTGATCGTCCTCCACGGCTGTTCGCGGAATGTCCACCGTGGCCTCATAGAGCTTGTTGGTGACGGAGTAGCCGTATTCCTTGATCGACTTGAAGGCGCGTTGCCCGGTCCACTCGGAAAGTTTGGGGAACTGCCCGAGCCAGCCGTAGGTGTTGGAAGCGTTGCCTGACGGGACGCGGGTTGCGACGGCGGCCCACTGCGTCGGGGCGGCGGCCTTCGCGTCCTCGAACTCTTTGGAAAAGCCCGTGCGCAGGGCGTTGACGAGCCCGCTGGTGACGACGGCCATTTACTTGCCCTCCCTGACCTTGGCAGCCATGAAGTCGGTTTCGGAAAGTCCGAGCTGCTTGCAGACGAAAGTCTCTTCCTCGGTCAGTGCGGCGGTGTGCGGCGCGCCCGTGGGCGTCCTCCCGCCGGTTTGCGTGGCTTTCAGTGCAACGAGCGGCACGGCGGAGGCGATATAGCCCCTGATCGCCTCGGGATTGTTTTTCGCGGTGGCCTTGGCCCAGCCCTCGCAGGACTTCGGCAAACGCCCGTCGGCAAGGGCCGCGTCGATCTCGGCAGTGAGCGCCGCAAGGCTGCCGTCGCCCTCAAGCTCCTTGACCTTGGCGGCCAGTTCCGCCGCCTTTTCCTGCGCGGCGGTGAGCATTTCAGCCGGGACGAACTTTGCCGGGTCCGGGGCGCTTTCCTTGGCCGCTGCGGTATCCGCATCCTTGGCGGCAAGCATGGCGGTCAAGGTCTGGCCGTCACCCTGCGCCTTGAGCGCGGCAAGGACGGCGGCTTCGTCGGCGTCGGCGGCAAGGCCGAAAAAGTACCGAAGTGCCTCAAGCGTTTCTTTCTTCATGGGGGAATCGTCCTCTGCTCGCGCGGTCACGGCGGCCATGCCGTCAAGCGCGGGATAGTTTGTCAGGGCCGCGCTTTTCACTTCAAGCACAGCCCCGGTTTCGGGATCAAAGCTAAAAACGGGCGAGATGTAGCGGTACTCGTCAGCACGAATGAAGGCGCGGGCGGTATCCGTCCATTTGACCGTTGCGTAGAGGCCGTCCTGCCCCGCTTCCAGCGACTCGATCCAGCCCGCTGCCGGAGCGGGCTTCCCGTTGTCCGGGGCGTGGATGGTCTGGTGCTCATAGTCCACCACAAGCGGCGTTTCGCGCGCACGCCAGCGGGCGATCAGCGCGGCGGCGTTCTCGGCGTCAAGCCTCCACGCCTTGACCTTGACGCCCTTGAGCGTGCCGGGCCTGCCGTCGCGGGCGGCGAAAGCGCCCATAGGGAAAAGCTGAATGCGTCCGGGCGTGGGGCCGCCCGCATCGGGGAGGACGCGGGCGGCGATGGAAGAGGTGTAGGTGGTGCTCATGGCGTCAGAGTAGCAGGGTTGCGGAACCGTGCCAGTTGACGCATGTCAGCGGGTGAAAAGGCGGGGGAGCGGGTACGGACGGAAAAACGGGAGGAGGAAAAAGAAGCGGCACGCAAATGAAGGCCGTTAGACCCCCGTTAAAAAATGCGCAGAAGGAAAACGCGGGCCGTTCTTCATCCGGGGAGAAAAACGGCCCTGAAAACGGATTTTAGGGCTTGAGGGCTTCTTGCAGATGCCGGGTGATGGTTCCGAGCATGTCCTCAATGTCCTTCGGGCTGACACCGATAAAGGGGCGGGCCGGGATGGTCACGGTATGGGCCTTGCGGATGGTATCGACGACGCGCACGCGTTTGTGCTTGGCCTTGGCGAACTCGATACGTCCCTTCCACTTGCGCAGGCGCACGGTCGTAGGAGAGGCTTCGCGGTGGATGGTGGCCCCGAACTGGTGCGCGGCGGCATAGGGAACATTGGTGCCGACAAGGGCATGGTCCGGGCCGATTTCCCGGACGGCCCCCTGCCACGACGGGCGAGCGATACTGCCCACCAGCAAGCCACTGTCCTGTAGCATGTTGGCGATGGCGCGCCCTTTCTTGGCGCGCTGACGCTGGCGGGATGCAGACAGCGGTTGCCACGGCGCGCCCGTGGCCGGGTCCGCCGTCTGCTCAAAGGCGCGGGCCGAGGCGTCGACCATAATCTCCGATATCGCGCGCATGGTCGGCGTCGTGTCGGTCAACGACGCGATAAGCCTCCCCAGAGCGGCGCGCAACGCCTCGTCTGATATGCTGATTTTGACAAGTTCGCTCATTGACTCCCCGGCTGGGAATGGGTACTTTAAGAAAAAGCCCTGTGAGTGTACCCCGATTGGCAAGGGGCGCGGATGCTTGAGCATCTGCGGTATGCGGGTTCAATTCCCGCCCTCACGGGGTAATCTTTTTTAAAGTCCCGTTATTGACGTTTTTGCGGACTTCAATTCGAGGCCACCTATAGGCCGTCGCTAGTCCGTCAAGCCGCCCATGCCGCTTGGCGGTTTTTTTGTCCCTTGTGGGCATGTTCAGCGGCATGATGACGCACCATTCAGGATCGGGATCAGATAGGATATACAAAGCGTTGCCGTGAACGGCATCCCAATAAACGGCCTCAGGCTTAGCGAATCCCTCAGACAACTTTTTATATTGTTCCGAGGAGAGCGCCTTGCCTTCTTTTTGATGGATTGGCCGATCGGCATGAATAACCTTTTCGTCTGTCATAACGGCAATGCGGGCCGGGACAAGCCCGGCGGCTTTGGCGGCGGCCACCACTTCCGGCTGGACCAGACCCACCACCACGGCGTCGCCCGTCTTCCACTTTGAAGCCAGCTTTTCCTCCATCCACCGCCCAAAGGCCGCGTGCCGGGCCGGGGCGTCGTTAAGCACCTGCACGACTTGCGCATACAGTGCATCGCTCTTCAGGAGTTCCAGCTTTTGCGCCAGTTCGCAATCAAGCCGGAATGTCGCATAGCCCGCGCTGTACGAAAAGCCCGTGTCCGTCCAGTGCGTGAGGCCGCCCGGCCTTTCCTGCCAGCCCCAGACATCTCGGACAATTTGCTGATCTTCCGGGGCGCGGGGATTGACGACAACCTCCCGGCTCACCATGCGGCCTTCGCCGCTTTCCGGGGTCAACCCTTCACGTTCAAGCTGCGCGTCCGAAAACGCCCGCACCCGACAGCGGCAATAAAAGCCGTTAGGGGGATAGTGCGTTTTCCAGAACGGATCATCATAGCGGAAGACCTTGCGGTGGAGCGCCCGGTGGTGCGGACGGGTACGGCTGTCCAATACCGCGATATACATCCACCACGGCCTTTCCTCGGCGTTGGCGAGCATGGCCCGGTACCGCCCGTACATGTAGGCGCTCTGCACGTTCTGGGTAAAAATGAGCGACAGGCGCGCCGGGAGGTCCGGGCCTTTTTCCGTCACCTCGCCCGTTTTCGGATCGATCTTTTGCCGCTTGCCGGTCCAGCCTTTCGCCCGCAGGATCGGGGCCAGATCGTCAATGAACATCTTTTCGGTTTTGCCGTTTTTCACGGCGTCAACGAGTCCCGCTTTGACGTCTTCCAGAAGATCAAGGCGCGTCATGCCGGACACGGTGACGGATTTTGCCTGCGCCTCCTGCCAGACGTCATACCAATGCCGCGTCGGCGTGATCCCCTTGCTTTCGAGGTAGGCTACGGCGTCACGCGGCGGAAGCCCGAGGGCGTAGACGAGATCAGGCGTCTCCATCGGCTTCCTCCGCCGCGCTCGCCTCGCCCACAACGGTTGCAAGGAAGATCGCCCGCGCCATGAGTTCTTGCAGCGTTGCCGTATCCAGCTTCGGATAGAGATCGCCAAGGCGCACCAAAAGCTCGACGGGCTCCATGCCCTCGCGGATTTCATCCATGAGCGGCGCGAGGAGATCGGCGCACGCCGCCGACAGGGACGCCTCCGGGAGCATGGCGTCGATCGCGGTCTGGTCCGGGTAGGGGTCCGCCTTGCCGCCGGTTCTGGCCTGTGCCGTCAGGGGTGCGGGCGGCTGCGGTCCTTCCTGCTGCCTGACGGACAAGACCTTTTCCCCTTCCTCGGCCTGCGGGATTTTGAGCTTCTCGTGCGCCCACGCCGCCGGGATATCCATGACCGCCGCCAGTTTCGGCAAGGCGTCGGCGAAAACCTGAATGTCTTCCGCTTGTCTTGTGTCGAAGCGGAAGTATGGGAGCAAGGCGGGCTCGGAAACGCCGCAGTTAAGATAGGCCAGCGGCGCGATGATTTGCCGGGTGATCGTCGCGGCGATCTGCGCGGCGTCCGAAGTTAGAATGTCGTGCCGCACCTCATTATGCACTTCGCCAAGGGCGTTGGTAGACGTTTTGCCGTCAGCCTGCGTGGTCAGGGTGCCGCCAAGAATGGCCTTACTCATGCCTTGTTCACAGCGGGTGACAAGGATGCCCGGTATGTCCTGCGTCGCGTTGGCCGGGGATTCAAAGAGGATTTCCATGCCCTGCGGGATAATGCCCGAGGCGTCCCGGCCCAGATTGGCAAGCGCCGTTTTCAGGGCGGCCTTGTCCTCCTCGCGGCTGCCGGGCGGGTATTTCCCCAGACGGAACGGCAGGCCATGCACCTGCATATACATGATCGCGCTTTCCAGCGCGTAGGCGCGGATCAGGTAGGCCCACGCCACCGTGCGGAATAGGCCCACACGGGGAAGCCAGCCGCTTTTGCTGCGGTGCGTATGAATGACCCAACCAAACGGCCACAATACGGCCCCTTCATAGGAACCGTCCCGCAGGCGCAACTCGTTGCGGTTTTCGCGTAGCACCTGAAACCAGCTTTGCGGGCGGTGGTGGAAGGCCGCCGGAATGTGCAGGCCGCCCGCCTGCGCCCATTCGATTTCAAGGGCCGCGAAGCCGTGGCCGATGCCGTCCGCAAGATCGAGCAGGAGATCGGACGTGGTGGGCAGCATGTCGAACTGCTCGCGCACGGCGGCCGCTACATCCTCGGCCCGCTTGTCCTTGGCGCGGCCCGGCAAAATCTCCCAGTCCAGCGTGAGCAGCGCGCGCTTGCGCTTGCCGATTTCGGCGGCAAGGTGCTCGCAGCGGTCCTCCATATCAGAAAAAAGCACGTGCTGCTCGGTGATATCGCCGTCGTCCGCCGCCTGCAAAATACTGGCAAGCCGCGAGGGGGTGAGCTTGTTGGTCATGTTGCCCCACCGTTCGAGGTAAAGCATGGGCGTCAGCCCCCCGCCCGTTTCCGTCTGTTGCGCAAAAAGCGCCTCTTTCCGACGTCGCGCCGTCTTGAACCAGTCAAAAATCATCTCCATCCCCCATATTCACCGAAGTCGTCCACGTCGTCCTCACTAGGCCGCACACTCCACGGACTTTGACGCGGCACGCGCTCAAAAGCATCCCGCAAAGATACGAATCCGCCCACAGCCAGCCGCCAGAGCATTTCAAGGGCGTCCGGCCCGTCGTCGTGATCAGCTTTCGGGAAGTGCCGCAACTGGTCGATCAACGTCTGCTGCGACGTGTGCAGCCGGATGCGGCCTTGCGAGAAATAGGGCTGGAGCGTCTCGATCCTGAGTTGCTTGTCAGTGCTGTTGATAATCGGACGCACGGGAAGCGCGAGGCCACGGGCTGCGGCCCGCTGTGCCAAAACGTCCGCAAAAAAGGCTTGGAACTGCACGGCCTCCACGGCCCAATTCAGGCAATGATACGCGCAGTGCAGTGCGATCACATCTTCGATGATACGATCGGGGTGGCGTTTGCGGATAGAGGCTTCAACAACGTCAAGCGTCATGGTGTCGCGCAACAGCCCGCCGATAAGGATCGCGGACGGATCACGGCCCGCGCCGAGCTTGCCGAGAGACGGGTCAACGGCCCCGAACAGCAGCCAGTCCGCGCGGCGGTCAACCCAGAATGTGATGCAGGACGCGAACGGCGCGTCGTCTCCAGAGAGGGGATCGTTTTGCTGCTCGGAGTCAAAGGCCGCGTGGGAGTCGGCGCGTTTGGTCATAAGCTGATACAACGGGCGGCCCGCAGGCCATGACACGAGTGCGCCGCGCTCCATGTCCTCCCGCCGGACCTCGTAAAAGGCGCGGGCCGCCGCCGGACCCTCGGTGTGCAGGACGGCTTCCCATGCGTCCCACAGGTCCATGCGTTCGGGCCACTGGACGATGGAGCGAAACCGTTTGGCCTGCCATGTGGGCTTGTCCAGTGTCCGAGCCAGCACGGAATCGTAATGCAGGATCGTACCCACATAGACGACATCCATACCTCCATCGGCGGCCCCGAGGTTCAGGACGGTCTTTTGCAGCCAGTCTTGCAGCTTGTCCCGCTGCTCGGGCTTGGCGACGTTCTCGTCGTTTTCGAGATCGTCGAGAATCACGAGGTCCGGGCGGTACGGACCGTGGCGCAGGCCGCGCATACGCTTTCCAGCGCCGAGGGCTTGGAGCTTGACGTTTTGAGCCGTGAGAATCGTCCCAACATTCCAGACACGGCCCCGCCCGGTTTCGGCGGGGAAGTCCATAGCAAAGCGCGGGTTGCCGTCAAGCTCGGCCTTGACCGCTTCAAGCAAGATAGCGGCCTGCTCCAAGGCGTCGGCGATGATTAGTATGTAGCGTTTGCGCCCTGTCAGCACGCACCACAGCACGAAAAAAAGGGAAATGAACGTACTTTTCGCCTCGCCGCGCGGGGCGGCAAGGGCGATATGCTGGCCTTCGCGGGCTTCGGCCATGCGCGGCAAGGCGGCGTCAAGCCATGTGTGCAGCGCCGAATCCCCCGTGATCGTGCAGTAGTGCGGAAAGTAGGTCCGGCGAAAAAAAGTGAAGTCGGCAAGCGCCCGCTTCCGGCGCTCGGTGCTGGCCTTGGCGTCGGACGGGAAGCCTTCGCAATCGGCCTCGATCTGCTGTTGCAGGGCGGCGGCAAGGTCGGCTATCGCATACTGAAAATGCTTTGCGGAGAGCTTTTTCATCAGCCGAGTTCCTTGGCAATCAGCGCGCCGAAGGGCTCCAGCACTTCCAAAAGCGCCGGGGCGTGCTGCGGGAATCGCTGGCTTGTGAAGTCGACCAGCTTGCGAATGATACCGAGCGCGGTAGCCAGTTCGTCCGTTTCCGGCAAAATTCTCTTGCTGGCGGCGATAGTCTTTGCGAAGGAGTCGGCAAGCGAAGACAGCGCCTCCACTTTTTCGGCGGGCTGCATGTCGTCATTTTTGCCGATCCGTTCCATAAGCGTGCGGTGCTGCAACACGTAATCGTTGAGCATCTGGCGGGCTACGGCTTCCATGCCCTCGCCCGCCAGACTCGACGCCGCCTTGACCTTGTCCCAATCGTCGTCTTCGGCCTTTTGTGCGTCGGCCTTCCAGCGCCGTGCCGTACCGATTGAGACGCCGACCAGCGCGGCGGCCTCTTCAAGGGACAGCGCTTTGTAGCAGTAGGCCGAGCGCAGGGCCATGCGCTTGCTCTTCGGGTGGGCCATTACGCGCGCACCCCGAGGATAGCCTGCGCGTAGACCACGGCCACGGCAATCACCGCCCCGGACAGGCCGCCCGAAAGCACGCTGCCCGTGGCGGCTTGTTCCTGCGCCGTGTCGACGCTCGCCTTCAGATCGTCGACCTTCTTCTCAATACGGGCCAGCACCCGCAAGACATCGGTATCGTTGCTATGTGCGGTTTCCATGATTCCCTCCCGTGCGTACCGAGTCGGCGACGCGATCCAGCTTGTCGTCGACCCGTTCCAGCCCGGCGAGGATTTGCCCGGTCCTCTCCCGGCAATCCTCGCGCGGTACATAGTTTTTGTGCATTTCTTCAACGGCGCAGCGTTGTTGCTCTTTCAACTCATCTACCCGCCCTTCAAGCCGTGTGGCCCAATACGCGAGCAGCCCACAGACAAGGCCGAGAAGCCCCATAACAACCGTCTGTGCATCAAGCGTCACGGCGACACCACCCTCGCCAGCGTAGCAAGCTGGCTTTCAAGCCCCCGGCAATAGCCGCCATAATCCCGGATATGAGCGAGCACATCTTCAGGACTCGCTAGTGTGTCACCGCGTAGCCCGGTTCCAGCGGTTCCGGCCTGTCCGGCATTTTGAGCAGTTCCGGCGGGATCGGCACCTTCACCTCCGGGGCCAGCACCGGCGGCGAGGCCGAGGGCTTCGTTGTAGAGGCGCACCCACTCAAGAGACAGGCCAGAGCAATGGCGGCGAGCGGCAAGAGCCACTTTTTGCAGACGTGCATCAAAAGTTTGACGCTCTTTTGCCAGCTTTTTGCGGGCGTCTGAAAGCTCGGCTGACAAAGAGGCCACGCGGGCGCTTTCCTTTTCCAGTCTTTCGCGGGCGGCCCGCTCGGCTGCGGCTAC
>OFHP01001049.1_pt1 | contig 14069 bp, 7 predicted proteins | sample 1521651 | NCBI WGS metagenome assembly OFHP01 (sample SAMEA3504105, study PRJEB24116) | mouse gut metagenome | biome: mouse gut; feature: mouse-associated habitat; material: faeces | place: Denmark | collected 2011 | reverse complement strand
GTCAGTTTCTCCGCCTCCTGCTCCAGCAGCGCATTCAGCGTTTCTTCCACGCTCCCGCGAACCAGCTCCTTAAGTTGACCCTTGATTACTTCTTCATTTAGCTGTACAATCTTCTCTGACATGGTTTGCTCTCTCCTCTCGGAATGGTGTGTTGCTGCTTCATTCTACCAGAGGGCTGCAAACCTTGTCTTTTTTATTTGCGCAACTTATTGTACCTTATCGTTCGCATGGCAACTAGCCAAAGGATCTGTTGACACGCATTTTAAGCCATATTATTTCTTTCTAAAATGTACCGGCGAGTAATTGCTCCGTCATAGTCAAGCAATACTCGCCGGTGTATTTTGCTGTATTCTATTGTTGTAAATCAATCCCATAAACCTTTTGGCAATGGGCAACTATATGCCGTTGTCCCATGACATCGCCAGAAAACACCGCAGATGCATAAGCTAATTGGATCAGCGAAAGGGCTGTATCCTTACCCACTCCTGGCACCTTAGACGGTTGTTCAGAGCATTGCTCCAGATTCCATTCATAGTTATAAAACAGAATGGCAAGCAACCGGCTGTCCTGATTTTCCAAACTGCGCCTAATTCCTGCTTCACACAACTGATTGGATTCCTCTAAACGCCCCATATCGCCCAATATGCTAGCCATTTTTTGAACCACACGCACATAAAAGTGTTCAGGATAGCCGCCTCCTGCCGAGTAACTTTCCAGGCAACATCGAATATAGGAGAACACCTGCAACGCCTCCTGAAGCTGGCCTTGCTCTTTGCAGCATACACCATACACCATTAAATGTGTGATTTCGTTGTTAGTAAGCACACATGTTGGCCAATAGGCAATATTCTTTATGCTTAATGGTAGGGTGAGGTAAAGAGCCTCTTTTGTCACACTTTTTCTCTGTTCCAGCGAAATCCGACCAGGATGATTCGCTGGCAATGCTACACGAATACGGGCATCCACATACATGAAGTACTGCTGGTTAACGGCAAGGTTCGGTGCTTCCTTTCGCAGCTGTTCCAAAAGTTCCCGCGCCCTGTCAAAATTCCCACTGTTGAGCGCACGGCCAATCGCACTGCGCGAAAGGTACATCTCATATTGATGGGAAATTATTTCGTAATCATACCGCTCACCGGACATATTGACCTTCTTCAGGATGGAACGCCGCTTGCACTTTTGAGGAATGCGCACATGATTCTCAATGCGAGAAATGGCCCCCATATCACATATGTCCTCCGACAATTTCGCTTGTGTGACCGCCAACAAAACCCTCCGCGTTCGGATCACATCATTAAAACAAACCGCTATGCTACGATCTTCACAGGGGACCAATAGTGAAACTGCCTGCGGCATCCGCTTCTGAATTTTCCGCAGTTGTGTCAACAGCAGCCTCGGCGTTTGATCCGGATTCCCTATAGCATCAAATATGCGTTGCTTCCATTCAAGCAGACGATCATACGCGAACAGCCGCTTTTCAGCGGCCAAATCCTTAAGCGCCGCTTCACTAGTTGCCAAAGCGACTTCGTAATGGCCCTGCCGGAACTCCGACGCAACTACATGGCACGCCGCATAAGGAAGCAAATAAATGCGCTCCCGGACCTCGTAGCGCGCAGCATTTAGGCAGCGCAGCAACGCTCGGTACTGATTTTCTACCGGTTCTGAATTTTCCAGCCGCTCCCGTAGTTCCAGAATTGCCATCAAGAGGTATCCCTCATTTCGGCTGAACAGGCATCCGTCAAGTGGCATTTTCGCAAGGGTGGGATTCGTCAATTCTAACGCCTCTTCAGCCAAGGCCAGCAGTTCTCTTTCCGGCCTGCACAATAGGGCACGACGGTTCAGTTCCGCTGTCTTGGCAAACTGGGAATCCAAAACCTCTTGTGCGGAATCCTGATATTGTGTGATCTTATCCGCCAATCCGTTTATTTCGCCCCGACGCAAAGAATCGGAAATCTCCTGGCGGAGCTTCCATCGCTCAAATTCCTCCCGATTCAAAATTAAAGTAAACAAATCTGCCGCCTTGCCTAACCGTTGCAGCAAGGCGACCGCCAGTAACAGTCCGACCTCACGGCTTCCGTTTTCGATCCGGCTCAACTGTGACCGTGTACAAAGTTTCCAACTCAGCTGCTCTTGGGTAATGCCCTCGCGAATGCGAATCTGCCCAATATATCGGCCTATATGGTCACAGGAATCACAAACTATGGCCTGCTTTTTTTCGATATCCACTCCTAGGTGACCCATTGTCTATTCAAAACCTTTCTGTTTTTATGTATTTCCGCAAAGCGCAAAAAGTATTTCGGCAAGGAGATAACTCTCCACCAAATAGAAGGATCGAATCATAGTTCTACTGGATAGCTGGAAAGAGAAATAGCCATCGGCGCTGGATAAGCCTCATCAAAATCGGTAAGCCTTGAAACACGTTAGGACCTGTTGGCAAAGTGCCTACAAATCTATCCGAAATGTGATATAATGAAGAGGGAAGGGGCGAGGAGATGCAGCTGAAATACCACTTGGTAACGATAGAAGACTTGGTACCGGAAAATTATTTTCTTCGGAAGCTGGAAGCGGCGCTGAATCTGAGTTTTGTGTACGAGGAAACGGCGCATCTATATAGCCGGAAATACGGGCGGCTTGCCATCGACCCGGTAGTGATGGGAAAGTATCTTCTGGTGGGATTTCTGTATGGCATTCCCACAGAGCGGCAAATCAAGGAACGCTGTGCGGACAGCAATGCATTTCGTTGGTATCTTGGGATTGACCTGGATGAGCGGGTGCCGGACCACAGCACGATCAGCCAGCTGCGGCGGCGGAAGCCGGCGTTTCGGAATGTGTTCCGCCATCTGCTTGCGAAAGTGGTACGGCAGTGTGCAGAGAAGGGGCTGATGAACGGACATCTGGCGGTGACGGACGCCACCCACGTGAAGGCCAACGCGTCCCGGGCCTCGGAGCGCCTGGTGGAGATGGAGGAAGATGCTGGAAACTACTGGGAGCGGCTGGATATCTATGAGGAAGAGGGGTTGGAGGAGCTGGCGCGCCGGACGGGCAAACGGCGCGGAAAGCGGACAAAACAAGTAAAAAAGGACAAACGGCGCAGTCACAAACGGGTAAGCCGTACCGACCCGGAGTCTAGGCATCTGAACCGTCCCGGCAAGCCCGGGGCCGCACTATCTTTCCCACCAGGCCCTAGACGCAGACCACGGCATCATCACCGGCCTGACGGTAAGCGGGGTGCCAGAAAGCTCCTGGACAGTTACTTCAAACCCTCTGTTCAACGGCATCTGTCCAGGTGTTGGGAACCGGAATACTGGCGAGGCACTTAAGTAGCGGCATATCTGGTGCAAGGGTACCTTTGCCATCCAGAAGAGGTGCTACAATCTAACATGCGTCTTACGACGAGGTTTAGAGGCAGCAGAAGGCCACTGCCTCCTTTCCGCCACGGCCTTAAGGATAATAAACTGTATGAATTGACGCTGAGAGGCGTCTTTTCCCTTGCCTGGAGCCACACTTATCTCTAAATTTCAAGCACTTTGTCAACAGACCCACGTTTGTCTCAAGGCTATTTTCGTATATAGGAGGCCACAAATTGGAAAGAAATCGTCATTTCCCCGCAGGACGCTGTTCCTGCTCCTGCCGGTACAGCGAAGAGCTCATAGCAAATTTCTGCACCATAAGATGGGCGACAGCTTCCGGCACGGCAAAGTCACCGGGATGAAGTTCGGCTCCCCGGCCGCTTTCACCACTGGAGTCTTAAAGCATATCCACAAATTACTCACGCACAGCTTGCATATTTTCGCCGTGCGGCGTTGATTTGGCTTGAAATCCGTCAGGATTCCTGCGCCAAATCGCCTTGCACAGCAAAAAATCTGCTGCGCAATCTGCACCTTATTTTTCGCACGCAGAAGCTCCGGCGTTTCGTTCTAGGGTGTATCGTTTTTCCGCCTTCATGGCTTAATTATACCATATTGCATCAGGAGAGTCCAGGATTTTCAGCAGTTTCTTCCACTTTATTTCATGCTCAGGCCTTCCACTGGACGGTGCGCCTTGGGCTGCTCCACGCTCAGTCCCTTCATGAGCCATCGGTACTACTGCCACATGAGCCGGGCATTCCAGGAGCCCCCTCTGCCTTCCAATTCAGCAGGGCATCATATGGAAAGCACACTGATGTAGCGAATCAGAGAAAAGGAAATCGCAGCAGGCCACAAATCCGACGATCACAAGGGAAATCGTGGCCCCTCGAGCTCCATGTAGTCCATCAAATTTTGAGCGGCAGAAAATTCTCCCGAAGAAGGCCAAGATTGGCATCACATCAAAGGAAAAGTAGAAGAGGCCAATACTGGCCTACCTATTTCAGGTGTTAAAGTGGAAGCCCATAGTAAAATGAAGCCTCATGGCATAACTTATTCCGCAGAAGACGGCAGCTTTGACATCCAAGTAAAAGTCGGTGGCGATAATGTAATGTTTAGCAAGGAAACTCGCGAATCAACATAATTGAAAAATGAAAACAGAGCAATAATGGTGGCAGTGGTAGTAGAGGGCTTTTCTTCTCCATAAATTCGCAAACGCTTCGCTGGACTTTTGGCACGTTCTCCGATATTGTAGTATTTGCAGGAAGCAAAATATTACGAGGAGGAACAATCATGCTCAGAAGAAAAGAAATCGCCCTGGTAACGGCTGGCATCTTGGCGGGAATCGCCGTCAGTGGTCCTGCTACCCAAGCGGCGGCGGGCCTCATGGCCAACCCCAGCAGCCAGCGGTTCTACGTCAACGAGCAACGCATCAACCTGGAAGCCTATGAGATAGGCGGCAGCAACTATGTGAAGCTCCGGTATATCGGACAGGCGGCGGGGTTCGGCATCACTTACGATGCCGTCACCAATACTGTCTGCATTCACCCGGACAAGTCCTACGAACCGGAGGTGACCGCACCCACATCAGCAGCTCCAGCTATCAGCCAGACCTCCCCCTCGGCGCAGAGCAAAAATGCGGATGGTTCTATCAACGTCCCACAGGACGGTTCGCAGTATGTCCCCCAAGCAGGTGACGTGATCCGCTGCGACGATGGCACCAACTATACCATCACAGACGTGAGCTGGTACGATAAGAACTACTTCGCGGATGGCCCAGTCGGTCCCCTGCCCACCACTACCAGCCAGTTTGACCAGCCTGAGCTGCCCAAGGCGGAAGTCAGGCGGTTCAACGACCCTGACGGAGACTACATCTTTATCCGCAATTTGCACGAAACCCGCCGGATGCTCTACAGCCTCTAACAACGCCATGGGCGAGGATGACTGGATCATGCAGAGCGGAACACCGAGAATGCGGGGAGATGGAACGCCATGGGTCCATATCCACCTGACCTTGCCGGACGATATGATCTCCGCCCCCTTCTGGCCTTGGCGAGAGGAAGCAGTCCCCGAGGTGTTTCACTCCTGTCCAAGCGGGGACTACTACCTGGAGGTCTGGGATGTGTTCAAAAACGGCAAATTCATCAGAACAGAATACAACCTGCGCTGACAGCCAGCGCACGACACCGGGCGGTGTGCCAGCAGGCGCACCGCCCCTCCTATTGGCAGAAAGCGTATATCCTGTGTGGGATATGCGCTTTTCTTCTACAAAAAAACAAGGAGGAAAGCTTATGAAGCGAAGAATACTGGCCCTGCTCCTGACATTGATCACAGCGTTGGGGATGCTCCCTGCTCCCGCCCTGGCGGCTTCCAGCGAGGAGGAGGCCCTGGGCGAGATCGACATCTATTCGGACGGCACGTCTCTGGATTATCTGTCTATCAACGGCGCCGCCCGGACACAGAAGTATACCTATTATAATTACAAGGCACAGGACGGTACGACCAACGAGATTCCGTGTTATTGTGTTAACCCGAACACCAAGGGCGTACCACAGGCGGTTCCCGCTGGCACTGGCGTTGAGTATCTGGCCAATCAAAAATGTACGGATACCAAGGTACTGGGCATCGTGGCCAGCGGCTACCCCCATGTACCGTTGGACAAGCTGGGGCTGAACAGCAAGTACGAAGCCTACTACGCCACCAAGATGGCGCTGTGGTGCCACCTGCTGTCCAACTGGAGCGTCTACGACCTGAAGGTCAATCCCGGCTGCTCCGATCAGGCGGCGGCCCAGCGGGTGCTGAAGGCCGCGAAAGAAATCTACCAGACGGGTATGTACTGGACCAAGCCCCTCACCCCCAAGCTGACCGCTACCCCTGACCAGCCCAATCCCTATCCCGTCACCATTGACGGTAAAGGGTACATGCAGCAGGTCTATCAGGTGGTGAGCGAAACCTGGGTGGACGGCGGCTGGGTCCACGTTAAGTTTACCGATTCGTCCTCTGTCCCCACTGGTACCCGGATCATTGACAAGGATGGAAATGACTGTACCCAGATCAGCTGCATGGAGAGTACCGGCAAGGGTTTTGCCGGTCAGTTCACTATCCTGATCCCCCAGGAGTCCATGGACGAGGGCGACGGCAGTGTCCAGGTGGAGGTTTCCGGCGTGGGCCACAACTACGCCATCTTCTATGCCACCTGCGCGGAGACGGATAAGTATGGCAATCTCCAGAAGTACATGGCCGACACCGATCCCCGGCATCCCATCAAGGTGGATGTCATCGCCAACTACAGCAAGAATCCCCCGCCCCCGGACGATCCCCCGCCCGAAAATCCTCCGCCTGAGATTACCCCTCCGGGCGATCTCCTAATTATCAAGCGGGATGCCGGAACGCTGGATCTGCTGGATGGAGCCATCTTCGAGGTCGTCGGCCCCAACGGCGACACCATCGGCTCCTTCTCTTCTGTGGGCGGCGAGGTTTCTGTTCCCAATCTGGAGCCCGGTAACTACACAGTCTACGAGCGGGTACCGCCCAGAAATTATCTTCTCAGTGATGAGCCCGCCCGAAACGTGACGGTGAAAACGGGTGAAACCGCCACCCTCACCTATGACAACGAGCCCTTCGGCAGCCTGCGGATCGAGAAGGTCAGCGATACCGGCGAAAAGCTGCCCGGCGTTCACATCCAGATCAAGCACATCGAGAGCGGCAGGACCTACTCCGGCTACACGGAACCCGGCGGTGCTGTGCAGTTCACCAAACTGAAGCCAGGGGCCTACGAGGTGCAGGAGATCGCCGGAATAGCAGGCTGGAAGGCCGACACGGATACCATCAAAACCGTCACTGTGGTTACAGGCGAAACCTCTGCTGTGACCTTCACCAACAAAGAGCTGCCCGGTTTGCGGATCATCAAATATGACCGGCTGGGTCATCAGGTAATGGCAAATGTTACCTTCTGTATTTACCGTGACGGCGAGTTCCTGGGCAACTTCTATACCGGTGAACTGGGCGAGATCGTACTCACTGACCAGCAGCCCGGAACGTACCGTGTGTTTGAAAAAGATACAGGGGATGAAGTACACATTCTGGATACCACACCCCAGGAGGTGGAACTCCACGCTGGGGACGGTATTAAACCGTTGGTCTTCTTTAATGACAGAAAGCCCGGCATTCACCTCATCAAGGTGGACAGTGCGGACCCGTCCGTAGCCATCCCCAACGCCAAATTTGAGATCAAGTCAGTGGATGGAAGCTTCGGCCCGAAGGAATTTGTCACTCAGGACGATGGGACCATTGACCTGTCCATGCTCCCGGTGGGGGCGTATGTGGTGACGGAGGTATCCTGTCCGGGATACGTCATTGACAACGCCCAGCGCATTATCCAGCTGGACGGGAACGAAACGGCGCAGTTTATCTTTACCAACTCCAGACTGCCCTCCCTCCGGCTCATCAAAACCAGCGCCAGCGGCGGACCTCTGCCCGGCGTCTCCTTCCGGCTGACAAAAATTGAGGACGGCTCCCGTTATCTGGACCGTATCACCTCGTCCACAGGGGAGATCCTGTGGGAGGGGTTGGAGCCGGGTGTCTACTCCTTGCAGGAGATCGCCACCGTGTCAGACCACATTCGTGACCTGAAGGAGTACCATGTGGAGCTGTTCCCCGGCAAGACCAGCACCATTACCCTGGAAAACAACAAGCGGCCCAACCTCTACGTCATGAAAAACGACGCCGACACCGGGGAGCCTGTCCCGCACACCGTTTTCACGGTTCGGGCGGCGGACGGCCATTCCGTGGACGAGATCGAGACGGACGGCACGGGCCGCGCCGAGCTGAAGAATCTCCTGCCCGGAGTATACGAAATTTCGGAAAAGTCCGTGCCCGCACCCTATCTGCCGGACGCGCCCAGCCAGCTCGTCACCCTCTACCCCAACCGGGATCACACCGTCTACTTCAAGAACCACAAGCGGCCCATCATTGAGATCATCAAGGAGAACGCGGTGACCTTCGAGCCGCTGGCCAACGTGCCCTTCCAGGTGTGGTACGCCAGCAACAACACCAGCACCGGCGAGTTCAACGACCTGGGCACGTTCTACACCGATGAGAACGGCAGGATCGTGCTCAACGGCCAGGAGATGGGTGAGCACGGCCTCAAGGACGGCTGGTTCCGGGTGAAGGAGCTGGAGCCGCTGAAGGGCTTCGCCAAGGCGGACCCCGACACCCAGGAGGCGTTTGTCCCCGCAGGTCAGGGCCACACCTTCCGCTTCCGCAACCAGCCCCTGTCCGCCATCTGCGTCTGGAAGTATGACAGCCAGCATCCCAATGTGGCCATCGAGGGGGCGGTGTTCCAGATCCGCTATCTCTCCGGCAACACCTCCGGCACAGGCGGCACCGTGATCGGGACATTCCGTACCTCGGCTAATGGCTCCTTCACCGCCACGGGGCTCCAAAAGGGCACATACATCATCGAGGAGCTGTCCAGTGACGGCGCTCATGTAATCGACACGCCGCCCCAGACGGTCTACCTCTCCGGCGAGGAGCAGGAGGTCATCCAGGTCCATTTTGGCAACAGCGCCAAGGGCTCCCTTCTGGTCACGAAGGTGGGCGACCAGGGCGAGCCTCTGAGCGGCGTGGAATTCCTGGTCACCAAATCGGACGGCTCTGTGGTGGGCGATGCCAACGGCAAATTCACCACCGGGCTGGACGGGACCTTCCTGGTGGAGAACATCGACCCCAACACCACGCTGGTGATCAAGGAGACCCGCCAAAAAACGGGCTATGTTTTGGACGATGTGGCGCAGACCGCCGTTGTCAAGGCCGGACAGTGCGTGCGGCTCCAATTTATCAACCACAAAGCGGGAAATCTCGTCATCCATAAGCTGTCCAGCCTGGACAAGACCCCGCTGGAGGGCGCGCAGTTCAAATTGACCTATGCGGACGGGAAGGTGGTGGATGCCGAGAGCGGCCAGCTCTCCTCCAACGGCCTGTACTGGAGTAATAAGGAGGGCCAGATCGTGGTGTCCAACGTGACGGGCACCATTATCGCAACGGAGGTCACCAGTCCGTCCGGCTTCGCTATCGACCCCAACACCCGCAGCCAGACCGTGGTGATCAACCCCGGCGATGACACGCAGCACCTCTATTTTTACAACACGCCCCTCTGCTCCCTCACCCTCTCGAAGCGGGATTCCACCAATGGGAAGCCGATCCCCAACACGGTCTTCTCGGTCAAGGACGGTGATGGGAACCTGATCGGCAGGTACACCACCGGGGCGGACGGGACCGTGACGGTCACCGGCCTCATGCCCGGCTCCACTGTGGTGGTGTCCGAGTACAAGGTGCCTGACACCCATGTCCTCAACCCCACCCCGCAGACCATCATCCTGAAATCGGGGACCAATTCCTTCACCAGCGGCGCGGGCAGCGCCACCACTCCCGGCACCACCACCCCCGGCACTGGCAATGGGAACGGGAACAGCCTCGATTTTGAGAACGACCCCAAGATGGTTTTGACCATCAAAAAGTACATCAAAGGGACGGATCATGAGCCGCTGAAGGGCGTCTGCTTCAAGGTCGTGGACGGCTACGGCAAGCCCATCGGCACCAACAATGGTGTGTACTATACTTCGTCTGCCGGTGAGATCGTCCTGGAGGATTTGGAACCCGGCACCACCGTCACCGCGCGGGAGATATCCACGGTGGAGGGCTTCGTGCTCAACGGCGAGCCCAAGACCATCACCATCAAGTCCGGCAAGCAGGCCCCTGAGCTGGTCTTCTGGAACGAGAGGGCCGGGACCCTCGTCATCCGCAAACTGGATTCCGTGACCAAGAAGCCCCTAGCCGGGGTACAGTTTGAGCTGACCCACCCGGACGGCAGGTATGTGGATGCGGACAACGGCCACCTGTCCAGCAAGGGCATCTTCCAGACAGACCAGAACGGGGGTGCAGCGACACGTTGCTGCAAATAAACTTTAACTGGGCCAAGGGCCTGGAAGGAGGTAAAAGCAGCGGGAAAAGCGGATAAATTCCTGCTTTTCCTAACTGGTATTCCGAGAAGTGGAATGAAGGGGTAACGCCCTGAAACGCTTCCCCTGAGACTGCGTTGGAGGAAAGGGAGCGCAATCTCCTGGACTGACACAGCACGCTGAAGTCGGCTGAACACGCTCGCCTTATTCGCCAGCAGCAATGCAGCGGTAGGGCAAAAACGAGCCAGAGGTGGCCGTGAGTGATAGGCCGGGGGCTCATAACCGCATATGGCGAGAATGTAGTAATACTGACAAAGTCCCGAATGTACAAGTCTAAATCTCGAGCGGTCAAAAAGGCTGCTGCCGCGATAGCGGCGTGTGTGAGGTGGAGTAAAACTCTCCGTTATGAAACACCTTATGGCGTTACAGGCGCCATCCAGCACACAGGCTTATAGGGAAACCTAAGTGCGGTTGCAAAAGAATAGGAATATCGGAACGTGGAAAGTTCCTGACGTGGAGCTATTGCGGGCTGAGAAGCGCTGAGGAGGAAAATCGTGTCGCCGCTTACCGGAGGTGCGGTATAACTTCTCTTAGTCAGGAATGAAACAGCAGCCATGGTACCAATGAAACCGTGAAAAAAGTAAGCGGTGGAGGGACGGGCTGTAGTCAAGGTAAGATTGCAAGAAAAAAATCAGATTGCAAACAAACTCCATAGGTTCGAGTAGGACTAAGAAAGGCCGAATCCAATCAGGAAAGTAGGCCGACTATGGCAACAAAAGACAAGGCTCAAAAGAAGGCAAAGCTGCGCCATGCGGAATATTATGATTTTCAAGAAATCCAAGATAAGTTGTATGCGGACAGTTTGAAGGGACGGGAATTTAAGCACTTGGTAGAAATTGTTTCCACTCCTGAGAACATACGCTTGGCATACCGCAATATCAAAGCAAATCATGGAAGCAAAACCGCGGGCACAGACGGCAGAACAATCAAGGACTTGGAAAAGCTCTCAGACGAAAAACTGGTTGCGCTGGTACAGCGTAAGTTGGACTGGTACGAGCCGCAAAGCGTTCGCCGCGTAGAAATTCCCAAAGGCACTGACCCCACAAAAAAGCGTCCGTTAGGGATTCCGACAATATTGGACAGGCTGATACAGCAATGTGTACTGCAAGTGCTGGAGCCAATCTGCGAAGCAAAATTTCACGACCACAGCTATGGGTTCCGCCCCAACCGAAGTCAGGAGCACGCAATCGCATTAGTCTACAAGAATATCCAACTTTCCCACTATTACTTTGTGGTTGACATTGATATCAAAGGCTTTTTCGACAATGTAAACCACGGCAAACTGCTCAAGCAGATGTGGACGCTGGGTATTCGGGACAAAAAGCTGCTCAGTATCATATCCGCCATGCTGAAAGCAGAGGTGGCGGGCATTGGCTTCCCGGAAAAGGGTACTCCCCAGGGCGGTATCATTTCACCGCTTTTATCCAACATCGTACTCAATGAGCTGGATTGGTGGGTTGCCAGCCAATGGGAAGAATTCCCTACACGCAGAAAGTATTCGGTAAATTACCATAGCAACGGAAGTGCAAACTATGGGCATAAATACGAGGCACTCAGGAACGGCACGCGTCTGAAAGAAGTCATCTGTGTTCGTTATGCCGATGACTTCAAGCTGTTCGCAAAAAGCTACAAGCAGGCAAAAAAGCTGTTCTATGCGGTAACGGATTGGCTAAAGCACCGCCTGGGCCTGGATATCAGTCCGGAGAAATCGAAAATAGTAAACCTGAAAGAAACATATTCGGAATTCCTGGGCCTGCGAATTAAAGCGGCAAATCATGGCAGAAAAAGAAAACCTAAATTTGTGGTTGAGAGCCATATCAAAGAAAAGTCCTTGGACAAAATCAAGAGCAATTTGAAAAGGCTGATTCATGACATTGAGTTCCCTGGGCACAAAAAGCGGGCGGAATATGAGGCGGTTTCGCGCTTCAACTCCTACGTGATTGGTGTCCATAACTACTACAGCATGGCCACTATGATATGTAGTGACCTGAACTTCATGGCCTTTTCTGTCCAAAAGAGCCTAAAAGCAAGGATGAACAAGCGACTGAAAACTGCCAAACAGGTACGTAAGAGAAAACTGAACTATGTAATTCCTGATTATATCAAAGAGCGTTATGGGCAAAGTCAGCAGCTAAGGTTTGTGGATGGATATGCACTTGCGCCGATTGGATATGTGAAACATAAAAATCCTATGTTGAAACGGCGCATTATCAACAGCTACACGCCGGAAGGGCGGGAAGCAATTCACAAAGCACTGGGGAAAAATATCAATATTGGCATCATGCACTACCTCATGCGCAACCCCGTTCCCTACCGTTCAGCGGCCTACAATGATAATCGCATCTCGCTGTACTGCGCTCAATTTGGCAAATGTGCAATAACGGGGAAATTGTTGGCCATTGGCGATATTCACTGCCATCATAAGCGCCCCAGGCACCTTGGTGGAACTGACGAATACAAAAACCTGGTTATCGTCGGCGAGGATGTCCACCGCCTTATTCACGCCACTACACCGGAAACAATCAGGAAATATATGGATAAATTAAACCTTGACTCTAAGCAGTTGAAGAAGCTGAACAAACTTAGAAGCCTTGCAAATGTTGAGAGTTGTTTGCAATTTGACGCAATCTAAACCTTGATGGCAAGCCGGATGAGGCGAAAGTCTCACGTCCGGTTTAGAGCGGGGGAAAATCCGGTGATAACATCAAAGGATTACCTATCGCTATACTTGACATCAGCAGAACCCGCCGTTGAAAACGAAGTAACAATGACTATGTGATAGGGGGTGAAACAGCCCAAATGAAACATGAAAAGCAGAACATCCTGGAGGCAATTCGCCTGTTGATTGCCTATTACGGCGGCACTCTGCGGGAGGGATGCGGCTACACCGGAAACGAGCAGCTTGTCCATCTTACAAAACCACAGGCGCAGACCGCCCTGCGGTACGGAGTCCCGATCGGTATCCGCGACGCGCACCGCACGGTTATGGGCGCACCGTTGGAAAAACCCTACCGCTACATCACCATCCCAGATGTTGAGCGCTTGGAAAGGTGGCTGGCGATCTCATCCGTGGAGCCTTTGGCCTCGATCCATGCCGATCTCCCAGCGGATGCTCTATTTGGGGATTGTCCTTCAACGGCTGCGAAACGCGGATTGGGCTAACTTTGATTCGGACAAATGGGTGGACAGGCAGTGGGATGAAATTACTTCCGCACAGATAAATGCTGAGATTCCAGGAAACAGAGCCATGTGTTTGGTGCAGAATATCAAAATTTTGGATCGAATTGGCCGTGAGTGCGCATGGGTTTCTGATATTTATACCGCGCTGAAGGTTCAGCGGAAAATCACCCTTGCTACAAACAAAAATAATGGGCTTGACCCCGCACGTACTGACACTACTGAGTATTCCGTGGCCGCATATGAGGATGCGCTGACAAAATTCCAAGCGGCATTTTCGACGCATGAATACTTTTTTGAAACCCTGATGGTGGCTGTGGCTCTGTTTATAGGCTTCCCGGATCCCAGCAGCCGGGAAGCCCTATGGAAAAGCTGCGTTTCCCTGTGCAACCTATACAGCTTTTATCGCTTCGTATCGGTGCTGGGGTGCAAGGGGGCAGCTACAAAAGAGCGGCTCTTCCACTATATTGTCAAGACCAGCCGGGCGACCTTACATAACCAAAACTGTCTCAGCAGCTTTCAGGATGAG
>OFHP01001047.1_pt1 | contig 14077 bp, 10 predicted proteins | sample 1521651 | NCBI WGS metagenome assembly OFHP01 (sample SAMEA3504105, study PRJEB24116) | mouse gut metagenome | biome: mouse gut; feature: mouse-associated habitat; material: faeces | place: Denmark | collected 2011 | reverse complement strand
AATACAAACTATTCCTATTTTATCCGGTATATTTTTCAGTTTTCAGCGACTTTCCGTCCCATACCGCATATGAGAATCTGGAAATCCAATCGCCCAAAACCACCACTGTTGCTCCACCGGAAACCTGTTGCTCGAATAGTGTGTGAAGATGCCCGAAAATGAAATAGTCAATCTTCCCGGCACCAGTCCTTACAGCCTCCCTATTGTACTCTTCAGCATACTCCACCAGGCTCTCCTCCACACCTTGACGTGGAACGTACCCTCCGGTCTTTCTACTGTGTGACGACCACGCATGAGCAAACCCAACTGTCCAGCGAGGATGAATGGCAGCGAAGAGACGTTGCGCCACACGGCATCGGAACAAACCTCGCAGACGTCGGAATGACCAAGGAAGCCGCCCCACTCCGTCGCCGTGCTCCAACAGGAACCTTGCGCCGTCAATATCCCTGACCATAATGCCATCATGGACCTCCAGCCCTATCTCGGACGGAAGATAGTCAAAAATCCATATGTCATGATTACCCTTGAACCATGTGATCTCAACTCCTGAATCAGCCAGACGTGCAAGCTCTCCGAAGAATCTCACAAACCCCCTTGGCACCACATCACGGTACTCCCACCAGTAGTCAAGAATGTCGCCAAGCAGATATATCCGCTTGGCCCGCGGCTCAATGCTGCGCAGAAAATCCACTACCCTCCGCTCATGGGCGCGATGGTCAGGAATATATCCGGCACCAAGATGCAGATCACTGAGAAAATAGGTAAGGTCACGCATAGGCTTGAATGGCTTCTAAAGGAATCCGAGATCGAGCTTCGCCTCCTCGGTCATCATGTCCTTGGTCCATTCAGGCTCAAAGACTATGCGTATATCCACGCTTTTTACACCATCGATGCTCTCAAGCTTGATACGTGCATCATCCACAAGAAAATCTGCCGCAGGACAGTTCGGTGCGGTAAGAGTCATATCAATATGCAGATTGCCGTCATCGTCAAGCTCAATGGCATATATCAGCCCAAGATTGTATATGTCGACCGGTATCTCCGGATCAAAGACGGTCTTGAGCATGGTGACAATCTTCTCTTCAATAACAAGTTTCTCTTCAGGGGTCATAACTTTATAACTAAATCCCTATTATTATATTCCTAAATAATACAATTATACTCAATGAGCCTCAAGCCAGTTGGCAGCGACACCGGCAGCGACTTCAAGGGGCACTGCGCCGGCATAAGCACTCTCCATTCCAGTGATAACAAGCCGCCTTAGATCGTCAAGCTCTTCGGGCACAACATTGAATATGAGTTCATCATGCACCTGCATTATCATACGCGAACGCATGCCTTGCTTCTTCATCTCGTCGTGAATCCTCACCATCGCCACCTTAATTATATCGGCAGCTGAGCCTTGGATAGGAGCATTGACAGCATTACGCTCGGCAAAACCCCTCACCACGGCATTACGCGAGTTTATCTCCGGCAAATAACGCCGACGCCCCATACGTGTTGTCACATACCCTTGCTTGCGGGCATCATCAACAGCCTTGTCAAGATACTCTCGTATATGGGGGTAGGTAGCAAAATATCCGTCTATGAGCTTCTTGGCATCCGGACGGGATATGCCGAGACGCTCAGCAAGCCCGAATGCCGATATACCATATATTATACCGAAATTAGCAGTCTTGGCATGGCGACGCTGATCGTCGGTAACCTCATCAAGCGACACCTTATATATTTTAGATGCTGTGATGCGATGTATATCATCACCTGAAAGGAATGCCTCTATCATATCCTTATCCCCGCTGAGATCGGCTATCAGACGCAACTCTATCTGCGAGTAGTCGGCACTCATGATCACATTTCCGGCATCAGGGATGAATGCCCGGCGTATCTCTCGTCCGTCGTCGGTACGTATAGGGATGTTCTGTAGATTGGGATTGGTCGAGGATATACGCCCTGTGGCTGTGACTGTCTGATTGAAAGAAGTATGTATCTTCCCGGTCCTGGGGTTTATCAATGCCGGAAGAGCATCAAGGTACGTAGTGATAAGCTTCCTCAGCCTGCGTATCTTAAGAATCACTCCCACAAGAGGCACCTTGGAGGCATATTTTTCAAGCACCTGTTCAGTGGTGGAATATGAGCCGCGCGCTGTCCGCTTGGCTTTAGGATCGATGGCAAGGCGATCAAAAAGCACCATTCCCACCTGTGCCGGAGAACCGATATTGAATGGTCCGCCCGCCATAACATACGCCTCCTGCTCAAGCTCCTCTACCCGTTTCTTAAGCTTTGCAGAGAGATCAACAAGCACCTTCGGATCAATTCTCACTCCAGTCCATTCCATATCGGCAAGGACGCGTATGAGAGGGAACTCTACATTGTCAAGCAACGGCACCATCTCACGCTCAGCCACCTCGGCGGAGAGCAGCGGACGCAAGCGAAGTGCCAGATCGGCTTCCTCGCAATATCGAGTCATAGCCTCATCATTTGAAAGCGACTCCTTGGGATGTCCGGCCCGGGAATCGGATGCCATACCCTGAAGCACAACATGCAAATATCTGGATGACAAGGTAGCAATATCATGCTTCATCTCGGGATCTATCACATAATGTGCCACCGATACATCGAAATAAGGTGCAGAGAATTCTATGCCCTCATTTCTCAAAAGGAGAATAGCTCGCTTGACATCAAGTCCCACCATCACAGGAGACTTTTCGCCAAACATAGGTGATATGGCTTCTGCCAATGCCTTACGGGCATTATCTTCAGACGGAAAAGGCATGAAGAATCCCACACACGGCTCCCAACTCACTGCTATTCCTTCAAGCCTCGTAGCCATAGCCTCCTCTCCGGGAGCATAAACTGCAAAACCCACTGCCTGATGAGACATTGCGGCAGATATCATATCCGCGATGCGAGCAGGAGTATCGACAATCTCATAATGACGGTCCTCACAATCCGTAGCCGGCTCCGCCTCTTCTCCGCCATAAGCTGAATCAAAAAGAGACCCCATGCCGCTTCCATCATCGGCAGATATACCTACGGATTGAGACGAAGCCTCTTCCACAGCTTTATTTGATGCTATCTGAGCTTTCAGTCGTCCCATCAGTGACTTAAAGTCAAGCTCACTATAGATCCCCATAAGCTTCTCCGGGTCAAGAGGCTTCCTGATCAGAGATTCAATTTCTATATCTATAGGGGCATCAGTGCATATGGTGGCAAGCCATTTGGACATCCGTATCTGTTCAGCGTTTTCAATCACCTTTCGCTGAAGGGCGCCCTTGAGCTTATCGGTGTTTTCAAGAAGGTTCTCCACACTGCCAAACTCATCTATGAGTTTCCTTGCAGTCTTCTCTCCGACACCTGGGCATCCGGGGATATTGTCGGAGGCATCACCTTCGAGAGCAAGGAGGTCGATCACCTGACGAGGTGTCGATATGCCGTAACGTTCACACACGCGTGCCACATCCCTCACCTCAAAACCTTCTCCTTTGAGCGCGGGTCTGTACATAAAGATATGCTCACCCACAAGCTGACCATAGTCCTTGTCGGGAGTCATCATATATGTATCATATCCTTTGGCGGCAGCACGTGTAGCGATAGTCCCTATCACATCGTCGGCTTCATAGCCTTGAATCTCAATGACAGGTATGCGGTAGGCTTCAAGTATCCTCTTTATATAAGGTAATGCAAGAGTTATGTCCTCAGGCTGCTTGTCACGCTGCGCCTTGTAAGCCTCGAACTTCTCATGACGGAAAGTCGCACCATGAGGCGGATCGAAACACACAGCCAGATGGGTGGGATTCTCTTTGCGCAACAGGTCCTCAAGCGTGTTGCAGAACCCGAAGATCGCAGAGGTATTGAAACCCGCCGCCGAGGCAAAACGCGGCGAATGTATAAGTGCATAATATGCGCGATATATAAGCGCGTAGGCATCCAGAAGGAAGAGTCGCTTCTCCATATGGTTAGGGGTTTGAGGTTGTAAAGTTACTGAATTATCACGTAAAAAAGTCCCGGTCCTTACGTTTTTTACTTAATTTTTTGAAATATGAACATTTTACGGAAGATTTTTGTAAATTTGCACTCCGTTATGACCGACATACACTCCATACGACACTCACTCGCTCCTGAGCTGAACAAGTTGAACGATCTCATAGCCGAAAGGCTCAGGTCGTCCAACCCTCTCATCAACGATGTGATCAGCCGCTATCTCAGCCAGAAAGGCAAACAGCTGCGGCCCATGATGGTCATACTCACTGCTCGCATACTCGGAGCATGCGACCCGGACCGTGTCATTACGTCCGGAGCATCCATCGAGATGCTTCACAACGCTTCTCTCATCCACGACGATGTCATTGACCAGTCCTCCACACGCCACGGAATGCCCACCATCAATGCCATGTGGGACAACCATATCGCAGTGCTTGTGGGTGACTATTTCGTGTCAACGGCTCTTCAGCTCGTGATAACGACCGGCGACCTCAGGGCTGTCAACACCATAGCATCGCTCGGAAGGCTACTGTCGACCGGGGAGATGGATCAGATAAACATCGCAACTAACCATTCCATATCGGAAGAGGCTTATTTCGAAATAATCACCCACAAGACAGCATCTCTATTCATTGCCTGTGTAGAGATGGGAGCATACGCCTCAGACGCCACCCAGGAGCAGCTCGACATAATGCGCCGATTCGCATGCCTGTTCGGACAATGCTTCCAGATAAAGGACGATATATTTGACTACTTCCACTCTGAATCACTAGGCAAGCCAACCGGCAATGATCTTCGTGAGGGCAAAGTCACCCTACCTCTCATACACGCCCTGAAAGCCACTGACCATCCGCGATGTGCCGAAATGAACGCTCTTGTGTCGCGCGACGGACTTTCGGATGAAGAGATCGCCACCTTGATAGACTATGCCATAGAGGCAGGAGGCATAGAGTATGCCGATGCCACTCTCATGCGACTTCGCAATGAAGCTGCGGCAGTCCTTTCTTCACTCGGGGATGTAGACACTACTCCCCTGCTATCTCTTCTCGACTACATCATCGCCCGCGACATGTAGCCCCGACAGTAATACCTGCCGATGAAAAAAGATCTGCTCCTCTTCACCACCTTATTCCCTTATGACGCGGTTACAGAATCCGTGTTTGTAATGAGTGAGCTTGAGGAATTGTGCAGGTGCTTCCGGCGAGTCATAATCATCCCTGAAATAAGCAAAGGTGAACTGAGAGACCTTTCCTCATTCACCAATGTCACTGTCGACACATCCAGGGCTTTATCAACCGACCACAGACATCCGTTAGGCAAGCTGCCGTCAGCACTCCATCCCTCAGTGTTGGATCAGCTTGCAAAAAGCCTACCCCATATCCCTGCCAACAAGATTCCTGCCGCATGGTCAATGGCTATCAACCGCCACCGCATAGGGAGCAATCTAAAAGACATCATAAAGCGTCATTCAATAGACTGCGACAACGCAGTGTTCTACACCTTTTGGTTCGACCACATCACAGAAGCCATTGCCCTGGCTCTTCCACCTGATCATGGCACACTCGTGTCAGGAGCCCACAGACAAGACATATACCCAACCCCAGGAGTTCTCAAAATACATAGATACAGGAAACTTGCATTCGAAAGAATGACAAAGTTGTTCGCTGTAAGCAAAGGCGGACAGGAGTTCCTGAAGGATGAATTCAATGGAGACCCAACATCAAAAGTAACACTGCGCACCCTCGGTTCAAAAAAGCCGATCCGCGATGCCATATCACGCCCGGGCAATTCCGAGGATGCCGTCACATTCTTCTCATGCTCCCGTGTAGACGACAACAAGCGCGTCACACTGAATCTGACTTTACTGATCGACTTAGCCCGCAACATGCCTGAATTAAGATTCCGGTGGATACATGCCGGTGACGGTCCGTGCATGAGCATGCTGCGGGCATCAATACCGGCGCAACTGCCATCCAATCTCACCATCGACCTGAAAGGAATGCTCTGTAACGAAGAGATACACAGCATATACCGGAAAGAACCGATTGACTGGGCCATGCTTATGAGCCGATGCGAAGGACTTCCCATAGCACTTTGCGAAGCTCTGTCGTACGGAATACCAGTAATCGGATGTGATGTCCCCGGGATAAAAGAGATCGTCAATGACAGCACTGGCATACTTCTCTCCGAGAATCCCACCTCTGAAGAATTCATAGCACGCATATATCCGTACCTTAACGGACAGAAGGACCAGGCTCCGTTACGCAAATCAGCCTTCGACGAATGGAAGAGCAAATACGACGCATCAACTCTACGAAGATTATTTGCGGAATATATGAGCGAGCTACCCTCAAAAATTATGACCGAGAAGTGAGGGCTTGCAGGCAGAGACGACCACTACAGACAAGCACTCCAAGTTGGTGCCAATTGTTAATAACATCGTGATTGTGAGCAATTATTTCGTTTTTTATGCTATCGTTAGAATAATTTTTCTTACCTTTGCGCCTTGAAACGATAATTTCTAAGACAAATGGACATTAAACCTGCTACACAACGCCCCGAACTGCTGTTTGAAGTAAGTTGGGAAGTGTGTAACAAGATTGGAGGCATTTACACAGTTCTCTCCACCAAAGCCAAAACTCTCCAGAAAATCAGCAAAGACACCACAGTCTTTATCGGTCCCGACGTTTGGTCACAGACCAATCCGTCCCCTTGGTTTACAGAATGCAACGTCACTGGTCTGTCTAAATGGTCAAAAAACGCACATCTCCCCGAAGGTATAAGCGTCAGAGTGGGAAGATGGGAAATCCCAGGACGCCCTATAGCTGTACTTGTAAAGTTTGACGGCATGTATGCTGTCAAGGATGAATTCTACGGCGAAATGTGGGAACGTTTCGGCGTAGACTCACTGCATGCCTATGGAGATTATGACGAAGGATGCGCCTTCGCCCATGCCGCCGGCATAGTGATTGAATCAATAATCCTTTCGGGATACGGACAGGCCTCACCCATCCCTGCCGTTCCGGAGCCACCCCGGCGTGGACGCAAAAAGAAAATCATCCCCACTATAGTGGCCCATTTCGACGAATGGACCACAGGCATGGGGCTTCTATACCTTAAGTGGAAGATGCCGCGCGTCGCTACAGTGTTCACCACACATGCCACAAGCATAGGACGCAGCATATGCGGCAACGACAAACCGCTCTACGACTACATGAGCGGATACAACGGTGACCAGATGGCTCGTGAACTCAATATGGAGGCTAAACACTCTCTTGAAAAAGCTGTCGCACATCAGGCTGACGCATTCACTACTGTAAGTGAGATCACGGCCCGCGAATGCGAGCAATTACTTGAGCGTCGCCCCGATGTGGTAACCCCCAACGGCTTCGAGAAGAACTTCGTTCCGGCCGCATATAAATTCGATGCCGCCCGCGCCGAAGCCCGCGCATCGCTCATAAACACAGCCAATGCCCTCACAGGAGCCGGATATGACGACAATGCGTTTGTAGTCATCACAGGTGGCAGATGCGAATACCGCAACAAGGGTCTTGACATCTACCTCGACATGGCATCGGCACTCCGCAACATGGATACATGCCGCAAAATAATCGCCTATGTGATGGTTCCGGCATGGCCAAAAGAGCCACGTGCAGACCTTCAGGAACGCATATCCGCCAACACACCTACCGACACACCTCTTCAGGAACCAGTGCTGACCCATTGGCTCAACAACCCTGAAAGTGACTCAGTGATATGCCGCACACGTTCTCTCGGATTCTGCAACATTGACCCGCGTGTCACTGTTATATATGTGCCCTGTTATCTCAACGGCACCGACGGTATCTTCAATCTCTCCTACTATGATCTGCTGATCGGAGCAGATGCGACTGTATTCCCCTCATATTACGAGCCTTGGGGCTATACTCCGCTTGAGAGTGTGGCATTCGGCGTACCCACAGTCACAACATCGCTCTCAGGCTTCGGTCAATGGGTACTCGAAACCTATCAGAACTACTTTGAGGAATGCGGTGTGAACGTGATCGGACGCGGCGACTCCAATTATCAGGACGTGGTGACCAATATCGCACATGCCATAGAGTACCTGACATGCGCCGACTCCCGCACCACTGCACGCATACGAAAAGCAGCGATGAACACTGCCGCAAAAGCTTCATGGTCCAACTTCATAAGCTACTATGATGAAGCTTACTCCATAGCTCTTGCCAACGCATCAAAAAGACTGTAGAGAATACTTATACAACCTAATTTTTATAATCCCCAACGTCACTACTACTTAATAATTTCGATATGAAACTACCAGTAAGTAACACCAATGCCCCCGTATGGCGCGACATCACCGTTAAGTCGCAGCTTCCAGCAGCATTGAAATCACTTGAGAAACTGTCCCGTAACCTTTGGTGGGTATGGAACAGCGAAGCCAAGAACCTGTTCCGCGATCTAGACCACGACATCTGGCGTGCAACCGGCGAGAATCCGGTGATGCTACTCCAGCAGCTCCCATCAGAGCGTCTTGACGAAATAATGTCTGACAAAGAGATGATGGCACGCATTGACCATGTATGGAAGATGTTCCAGGATTACATGGCACAGCCAATGCGCAACGACATACCCTCGGTATCGTACTTCTCTATGGAGTATGGTCTATGCAACTGCCTGAAGATCTATTCCGGAGGTCTAGGTGTGCTCGCAGGCGACTACATAAAAGAAGCATCCGACTCTCGCGTCAACATGACTGCCATCGGATTCCTTTACCGTTACGGCTATTTCACACAGACACTCAGTGTAGACGGTCAGCAGATTGCCAACTATGAGCCTCAGAACTTCAACCAGCTCCCCATCGAGCAGGTAACCGAAGAGAACGGCCATCCCATGATATTGGAGGTACCTTATCATGACCGCATAATCTACAGCCACATTTGGCGTGTCAATGTCGGGCGCATGAGCCTGTATCTGCTCGACACTGACTTCGACATGAACAGTGAGTTTGACCGTCCCATCACCCACAAGCTCTATGGCGGCGACTGGGAGAACCGTATCAAGCAGGAATATCTGCTCGGTATCGGCGGTATCCTCGCACTCAAGAAACTCGGCATACATTCCGAGATATATCATGCCAACGAAGGCCACGCCGCTCTCCTCAACCTCCAGCGTCTCGCTGATTATGTACAGGAGAAAGGTCTCGACTTCAACACCGCTCTTGAACTCGTACGCTCATCCGCACTCTACACTGTGCACACCCCCGTGCCTGCCGGTCACGACTACTTCGACGAAGGTCTCGCCCACAAATATCTCCAGCAGTATCCAGCACTCCTTGGCATCTCATGGCAGGAGCTTATGGATATGGGCCGCGAAAACCCCGGAAGCAACGACCGCTTCTCTATGAGCGTATTCGCCCTCAACACATGCCAGGAAGCCAACGGTGTGAGCTGGCTACACGGAGAGGTGTCCAAGAAGATGTTTGCCGGTGTATGGAAAGGTTATTCATGGGAAGAAAGCCATGTAGGCTACGTAACAAACGGCGTTCATATGCCCACCTGGGCAGCAAGCGAGTGGAAGGCTTTCTACTCTGAGAAACTCGGCGAGCAGGTGTTTGACCACCAGAGCGATCCCAAAGCCTGGGAAAATATCTTCAAGGTTAAAGATGAAGAGATCTGGGCTATGCGCACACAGCTCAAAAACAAGTTCATCAACTTCGTGCGTCGTGACTTCAAGGAGAAATGGCTTGCAAATCAGGGTGATCCCTCTGCCGTGATCAAGATCCTTGAGAAAATCAATCCCAATGCACTCATCATCGGCTTTGCACGTCGATTCGCCACCTATAAGCGCGCTCACCTGCTGTTCACCGACCTTGACCGTCTCGCTCGCATCGTCAACAATGAGCAGTTCCCAGTACAGTTTGTATTCTCAGGCAAGGCTCACCCTGCCGACGGGGCAGGACAGGGTCTCATCAAGCGCATCATGGAAGTGTCGCATATGCCCCAGTTCCAAGGCAAGATCATCTTCCTTGAGGACTACAACATGATTGTCGCCAAGCGTCTTGTCACCGGCGTTGACATCTGGCTCAACACCCCCACTCGTCCCCTCGAAGCATCCGGAACATCCGGCGAAAAGGCAGAGATGAACGGTGTGCTCAACTTCTCAGTGCTCGACGGCTGGTGGTACGAAGGATACAAGCTTGATGAAAAGGCCGGATGGGCTCTCACAGAGAAGCGCACATTCACCGATCAGGCTCAGCAGGACAAGCTTGATGCAGCCACTATCTACTCTATGCTTGAAAATGAGATCATCCCCCTCTATTTCGCCAAGAATTCCAAGGGATACTCACCTGAATGGATACAGTACATCAAGCGTTCTATCGGTCATATCGCCCCGCAGTACACCATGCAGCGCATGATCGAGGACTACATCTCCCGATTCTACTCACCCGAGGCAAAGCGTTTCGCAGCCCTGTCAGCCGACAACGACAAACTCGCCAAAGAGATCGCCGCATGGAAACAGAAGGTTGCATCCGCATGGGACGGCATCAAGGTTCTTGACGTGCACACCAAGGAGGATATCCATCAGCACAACACCACAGGTCAGCCCTTCACCACTGTAATCAAGATAGATACCAACGGACTTGCCGATGATCTCGGACTTGAGCTCGTCATCGATAAGATGGAGAACAACACAGAGAAGCGTTGGATAAAGATACCGTTCCAGGTAATCGCCAAGGAAGGCAACATCGTGACTTACGAGGTGACTGACAAGCTCCGCGATCCGGGTGTATTCCGCTACAGCTTCCGCCTGTATCCCACAAATCCCAACCTGCCACATCGTCAGGACTTCGCTTACGTACGCTGGATCTAATCTTTTGATTAATCACAATAATACTTAAGGGTCAAAGGTTCCATTCTGTTTAGGAGTGAACCTTTGACCCTTAAGCTTTCAATATACCTTCTTCACTATTGCTCACCCCATATTTTAAAGAAACAAAAAAATAGGTTCTGATTTCTGAGAATCAGAACCTATTTTTACAATGTCGGGGTGAGAAGACTCGAACTTCCGACCTCCACGTCCCGAACGTGGCGCGCTGCCAACTGTGCTACACCCCGATTGGCATTCTTAGTTCGTTGCCTTTTTGCGGTGACAAAGGTAACGCTTTTTATAAGAAATACCAAATTTCGCCATCAATTACTTAAAAAATTCTTTGAAAGCTTTTACTGTGTATGCCTGATCAAGAGCCGAAGCGGTCTCCCTCACGGAATGCATCGCCCATAGAGCATTGCCCATATCCACACCTCGCAGATCCATCTGAGATGTCAGGATATTGCCGAGAGTAGAACCGCCAGGGACATCACTATGGTTGACAAATGTCTGACAAGGCACTCCAGCCCTCTCACATATGGCCCGGAACACACCTGACGAATCGGCATCTGTCATATATTTGCATCGGGCGTTGATCTTTATCACAGGACCACCGCCAGGCACAGGATGATTGGTGGGATCGTACTTCTCGCCATAATTAGGATGGAATGCGTGGGCATTGTCTGCCGACACCATGAATGAGTTAGCTATGCTCCGGTCAAAGTCCTCCAGACTGCCACCAAGCGACTCGACAATACGGCGCAGCATATTGGCAAGCACAGGTGAGGCTGCTCCCTGCTTGGTGCCTGATCCTGTCTCCTCATTATCAAAAATAGCCATCACACGTGTCTGTCCGCAATCACCATCTGACTCGGTAAGGGCTGTGAGAGCGGCATGCACCATGCTCAGATCATCAAGCCTGCCTGATGTGACAAACTCATCATTCATGCCTACAAGACAAGCCGGAGTAGTGTCATATAGCGATAGGTCAAAATCAAGAATATCATCCACTTTGCATCCGAGAGCCTCAGCCACAAGGCGTATAAGCATTCCCTTTGCCTCAGCCTGCTCCTTGACAATCGCTATCACAGGGAGCAGGTCTTTTTGGGCTGACAGCCTGTTGCCTTCATTGACCTGACGATTGAAATGTATCGCCAGATGTGGAATTGTGAGGAGCGGACGGTCAAACTTCACAAGTTCAACACGTGGACGCAAAGGATCTTCACTCCTAAGCACCACACGCCCTGCTATAGACAAAGGCCTGTCAAACCATGTATACATTATTGGACCTCCATACACTTCGACATTTAGTTTCACCACTCCGCCATCGCTCACCATCTCCGGATGAGGCTTGATACGGAACGTAGGTGAATCACTGTGAGCAGCTATTATGCGGAACCCTGCCGACGGAGCAGCATCAGCCACATTCACGGCAAACACTGCGCTATCATTTTTCACGACATAATACTTTCCTCCTGGCTTGATGTCCCATGCCTGAGCCGGATCAAGGCGTGTATATCCCGCCAAGTCAAGACGTGAAGCCACAGTACGGGCTGCATAAAAATTCACAGGACTCTTGTCGAGGAATTCCATCAGGTCCCTCGCGATAATGTTTACCTCTTGCATATTTAAGTGTATGTTGAAATATTACGCACAAATCTAATCAAAATCCACCGATAAACCAAAATTCGCAGTGATTCCGTTGACAGAATCAAAAAACTTCCGTATCTTTGTCCCCATAAATCATCCCCATCCCTTATTCACTTTTACACCAACCCATAAAGTGAATAAAAAAAGTCGAGCAGTTCGTGAGAACAGCCCGACTTTATTTTTATCTTTTATCTATGAAATCCGGTCTTATACGACCTTAATGTTCAGCAATTCGCGAGAGCCGTCACAGAGTGCGACGACACGCATACGAGGGGATATCGCAATCCCACACTCAGGGACGACAGGGATCATCAGCACATCTCCCATACGTAGAGAGGTCAGTCTGCTTGCCTCGCTCACAATACTGTCAATGACATCCTTAGTCACATCATGACACCCTACAGGCACATCACCAATCATTACAGATCCGAGCCCAAAGAATTCCTGCGGACATATCCATTCACCAAAATTTATCGAGCAATCCATCCCGGACAGCACACCTTCCGGAATGTCACATCCACCCGAGGGAACTATCCTGACTGCAACCGACAATGCATCATAATACCTCGATGCAAACTTCTCACTTATGCTCTTTCCAAGCCTGTTCACACGCACTGCCACATAAGGAACCGCCATCCAGTCCTTTCCGAAATCAGGATAGAACACAGGACGCCCTGGAAGCAACATTGCAGAGTCAGGGTGAAAATCCACATTAAAAACAGGAGAAGAGCTTATCACACGTATTATCTTCATACTATATTCATCTCTGTTCCATACGGTTGTACATCACTGCAAGATGTGCATATATAGAAGTATTCTCGATAGTTATCTCCGGAGATGTCTTGAAATGGAATGGCGTGAAGTTCCATAACGCCTTGATACCGGCTGCAACACACAGCTCCGTCACCTCGGCGGCATATTCCACGGGCACCGCCAGCACAGCAATCTCCGCCCCTAAAGATTCCCGACGTGCGGCAAGCTCGGATATGTCATACACCGGGGTGCCGGCTATCTCAGTACCTATCAACTCGGGGTTCACATCAAAACCTGCCACTATGTCAAGACCGTATCTTGAAAGTCCTGAGTCCATGATCAGAGCCTTCCCCAGACTGCCGACACCCATCATCACGGCATTATGACACTTGTGGAATCCAAGAAAATCATTGAGACCCTGCTCAAGTTGAGCCACCTCATAACCGATCCTGGTCTTTCCTTTTATGTTGAGATATGACAAGTCCTTGGCTATCTGTGAGGCATCCACATTGAGCTGCTGAGAGATAGCGGTCGATGACACATATTCAACGCCTTGGGCTCTGAGGCGTTGCACACAAGCGAGATACCACGGAAGGCGGCGTATCGCTGGTTCAGGCACATAAGGATATCGAGGCGTTTCCATAATATTAATTTCATACATGACGAGCATCAAGACCACTTGCATCCAAATGATTCTGACACTCACATATGGAAGTTTATGAGACACAAAATTAGTAATTTTTTCTCTAAAATTTAGAGATGCCGTGATTTTTGAGTATTTTTGTGCCAAATACTTTAATTTAACGCTCACACAAAATTATAT
>OFHP01001040.1_pt1 | contig 14140 bp, 8 predicted proteins | sample 1521651 | NCBI WGS metagenome assembly OFHP01 (sample SAMEA3504105, study PRJEB24116) | mouse gut metagenome | biome: mouse gut; feature: mouse-associated habitat; material: faeces | place: Denmark | collected 2011 | reverse complement strand
GCAAAAGAATATGCGCAGATTTATCGGATCGTGATGGATTTGTTTGATAAATTGGCAGAGCTTTTGGGGGATGAGGAAATTTCACCCGCAGAATATGCCAAGATCTTAGATGCCGGTTTTGAGTCGGCGAAAGTCGGTATTCTTCCGCCCGGATATGACAGGGTATTATTCGGGGATATCGAGCGTACCAGGCTGGATGGGATTAAAGCGCTCTTTTTTATTGGCGTCAATGACGGGATCATTCCGAGGGCGAAAGGCGCCGACGGCATTCTTTCCCAGATGGAGCGTGAGACGCTTTTGGGGTTTCAGTTAGAGCTTGCTCCTACGGAGCGGGAAAAGACGTTTATTCAGAAATTTTATCTGTATCTGAACCTGACGAAGCCTTCCGACCGTCTCTATCTGTCTTATGCGAGAGTGGACGGAGCGGGGAAGGCCATGCGCTGTTCGTATCTGATCCATACGGTGCTGCGCCTGTATGAAAATCTTTCCGTTCGGGAAGTGGAAAAAGAACCTTTGTCCGAGCGGATCGTTACCGCGGAACATGCCAAAGACCTTTTGATCGAAGGGCTGGAATCGGCGGCAGAATGGCTGGATGAAAACCGGGAAGAAGACATTCGGTACTGGGCGGCGCTCAGCCGCTGGTACGGAAAACGGGAAACGTACCAAAAAGAAGTGGAGGCACTTCTGCGTGCGGCAAAGCAGACGCATCAGGATACGCCGATTTCTTCCGCAGTTACAAAGCTTTTGTACGGCACGGTATTGGAAAACAGTGTAACGAGACTGGAAACCTTTGCTTCCTGTGCGTTTTCCCATTTTTTAACTTACGGGCTTACGCTGCAGGAGAGAAACGTAAGCGCTTTTTCCGCCGTGGATTTCGGAACGATTTTTCATGAAGTCCTAGAGCGTTTTGCGGAGGGAATTCAGAAAAAACAGTACAGCTGGTTTACCATTTCGGAGCCGGAGAGCGAGGCGTTGTTAAAAGAAGCGATGGAGCAGGCGCTTTTGGCAAACCATAATCTTGCCCTGTATGAGTCTGCAAGGAGCAGTTATGCAAAAGAGCGGATGTATCGGATATTAAGGCGGACGGTGCGCGCGCTTTTGTATCAGGTTCGGCAGGGGGAATTTGTGCCGGACGGATTTGAGGTATCTTTTTCTTATACGGAGGATTTGCAATCGGTGCATTTTCATCTTGGCGAAGACGAGAAGATGCATCTGCGGGGAAGGATCGACCGGATCGATACGTATGCCGATGAGAACAAACTGTATGTCAAAGTCATCGACTATAAGTCCGGAAACCAGAGTTTTCAGTTTTTAAATGTATATTACGGGCTTAAGCTGCAGCTGGTCGTATATATGAATGCGGCGTTAGAGCTTATGCAGCGCCGCCATCCCGAACAAACAGCGGTTCCGGCAGGCATGTTTTACTACCGGATCGACGATCCGATGGTGGACGCAGAAGAAGCGCTGGACGAAGAGGAGCTTCGGCGGCAGATTTTCCGGAAATTGAAATTAAACGGGATCGTAAACAGTGAAAAGGCCGTGATCGAAACTATGGATACGGCATTGGCAGGAGAAGGAAGCATCACTTCCGATGTGATTCCGGTCGGACGCAACAAAGACGGCAGCTTAAAAAAAACTTCCAGGGCAGTGACCGAAGAGGCATTCGCCGCGCTTTCGTCTTATGTCAATGAGACGATTCTGCATTTGGGGCGGCGTATGATGCAGGGAGAGATCAGCGTATCTCCGTATGCACTGGCTGGTAAAACAGGATGTGATTACTGCGAGTTTCGCGCAGTCTGCCATTTTGATCCCAGAATGCCGGGATTTGCATACCGCAGGCTTCCTGAGCTTACAGACGAAGAGGCTCTTTGTAAAATGGAACAGGCAAAGGAGGACGGATGATGTTATGGGCATGAATTGGACAAAGGAGCAGATGCAGGTCATCACATCGAGAGGGAAAAACCTTCTGGTTTCCGCAGCTGCAGGTTCCGGAAAAACGGCGGTTTTGGTGGAGCGCATTATCGGAAGGATTTTAGATCCTGTGCATCCGGTAGAGATCGACCGTATGCTGGTCGTAACGTTTACCTCCGCGGCGGCGGCAGAGATGCGCGGCAGGATCGGGGAAGCGATCGACGCGGCGCTTTTGCAGGATCCGGAAAACGCTCATCTGATCAAACAGGCGTCGCTTCTGCATCATGCGCAGATCACGACGGTTCATAGTTTTTGCCTGAACTTAATCCGAAATTATTTTCACCGGGTGGATTTGGAACCGAATTTTCGGATTGCCGAAGAAGGCGAGTTAAATCTGCTGCAGGAAGATGTGATGGCGGAAGTGCTGAACCGAAATTACGAGACGGCGTCGGAGGAATTTCTTCATTTTACGGAGTGCTTTGTAACCGGAAAAAAAGACGACGTGATAAAAGAGATGACGCTGAAATTGTATCGTTTTGCGATGAGCTATCCGTGGCCGGTGCAGTGGCTGCTTAAGATCCCTTCCGCTTATCAGGCGGCTTCTTTTGAAGAACTGGAAGAAAAAGAATGGATGCAGTCGCTGCTTGTCTATCTAAAGCAGGTATTGCACGGGCTCTGCGAAATGGCAGAACAAAATCTAGCGCTTACGTTTGAGGAAGACGGGCCGGCATATCTTACCGAAACCGCAGAAAACGATGCAATGCGCTTAGCCAGGCCGGCAGAACAGCCGGATTATAAAGGCATAGCGGAACAACTGCAAAAGCTTACATTTGACCGGCTGCCTTCGAAAAGAGGGTATGAAGGCAGTGAAGAAAAGCTGGAACGGTGGAAGGATACGCGCAGTGCGATCAAAGAAACCGTCAAAAAACTGAAAGAAGATTTCTTTTTTGCATCGGAAGACGAGATGCTTGCCCGACTGAGCGGGATGTATCCTGCGGTAAGCGAGATGGTACGCCTGACAAAAGAGTTTATGGAGGCGTACGACGCCAAAAAGAGGGAGAAGAACCTGCTGGATTTTGACGATCTGGAGCATTTTGCCCTGAAGATTTTAATTGACGAAGAGACGAAAGCGCCGACGGAAACAGCTCTTTTGCTGCGGCAGTTCTATGAGGAAGTGATGATCGACGAGTACCAGGACTGCAACCTGGTTCAGGAACGTTTGATGTGTGCGGTATCCGGCGAAGAAAACGGCAGATTTAACCGGTTTATGGTGGGGGACGTAAAACAGAGCATCTATCGGTTCCGGCTGGCAAGACCGGAGCTGTTTATGGAAAAATATGAAACGTATGCGGCAGAAGAAGAGGATGCGTCCGCCGTCTGCCAAAAAGTAGAACTGCATAAAAATTTCAGAAGCCGTGAGGAAGTGCTGCATTTTACAAATGAAATTTTTTATGGGATTATGAAGAAAGATCTGGGCAAAATAGAATATGATGCGTCTGCTGCACTGTATCCCGGAGCATCGTACGAAGCGTGCCGCGCCATGGAAGCGGAATTGATTCTGGCAGACAGCGGCGATGAAATGCTGGAAGAAGCGCAGATGTCGGACCCTGTCCGTTTGGAAGCAGAGCTTACGGCGGCGAGGATCCGCAGGCTGCTGCGTACACAGCAGGTGACGGATAAAAAAACGGGGCGGCTGCGGCCGGCAAACTATTCGGATATCGTCATTTTACTTCGAAGCTTTTCCCATTGTGCCGATACGTTTCTTGAGGTATTGGAACAGAAAAAAATGCGAAAAGCTCCGGCAAAAGGAAAGATGCAGGGGGCAAAGGTAAAGGTAAGTGATGGCAGGGAAATGGGGCATATCTTATCCGGGGAACAGAAGCAGAGAATTGTAAAACAGAAATTACGGGAGCAGAAAAAGAAAAAAGTTCCCCGGACAGCACAGCAGACCATTCCTTATAAGGAAATGTACAAAGATGGAATCTGCCGTGTGGATGAGAAATATTTTACAAAGTGCATCCAGTTTTATGACATCAATTATCAGCTGGCACAGAATGAGGATAAAACCGCAACCTTTGAATTTTGGTGCGATTTCTACAATTATTTTGATGCCAGCATCCATATTCAGCTGTCATGCATGAGCCAGTATGCAAACAGAATGGAGATGGAAAGCAGTATTGAAATCCCGCTGGCAAGGGATAAATTTGATGATATTCGTGAGGAATATTCCCAGATGTTAAAGGAGCAGCTGTCTAAGGGAAATAACGGTCTGGTCAGAAAGAAATATATCACATTTGGATTAGAGGCTGACAGTATCCGTACTGCAAAATCGAAACTGGAGCGTGTAGAAGCAGACATCATAGGGAACTTGAAGCAGATGGGGGCGGATGCACGTTCCTTATCCGGCTATGAGAGATTGAAACTGTTATATGAAACCATGAACCCGGATACGCAAGAGCCTTTCATTTTCAATTTTGACATGATTGCACGTACCGGATTGTCTTCTAAGGATTTCATTGCACCTACAAGTTTTGATTTCAGGGATGGCAGGTATTTCCGCATGGGTAACAATATTGGTGCGGTATCATTCCTGCAGATTTTGGCACCGGAGCTGTCAGATAAGATGTTAGCGGATTTTATGGATATGGATAATTCCGTGATTATCAATCTTCATGTAGAGCCATTGGATCAGGCAAAAGCCATTAAACAGATTAAGCTGAAAATTACTGACCTCGATAAAATGAAAATTGAGGAGCAGAAAAAAGCAGTACGCAGCGGCTATGATATGGATGTGCTGCCGAGTGACCTTGTAACCTATGGTGGGGAGGCAAAGAAACTTTTGGAAGATTTGCAGTCCAGAAATGAAAGGATGTTCCTTGTTACGGTTATTGTATGCAACATGGCAAAAACAAAGCAGAAACTTGATAATATTATTTTTCAGACAGCAGGTGTGGCACAGAAATATAACTGTTCCTTAAAGCGTTTGGATTTTCAGCAGGAGGCAGGGCTTATGAGCAGTCTTCCTATTGGTCTGAACCAGATTGATATTCAAAGGGGACTAACCACATCATCCACTGCCATTTTTGTGCCGTTTACCACACAGGAATTATTTCAGGATGGGGATGAGGTTTTATATTATGGTGTAAATGCCGTCAGCAACAATATGATTATGGCAGACCGTAAAAAACTGAAAAACCCTAACGGGCTTATCTTGGGTACGCCCGGCTGTTTTACCGGGGACACAAGGGTAAGGCTGTCCGATGGCGGTAGTATCAGTTTTGAAGAAATGGCAGACGAGAAGAAAAAATATCCTCTTATCAGTTATGATTTGCAGAAAAAGGAAAGCGTGGAATCCTACGGCATGAATGCAAAAGTAACCAAACACGTAAGGGAAATCATGGAGGTAACTTTAGAGAATGGTGCAGTAGTACGGTGTACCCCGGAACATTGGTTTCTGACAGCGGAGGATGGTTATGTGGAGGCACAGGATTTAGCGGAAGGCACAGCATTGGTGCCGGGGCGTAAGGTCAAAGATGTGGTTCGTGTCGTGCTGGATGAAAAAATCCCTGTCTATGATATTGCGGTGGATGTATATGAGAATTTCCAGTTAGAGTGCGGCGTTATCGCACATAACAGTGGTAAGAGTTTTTCGGCAAAAAGAGAAATTACAAACTGTTTTTTCATGACACAGGATGATATTTGCCTTTGTGATCCGGAGGGGGAGTATTACCCTCTTGTAAAAAAATTAAACGGTCAGGTAATCCGTATTTCTCCAAACAGTACGGATTATGTCAATCCTATGGATATAAATTTGGACTATTCGGATGATGACAGCCCTATCAGCCTGAAGGCAGATTTTATTTTATCCTTATGTGAACTTATCATTGGAGGAAAGAACGGCTTGGAGCCGATTGAAAAAACCATCATTGACAGATGTGTGCGTATTGTTTACAGGGATTATCTGCAAAATCCGGGACCGGAAAGTATGCCGGTATTGGAAGACCTTTATAACAGCATCCTTTCACAGGAGGAGGCAGAGGCAAAAAGGATTGCCACGGCTCTTGAAATTTATGTAAAGGGTTCATTAAATGTGTTCAATCACAGAACAAATGTAGATGTAAATAACCGTATTGTCTGCTATGACATCAAAGAACTTGGAAAACAGCTTAAAAAAATCGGTATGCTGGTAGTGCAGGATCAGATTTGGAATCGTGTCACAATCAACCGTTCCTTACATAAGTCCACCAGATATTTTATTGATGAGTTTCATCTTTTGTTAAAGGATGAGCAGACGGCAGCCTACTCTGTAGAAATCTGGAAAAGATTTCGTAAATGGGGCGGTATTCCGACGGGCATTACCCAAAACGTAAAGGACTTGCTGGCAAGCCGTGAAATTGAGAATATTTTTGAGAACAGTGATTTTATCTACATGCTCAACCAGGCCGCAGGAGACAGGCAGATTTTAGCGAAACAACTGAATATTTCCCCTCACCAGCTTGGCTATGTGACCAACTCCAACGCTGGCGAGGGGCTTTTGTTCTTCGGGAGCGTCATTATCCCCTTTGTGGACCATTTCCCGAAGGATACGGAACTCTATGAAATCATGACCACCCGCTTGGAGGACCTTGCGGCGCAGTAAAGGAGGTGCTGACCCATAGACCCATTGCAGAGTAATGAGACGATTCAGCAGTTTATGAAGCTGCTGGAGGAAAACAACCGGCAGGGGCAGGCGCAGGATTTGTCTCTCCTGATGTTCTACATGGACGGCATGACCCGGCAATTCGAGGCCGTATCCCAGGAATTGCAGGAGGTCCGCCAGCAGCTTGCCCAGGCCCAGGAATCCCCAGCGAAAAAGGCCATTGGCCGAATGGTGGAAGCCCTGGGGCACAAGGTAGAGAAGGTGCGGGAGGCACTGGATGATCTGCGGGAGAGAATCACGGATTGCGCCAAAAATGCTGTGGAAAATTTCAAGGAGGCGGGTGTGACCGCATTGGATAAGGCCGTGTCCGCCATTGGAGTCAAAAATGTGCTGGAATCCTTGCAGGAGAAGATCAGTGGCATGATTGCTGACACGAAGCAGAACATTGAAAAGGTGGAGAGCATCGGCCATGAGCTGCGGAGCGTGGGCGGTCATTTGAAGAACGCCGGACGTACCCTGACCGGCAAGGAGACGCAGACGGTGGACGGCGGGCAGGAGGGGCGTTTTCAGTCCGTGGTGCTGGCCCCCATGCGGACCACACAAAAGCTGCTGTCCGGCATGAACAACGCCACCCTTGCCGCTATCGGCGGGATGGAGAGTTTGGAGCTGTCAGCGGAGGCCGCACGGGAGGCGCGGGCGGAGCGTCAGGCTGAGAAAAAGCCCTCCATCCGGCAGGCATTGGCGGAGAAACGGGCGGAAGCCGCTGCCCAGCCCGCCCCCGCGCCGGATAAAGAGCATAAGACCCCGGAGGCGGCTCTATGAGCGGCAAACGGTTCCAAGCCAGGGCGAAAACGGTGCAGAAGCTGGGCCGGGACGGTCTGGTGGAGCAGAACATGGCTACCGGCGAGGAAAAGCGGGTCAGTCAGCGCACGGCGGATATATCCTTCGGTCCGGCCCGTCCCCAGGAACAGGCGGCGGGCCACCGCGCGGTTCAGCGGAGCGGCGGCGATTCCGTTTCCCCTGGCAAGAAACGGCGGAAACAGCCCCGGCCCGTCCAGCAGACGGCGGAGGAAGCGGCCTATGCCACCCCGGAACCCGCCAGCGTCCCGGAGGCTCCCATGCCGGATACTCCGTCCATGCGGATGGCGGCGGACGCGCCCATGATGGCCGCTCCCACCGGCAGCGAGGACCCGCCCCCGCCGCCAGCCTCCCGGAAGCGCCGCAAGCGGAAGAACCGTAAAAAATCCAAGCAGCGGCAGGCGGCAAAGCACACCCCGAACGCCGCCCGTTCTCTGGAAGATCAGGCTATGCGCACTGCTGGGGACGCTCCCATGCAGAACCGTCCCCCCGGCCAAGGGCGAAAGCCCTCGGTGAAACGCCCGCCCCGTCCAGTGGAGGGGGGCGGACGGCTGCAATTCAAGGCGGCAGAGGGTGAACAGCTCCCTTCTGACAGCAAGGCCCCCGCTGATGGCAGGGCGAAGATGAAGAAGCGGCAGGCACAGCGGTTTACCCCGGATTCCGCCCGTCCTGCGGACGAACCCCAGCCCTCCCGCCTGATACCTGATGGCGGCAGTCGGCTTCATTTTGAGGGTTCGGAGGTCCCGGCCCCTGACGCAGAAGCACCCGTTGATGAAAAACGGGCGGTGATGAAGCGGCAGGTCACGGACCACGCCGCCCAGCCGGAGCAGTCAGAGGGTGGGGGCGACACCCACCAGCGGGACAGTCCCCCGGCAGGATCGCCGTCCCCCGCGCCGGATGACCGGGCGTATCAGAAGCGGCAGGCGGCAAAGTTCGCTGCCCACTCCGCTGCTGGCAAGGCGGACCGGCCACGGCTGCAATTTGAGGAACCGCCCTCTGCGGCGGACAGCGCCCCCACCCCTGCGCCAAAGGAGGACTCCCAGCCGCCCAGCCGGAACTATCAAAAGGCCGTGCGCCGGGTAAAACGTGCGGAGGGTCAGGTGGAACAGGCGCGGGAGCATCTTCCCACCAAGCGCCGGTTATCCTTCCAGCCGGAGGTGGAGGTTGAGACGGGCAGGACCCGCCGCCGTCTCCACTTTGAGCAGGAGGTTTTGCCGGAATATAGACCACCCTCTCTGCCCGCCCGCGCCGGTGGTATGGTGAAAACGGCGGCAGTGATGAAGCTCCACGGCAAGATACATGAATCCGAGCGGCAGAATGTGGCGGTGGAGGCCACCCACAAAAGCGAATTATTTATGGAGCAGGGTGTGGGCCGTGCCCTGCGCTGGCAGAGAAACCGCCGCCGCTCCAAGCCCTACCGCGCCCTGCGCCAAGCGGAGCAGCGGGCGGCAAAGGAAAATGTCAAACTGGCATGGCAGACTGCCCTCCGGGACAACCCGGAGCTGCGGCGCAAAAATGCCCTCGCCAAGTGGATACAAAAGCAGAAAATCAAGCGGAAGTATGCCCAGGCCGCGCATGAGGCCAAGCAGACGGCGCACTTCACCCAAAACGTGGTACACGCCACCGGGCAGATCGTCCGGGCGGTCCAGCAATACATAGCGGCACGAAAATCTCTGCTGCTGGTTGTGGCAATGCTGGCTATGGTGGTGGTGTTCTTTGCCTCTGGCATGACCTCCTGTACCGCCATGCTCTCCGGTTTCCAGTCCTCCTATATCTCCGCGTCCTATATGGCGAATGAGCAGGACATTTGCAATTCGGACCTCTACTACACGGAAATGGAAACGGATTTGCAGATGGACATTGACCAGACCGAGGAAAATTACCCCGGCTATGACGAGTACCGCTACAACATCGGGGAGATCAGCCACAACCCCTATGAGCTGATGGGCTACCTCTCCACCGTGTTCAACGCCTTCACCTTTGAACAGGTCCAGGCGGAGCTTGCGCGGCTGTTCGGGGAGCAGTACTCCCTCACGCGGGAGGTCATTGTGGAAACCCGCTATGACAGCGACGGCGATCCCTACGATTGGTATGTCCTGCAAACCACGCTGACGGTAACACCGCTGTCCACGATCATTTCCGGTACGCTGTCCCCTGGTGAGCAGACGGACCGCTACAACGTGTATCAGCAGACCCTTGGCAACCGGCAGGCGTATGGGAACCCCTTTGATTTTCCATGGCTGGGCTATGTGTCCAGCAGCTACGGCTACCGGGTCCACCCCATCAGCGGGGAGAAGAACCTGCACCGGGGTGTGGACATTGCCGTGGCGCAGGGTACGCCTATCCGGGCAATCCATGACGGGCGGGTGGTTTCTGCCGGGGACGCTGGCAGCTACGGGTTGTGCGTGGTGATCGAGGACGAAAAGGGCTATCAATCCCGGTACGCCCACTGTTCCAGCCTCTCCGTCAGCGCGGGCCAGGAGGTCAAGCGGGGGGACGTGATTGCCGCCGTGGGCAGTACCGGCAACAGCACCGGGCCGCACCTCCACCTGGAAATCATGCTGAACGGCGAGTACCTGAACCCCTACTATTTCGTGGACACCGGCTATGACGGTTCAACCGCTGGGGCCATTCCCGGCACACCGGGCGGCGTGGAGATACCCGCCTACCCTGGGGAGCCGGTCACGGACGAAACCTACGCCACCATGCTGGAAGAAGCGCAGAAGTACCTCGGTTATCCCTACGTTTGGGGCGGCAGTTCCCCCTCCACCTCTTTTGACTGTTCCGGCTTTGTAAGCTGGGTTATCAATCACAGCGGATGGAACGTGGGACGGCTGGGGGCGCAGGGCCTTTATAACATCTGCACCCCCGTATCCATGGCGAACGCCCAACCGGGTGATCTCATTTTCTTCTGGCACACCTACGACGCGCCGAACCCCAACGGTGTGACCCATGTGGGCATCTATGTGGGCAACGGGCAAATGATTCACTGTGGAAATCCCATCTCCTACGCCAACATCAACAGCAACTATTGGCAGCAACATTATTATGGAATGGGGCGTTTGCCCTAATTTTTATAACTTTTTTGAAGGAGCGTGATATATGAGAATCGGTTTATGCGATATTGATTCCCATAACTGGCCGAACCTGTGCCTGATGAAGCTCTCCGCCTACCATAAGGCGCGGGGCGATCATGTGGAGTGGTGGAGGCCGGAGGGCCGGTATGACCGGGTTTACAAGAGCCGGGTGTTCACCGATACCTACTCCCAGGACACGATCACCGTCACCAACGCTGGCGAGGTGGTCTGCGGCGGCACAGGCTACGGCCCCGGCCCCAACCTCCCGGACGAGGTGGAGCATACCTATCCCGATTACAGCATTTATCCGCAGTTTTCTGGCATTGCCTACGGCTTTCTCAGCCGGGGCTGTCCGCGAAACTGCGGATTTTGTTTGGTGTCAGACAAGGAGGGACGGCGGAGCATCCAGGTGGCCGACCTCGCTGAGTTTTGGAACGGCCAGAAGGAGGTCAAGCTGCTGGACGCCAACCTTCTGGCCTGTCCCGACCATGAAAAGCTGATTTTGCAGCTTGCGGAGAGCCGCGCCTATGTGGACTTCTCACAGGGGTTGGACATTCGGCTCATCACCCCGGACAACGTGGCCCTGCTGAATCGGGTGAGAACCAAGACGGTGCATTTCGCCTGGGATAACCCTGATATGGACTTAACCCCATACTTCCGCCGTTTTTTGGAGCTGACCGCGATCAAGAATGTCCGCAAACGGAAGGTCTATGTGCTGACCAACTACGGCAGCACCCATGAGCAGGACCTCTACCGGGTGGAAACCCTGCGGCACATGGGCTATGACCCCTATGTGATGGTCTACGACCGCCCCAGCGCCCCGCCCATTACCCGCCAGCTCCAACGCTGGGTGAATAACAAGAGAATTTTCCATACGGTCCCCAGCTTTGCCGACTACATCCCCGGCAGGATGGGAGGTGTTCGCCATGCGTAAGCCGAAGGAGACGAAACTTGATAACCTGAAAGCTGACTTGGTTCGGGCGAAAGAGAAGGCAAGCGAGTGGCAGGCCCGTGTCCGGGACATTGAGCGGCAGATCACAGAGCAGGAAAACCTTGAAATCATCCAGGCGGTGCGCGGCATGATCTCCGCACCGGAGGACCTGCGGGCCGTACTGGATATGATCCGGGCGGTAAATGCGCCGTCCACAACCAATTCTGGAAAGGAGATTTGAGCCTATGACAAAAAGAAAACCCTTGCAGCGCACGGCGGCTCTGCTGCTGTGTGTATTTCTGTGCCTGGGGGCGGCATTTTCCATGATGGGCGCGGCCCATGCCGCCGATGTGGAGCCGTCCGGCATTACCATTGAAATCATGCTGCCCCCCGATTGGGCCAGCACCAGCACCGCCGCCAAGGTCTGCGTCACGGACGGGACGGGCGGCGGCTTCGCTTCGGCAGAGGTCCGCATTGACCGGAGCGGCAGTTGGAGAAACATCACCGCCAGTCTGGAACAGCGGGACAGCCGCTACTATGGCACGGTGGACATTACCGCCAACTGCACCATCTATGTCCGCGTCACCGGCCACGATGGGGAGGTCTACGAAAACTCCCGCTACATGGAGTGCTTTGACACCACCCCGCCCACCCTGCGGGCCAGTGTCAGCGGGGATGTGCTGCGGGTGGAGGCTGCGGATGATCTCTCCGGCGTGGCGCATATCACCGTAAATGGAACGTGCTATCCCAACCTGACCGGCAATGCGGTGGATGTGCCCCTGAAAGACCTGGGGACTTCTGAGCAGATCACTGTCCAGGCGGCGGACAAGGCTGGGAACTATTCGCGGACATATCAGGTGAAGAACCCCAACTACAAAGCCCCGGCCACCAGCCAGCCCAACCAGGACCAGAAGCCCACGGTTACACCTCCGGCAGCTACTACGCCGGTGAAGCCCCCGGCCACCAATACCACCACGCCGTCCAAGACGGAACCCTCCACGACTACGCCGCCCTCTGGTTCGGCCAGCGTGACCACGGGCACGGAGCAGACGGCCAAGCCCCTGACCCCGGACGGCCAGGGCACGGTGGTGGACAATGTGACCGACCAGGACAGCAAGGAGTTTTTCACCTTCACCACCCCCAATGAGAACACCTTTTATCTGGTGATCGACAAGCAGCGGGAGAGTGAGAACGTCTACTTCCTCAACGCCGTCACGGAATCCGACCTTCTGGCTCTGGCGGAGAAGGACAAGGAACCGGAGGACAGCAATGTGTCCGCCATTCCTGAACCGGAGCCGGTCTGCGTCTGCAAGGACAAGTGCGCCCCCGGCGAGGTCAACACCGACTGCCCTGTCTGCGTCCTGACCATGAGGGACTGCACCGGCAAGGCCCCCGCTGTGGACCCGGACGCTGACCCGGAACCGGAAAAGCCGGAGAAGGGCGGTTCCTCCACCATGATTCTGGTGGTGATCGCGGCCCTGGCGGTGGGCGGCGCTGGGTACTATCTGAAAATCTATAAGCCCAAGCACGACCTGGACGACGCGGAGGACTTTGACGAGCTGACCGGCGGGGATGAGGAAACGGTCAACGAGGACGATCTGGAACCCGTGCCCCGGCGCGGCCCCTGTGATGAGCCGGAGGAACCGGACTACCCGGAGGGCTATGGCTATGAGGAACCGGGGGATGAGGAATGACCCGGTTTACCGACAGCCCATATGAACGCATGATGACCCAGGTTCCCACGGAGCGGCGGGAGGTCCACGGGCCTCCCGCCCTTCCTCCCGGCCACCCCTGCCACGGCTGTCCCTATCGCCGGGACGCGCCCTGCTTGAGCATATGCTACCGGGACCTGCTGCGGAGGAAGTGATGGCACAGATACACTTTCAATTCGACAAACGGGATGAATATTTTACACCAGCCTACGCGGTCTACCCCATTATGAAGCGTCTCAAACCGGGAGCCGTGATTTGGTGCCCCTTTGATACGGCGGACAGCGCATATGTGAAGGTATTCTCCCGCAACGGGTTTCAGGTGATCTACGGGCATATCCAGACCGGACAGGATTTCTTTCAGGTGGACGTGCCTGACTGCGACTATATCATCAGCAATCCGCCGTACAGCCTGAAAAATCAGGTGTTGGAACGGCTCTACACCATTGAAAAGCCCTTTGCTATGCTTATCAACTTTCAGGGCATTTTTGACAGCCAGAAGCGGTTCCAGATGTTCAAGGAGCGCCGGGTGGAAATGCTCTGGCTCAGTCCGAGGGTGGCGTACATGACCGAAGGGAGACAGCCGCGCCAGGGCGTACCCTTTCAGAGCGGCTATCTTTGCAGCGGGATATGCGAAAATCAGTTGGAATTTGAATATCTGGACAGACAGGAAAAGGAGTGATACGAACGCGGTTAGTGATTTCAGAAAAACCCAGCGTTGCAATGTCTTTGTCGAAGGTGCTGGGGGCAACGAGCCGGAAGGACGGGTACATGGAGGGCGGCGGCTGGCTGGTGAGCTGGTGTGTGGGCCATCTGGTAGAGCTGGCTCCGGCTGACGCTTACGACCCCCGCTACTCTAAGTGGGCCTATGACGATCTCCCCATTCTCCCCGACCCGTGGCAGTTCCAAGTGCTGCCGGACACCCGGAAGCAGTTTGACATCCTGCGCCAGCTTATGGGCCGGGAGGATGTGGACACGGTGGTCTGCGCCACAGACGCGGGGCGGGAGGGCGAAT
>OFHP01001037.1_pt1 | contig 14180 bp, 14 predicted proteins | sample 1521651 | NCBI WGS metagenome assembly OFHP01 (sample SAMEA3504105, study PRJEB24116) | mouse gut metagenome | biome: mouse gut; feature: mouse-associated habitat; material: faeces | place: Denmark | collected 2011 | reverse complement strand
AATCATCCTCCTTCAAAAAATCTTACCTGCGGCCCCTCTGTCATTCAGGGCCGCCTATGCCCCCTTGCGGTAAGTCCGGGCATGATCTTCCTTACTTCAAAATGCCCGGAATGCTTATATTTTCTGATTTCCAACCACGCTTTTGCTGAATGTGCTTATGTTTTCCTCATAGGCAGTTGCCGCAAGTGCGCTTACTCCTGCGGTCTGGAATGCCGCCGCATCGTCACCGCTTTGCATTCCCCCTGCAAGAAATGCCTGTAACCTCTGCCTGCTTGCCATCTGACTTTTCAGGTAGTTCTCCTGTGCCGCCGCCTTCCTTGCCTGTGCTTTTTTGACCGCCTCCTTCTCCTGTTCCTCCATCAGTTCTTCCATCCTCTCATGGCGTTTTTCCCACCATGATTTTTCATTTCCGGCAAAATTAGAGCCGCTGCCTCCCACCGGTCCCGCATAACCGTAGCATTCTTCCGGGGATGCCCCGATAACATCATAACCAACATAGTTTGAACATCCGGTTATACCTTGAACCGAACATGCTGAACGTACCCGATTCAAAACATATTCCTCATACTCTGGATCAATTTTCATTCTTTCAAAAGCTTCTTCTTTAATTATAATTGCTCCCGATGAGTATGTAGAACGAGCCCACCCGCTAACGGGCATTTGGGATATTTCATTCATAACCCATTGCTTATACTCATCCAACGTCATTTCATCTTTGGATTTTCCACCAACTGAACTATTTGAAACTTTAGCTAAATTCGGCGGATAATTAATTACCATGTCCCCCGCCCATGCTGATGAGCCGGATTTTTCCGCCGCATTCTTTCCTTCCGCGGCTTTCTGCACCTCCTCCGCAAAATTCCCGGTTCCTGCCGCCTTTTGGCTTCTGTTTGTGTAGGCATAGGGGTTTACTCCTGCGCCGCTTACATTACTGATACTCATACCTGTCTCCTTTCCTGTAACATCACCGTTACACTGAACTCATTTTTCTTTACCCTGATATCCACATCCCCCATATATTTCTCCGCTTCCCTCTTTACATTGGAAAGCCCGATCCCATGCATGGAACCCTGCCTTCCGAAAGGCTCCTTTTCCTTTGTGGAGATTGGGAGGTTCGTATCCGCATCCATGATGATCTCCCCTTCAAACGGGTTTCTGACCTCGATCAGGAAGAACTTTCTCTTCTGCCTGCTGGAAATGAAAATGTACCTGTCGCCTTGCCGCATCTTCCCGCAGGCTTCCAGGGCGTTCTGCAGCAGGTTGTTTACAATGATGCCGATGTCATAGGCATCATACCTTTCCGATTCCGGGTAGGTAAATTCTGACCGGAACCGTATGCCCTGCTTTTCCGCTGCTTTCTGCCTGTCGTTCACGATCACGTCAGTAACGGCATTCCCTGTCTTTATGGAAAATTCAAAGGCATCCATGCTCTCATCCATTCTGGAAATGTACTGCCCCATGCTGCCATAGTCCCCGCTTTCAAGCAGCCCCTTGATATTGGTCAGATGGTTTTTCATCTCATGCTTCATCCGGCGGATGCCGTCATAGAACTGATCCACCTCCGCCATCCGCTCCTGTATTGCATGGACCTGCTGCTGTTCCACAAAATACCTTTCCTTTTCCTTCTGGAGTCCCACCATTTTCTGATAAGATATTATGGTCACCAGAATACCGGCATAAAACAGTGCGGCGGCCACAGGCACGATCCCTATCAGCACCGGGTACTGCTCATAAAGCTGTATGGACAGCTCCCCCGTGGTCACGATCAGAATCCGGAATAAAATATTGACAAACAGGATGCCCGTCACGGGCGTCAGCAGCAGATAGCACAATTCCCTTATGTGCAGTTCCATCCTGCATTTCCTGATCTGGCGTGCCACCATATACAGCAGTGCGGAAAAAAGCACAAGCTGCAGCAGTTCCACCAGACAGAAATTCAGGGCTGCATTCCGAAGTACCCGCTCTACTCCTTCCTCCCCTTTCACAAGATGCCTGCCCGTGTAGAAATTCACGCTTGCCACCGCCAGCGAACTCAGGTTTCTGATGCAGAAGAACACCACCCCCATGAACAGTGCGGTTTTCTTTTCCACCCCTAAATACTTTGCCGCCAGCGTCAGCAGGACTATTACGGAAGCCATGCAGACCAGCGCCCCCATACTGACTGCCATGTTAAAAAAATAGATGATGGAATAGGATGCAAACACAGCCAACATCTTTATGATGTCTGCCGGATGCCCCCTTTTCCGCCCCGCCATATACGGATAGAAAAATGCCGTCAGACAGCAGGCATACAGAATGACTTCAATCCCTACCGCTGTATTTTGGAACAGCGTAAAACTTGCCTCACTCAATGGCAGCCCTCCTATTTCATAAACCGCAGGTACGCTTTTACAAAATCTTCATACTTATATTTTGAGATCAGGAGCTTCTCCCCATTTGTCAGCGTTACCTCTGTTTTGTTGTATTCATCCACATAGGACAGGTTGACCAGGTAGCCTTTGTGGACACGGCAGAACTGCCCCTGCAGTTCTTCTTCCAGATCACTCATTTTTGCATAGTATTCCAAAATCCCGTTCTTCATATGGACGGCTATTTTATGGTTCTGGCTTTCCATGTAATAGATGTCGCTTAACGGTATTGTTTTTCCCGTATTCCCATACTGGACCATCAGCACCCTTTTCCCCTGCCCGGCCTGCTGCGCCGCCCTCCTAAAAATCTCGGCAAACCGCCCTTCGTCAATGGGTTTCAGCAGGTACTGGAACGCCCCCACGTCAAAGGCATCATACACATATTTTTCATAGCCCGTGACAAATATGATGATGGGCTGTTTGATATCTTCCATGCCCCTGATCCGTTTTGCCATTTCCATACCATCCATTGATGAATCCGGGCCTTTCAGCTCAATGTCAAGAAACAGCAGGTCATGATCAGCCCCCGCTAAAAAATAATCCTCCGCCGTGGCATATTCCGTGACCTCACACTCCACTCCCTGTTTCCGAACCAGCGAACAGATGTAGCTCCTTATATTTTTTTCATCATCACAGACCGCTATTTTGATTGCCTCCACCTCCTTCTTTCCTCACTTCGTGTATCGGAAAAATAAGAATATTTTTAACTCCGACAGCGTGAATAGACGATTTGACAGCGTAACTGGATTGACGCTTTTTATCCTTAATATCCCCTCTGCCGCTCTCAATATCCCCCGCAAGGCGGCGCAAATGCAAACTACCGTGTAAGCATATTAACTCTGATTCCCCCGCTTTCCAAGCGGTTTCTGCTGTCAGACTTGCCTGCGGAAAAGGCAGACCGCCGCATATGGCGGATGATGGCCATAGTGCGGCGGTTTGTCTTTTGTAGGGTTCCTTTCTTACTATTTCTCTTTGTCATATACCCATATACTTTTAATCTGATTTTCAATCTCGCTGAATGTCCATCTCCTGCCGCTCCTTGCTACGCAGTTAGGATCGATTATCATAAATCCCTCATTATCATACCCATATACGACAATATAATGACCAGATATTGTGAAATCCCCTTTCCCCATAGCACATATGATAATTCCGCCATTATCAAGTACTGCCCTCATATTATTTGCAGTGGAGCTTACGGATAAGACTTTAATGCCATACAGCTTTGGTACATCCTCCATCAAAGCCCATGATGTACCAGTTCCCTCTACATAATATCCATTTTCCGCACTGTAGGCGGCGATACTGTCCGGGGTATGTGTTTCATCCCTGGTCAGATAGAACAATACCATAGACAAACACGTTGGACCGCAGCCTGCCAGCCCAATGCAGCTACCCCCATAGGACTCATACCCCCAGCGCCTGTCCCATTGGAGGAACAGTGGAAATTCCTGCTCTCTTTCGGATGCAGTAATTCCCCCTGTCACTCTGTTCCGGTCAGGATATCCGGAAACAAAATCCGCCATTTCCGGATTATTTGCCAACGCTGCAAGCAGCTCCCCCGGATACTGGGAATGATTTTGATAAATCCCTTCTATCAGGGAGCTTGCCTGCCCCAGCTCACCCAGCCGCTGCAGGACTTCCGCTTCCGTGCGTTCTATAGGCTTGCCAACTTCCCATGTATCAATGCTGCCAATATAATCTACATCATTCAGTTTATCTGGTGGCTGCGCATCTGCGCTGGTCTGTACCCTCCCATATTGCTGTATCTCCAGCCGCTCCAATTCCATCTGCATTTCTTCCAGACGGGCATAGATATTTCTGATACAGAACACAATCACAACCAAAACCGCCACTCTGACTAATAATGATTTCCACCTTATCTGTTGTTTTTTTCTTCTGCTCTCCATCTGCTGCCTGTTCATCCTGACATTTCTGCCACCTGCTACCATCCATGTTCCTCACAATCGTATCTAATTTTCCCCGATGTCTGTGTCGTCTGCGATTTTCCCTTTCTTTAACCGCAGGACGATATCCGCCTGCTCTGCCAGTTCCCTGCTGTGAGTAACTACAACCACACATTTTTCCTGTTCATGAGCCAGTTTCTGAAAAATAGATATAATCTCATTCGCAGTATCCTCGTCCAAATTTCCTGTCGGTTCATCCGCTAACAGGATGGGCGCCTTGCTTGCCAATGCCCTTGCAATGGCTACCCTCTGCTGTTGGCCTCCGGACAACTGCATCACATTTCTTTTCCGCTGCGCCTCATCAATGCCCATCTGCGCCAGCAATTCTTCCGCATCGGCTTTCCCACCTAACTTTACATTTTCAACCGGCGTTAAATAGTCGATCAGATTATAATTTTGAAAGACCAGTGAAACATGATCCTTTCGATGTGCATTTAATCCCCTTTGCAGAATATCCTCTCCTGCAACGCAGACAGTCCCCTCAACCGGCACATCCAGCCCCGCCAGCAAAGATAAAAGCGTTGTTTTTCCTGAACCGCTGGAACCTAAAATGGCATACATAACACCCTTCTTAAATTGGTAAGTTACATGATTCAGAATCGTCTTATCTTTCTGTGATTTATAATAATATGAAACATCCTTTAACTCTAACATACAGCCTCCTTTAGCCCATCTTGCTTAAAATTTCTTTTGGTTTCTGTATTACCACAAATATGCAGGATGATGAAACCGCAGCCAAAATCACACCCAATACAGAACAGGCAGACAGCAGGACTATTTTTCCTGTCACTTCAGTTTTAACACCCATTACCTTTGTTTCATATTCTGCCACTCCTGCACCTCCTGTCATGCCTTCTTCCGCTTCCCTCTGTTCCTCCTGTTGCTGAACTTGATAACCCACCAGATAATCTGCAACACTTTTAGATAATGAAGGTGCACATACAGTTGCCAGCGTAAAAGAAACACATCCTATCAGGATTCCTTCCAGTATCATCTGTGCTATAATGGCAGCCTTGCCTTTCCCGATTGCCAAAAATATACCTATTTCATGCACCCTGCCTTTCAGCCAGAACAGGAATACAAGAAAAATAATGACTGCGCCCGAAACGGCAACTAAGATCAGTATTATGGTACTCATTTCATCCAGATCTCCGAAATTCGCTGCCATCGTATCGCTCATCCCGGTATTGTCAAGGAAATCATAGCGTTTCCAGTCAATGTCAGCTTTCCTGATCCTCTCCTTTACCGTTTCATACTCATCTACATTCTCTACCCAGAATGTCGCATATTGATATAGCGGATCTCCCTCGCATCCCTGCGGCTTTTCCGGGAAACGCAGGTCTGTCATGATGATGTTCTCACTCCGGTAGCTGTCCCCGTACATGATGGGTGTGATTTTATGGATTGTATCATAAATCCCGACGATCTCCGCACTGTAAACCTTAGATGTTTCACACTCTTTCCGGTCATTAAATTCCAGTTTATCCCCAACCGTCAATCCATTTAATTCTGCCAGCTCCCTTGATATGACGCATACATCTTTATCCTCTGCTGTGATCATACGTCCCTCATTTACTTCTATATTCCCATTCTGCACATCGAAATCCAGCCGCATTTCCATATTTCCCCGCAATGACACACCCAGCAGGTCTGAATGCTGGTCTACATCCGGGTCTTCAATCCGTACAAAATTTACAGGATTGACCACTATGTTCGCCGTGGTGACATTATATTCCGCAATCCCTTCCTGCCCTGCAAGTGTTTCAATATCCTCCATCTGCAGGGTTTCAAAAGAGTTATCATGCCATATCATCCAATCCCCTGATTCAAGCTGCTCTATATGCGATCCATCCACGCTCCCGTTCTGCCCGCCTAATTTTTCTATTGCCTCTGCCGTCCTGTCATGCCTGTCCGCTTCATTTTCTTCCATCCTGAAAGATGCCCCAAGCGCCTGTTTACCTTCCGTCTGCGTCTGTACATTTGCGGATTTGCACGCCCACCCGGCATAGATAAAGCAGGCTGTTACAAAAACAATGCTTAAAAGAAGAATTGTCTTTGCCCGTTTCCGAACCAGACAGCGTATACTTAACTCTAAGATGTTCATGTTATCCCTCCATTTCCGACAAGGTTTCTTTCACAGGCTTTTTCATATATGGAAAAATAGCTATCCCAGTCAATATTACAACACCAGCCAGTCCGATACATAAAACTCCTGACTGCCAGCTAAATGATAATTCCAATGCTATGCTGTTCCCCTGCATGATGGCAAGACTATTGCTAATCCGTGGTAATAAGAGCTTTGTTGCAATTCCCGCTCCCACGAATGCGACAAAATACAATATCATCTCTTCCAAAATCATTTGAGATAATATATTTCCTTTTGCTATACCCAGACTGATCAGAACAGCAATCTCCGTTTTCCGGCTGCGCATCCACATGGCAAGCAAAAGTCCTGTTATCAGACTGCCGGAAGTTACCGTCAGGGCGAAAATCAAAAACGTAATTCTGCCTGTCTGTCCGATCATCATTTTTAATTTTTGGAATGTATTATCTGTTATCCCAATCGCAGCCCTGTCCTGATACATTCTTTCCAGCACTTCCTTTGTATCCGTGAGCTGCTCAGGATCATTTACATACACTGCCACATTTAAAAAGCAAGTCCTGCCGGACAGCCTGTTCACAAAATCTGCCGTTCCATAAATCTGGTTTTCAATGCGGTTCACTGTCCGCACATTTTCGGTCTGGCTCCGTTCCATCCCCGACAGGAACAATCCGGCAACGACCGCTTCCTGCTCCCTTCCATCCACCGTTTCAAACACAATTTTATCGCCTAACTGAATTCCATTATCTTCTGCCAGAAACTGATTCACTACAATATCTTCACTTCCCTGTGGATAATTCCCCTCTGTAATCCGATAAACTTTATCCGCAAATGGGCTGTCTTTCTCCAGTTCATCGTACCCGTGAACGGTAAATGTATTTTCAGAACCTTCACTGCCTGCAACCGGGATACAGGTTGTAGAACCAACCTGCATCTCCGATATCCGGTTGAGCCAGTTTACATTGGGTTCCTCTTCAATTGCCTGCATATCTGTTTCTTCAAAAGGGTGATCCGCCTCCATGCTCTCCAATATTATTTTGCTCTCTGCATTCTTCCGAAGTTCTTCTGCCAGCCCTAAAGATACTTTCCGTATTCCCAATGTGCCTAAAACCATGCTGTTAATGACCAGAAACAGCAACAGCAATAATACAGACTTCATCTTTTTTCTCCGGATATAGCAGAGCGCTCTTTCCAAACAACCCATCCTGACCTCCTACTGCCACCTTATGATAACAACCTTGTCAGCAATCCATTGTTTATCATCCTGACTGGTGCCGAATATATTCACATCCGTTTCTTTCTTGATACTGTTTTTGTCAGTGTCCTCTCTCGAAATTTCTGTCTGCGATCCCATGCTGAAATATATAACCTGAAAAATAACATCATCCGCATAAGTTATATGAATGTTCGTTTCTTCCGATTCATATCCCGGAGCTGCAATACCTCCCTCCATTGAGCCATCCTCATTTATGATCAGTGTCCGAGGTGTTATGGTGCATCCCGCATCTGAAAAATCAACAACTCGCCCGCTTAGATTTGCCCCGTCATAAAATACACCTTCTTCGTGATTATCTGCAATCTCGCCGCTGTTTTTCGCATCAGTGTTATTCATATCTTCCTGACCGCCCTCTGCCTCATTGCTGCTGTTTTTTCCATCCGCCGCAATTTCCTCGTTATAGCCGCTCTCATTTGTCATATGCACATCTGACGGCTCCGGCTGCTCATTTTCTTTTCCTGCACATCCCGCCATGCCCATACACAAAACCACGGACAAACAAAGAACTCCTGCAGCTTTCAACATCTTTTTTCTCATCTTCCATACCTCTTTTCTTTTTATTTGGCTTTTTGCCTGTTCTATGTTTCATTGAACATATTCAAAGAATAACATCCGGCCATCCTAAAAATCTCCTATTTCATCACCCAATATTAAGTATTTTTTAGAAGATTTTTAGGAATTGTTTTGCTATACTTAGTATAGGAATCTGACGGATTGGAGGCCGCTATGAAAATTCTATTATTAGAAGATGACAAATACCTGTGTGGCAATATAAAACAGCAGCTTACAAAAGAGGGATATATCGTGGATGCCTGCAATGACGGAGAGGAAGGTTTTCTACTTGCCTTAGACCAGGGAAACAGTTATGACCTGGCTGTTATTGACCGTATGCTCCCCGTTATAGACGGCCTTGCCATCATAAAAGCAATGCGGAATAAGAAAATACAGATTCCCGTTATTATCATTACCGGGATGTCCGAATTACAGGATAAAATTGAAGGGTTGGACAATGGTGCTGATGATTACCTTACAAAACCCTTTCACATCAGCGAATTATCTGCACGAATCAGGGCATTGACCCGCAGGCCGGCTATTATGGCCAGGCAAAACTGTCTTACTTACCATGATCTTTCCCTTGACATTTCAAAAAGACAGCTTGAATGCAGAAACAATCATTTGGTACTGACACCGACAGAATTCCATTTAATGGGTATCTTTCTTGAAAAGCCGGAGATCGTGCTTACGAGGGAGCAACTTATACAAAAGGTTTGGGAAACGGATGCAGACGTGGAATCAAAGAATCTGGATAACTACATCTATTTTTTACGAAAACGCCTCCGCACTGTCGGAAGTGAATGTGTCCTGGCCTCTATCTACGGCTCCGGATTTATATTGGAGGTAAAGCATGGTACAAAGCCTTAAAAGAAATCTTTATTTTTTGATGGTTGGCTCCCTCATGTTCATCTTTTCTATCGTATTCTGCCTGATGGTCCATGAAAATATAAAGGCAAAGAGGAATTCGGAACTGGCTTACTTTAACAGGATGACAACCACCCTTGTCCTACAATTAGAGCATGAATCTGATTATCAAACATGTTTAAACCTTTATGAAGAAAGGCGTGATATGTATTTTCAGCTTTCTTCTGATACCGGGCGTTCTCTTTACCAAAGTGAATATTTAGGAGACAACACTGATATTATTGATACCTTTTTAACTACATTGCTTGGTACGGAGGGCGATTTTACCTTTAGTCCATCCAGCTTGAAAGATTATTATTACAGCAGGCAGAGCGGAGCTTATACCATCGAAGCGTTAAACGGAAAAAAATATTATTGTGTAAACTGTCTGGTTGTCACAGATTATGGCAGCATATATACAGTTACCGCAATAAAAGAAAAATCCAGCTTTGCCACATTGTTAAAACCGAAATCCGGATATTATTTCTGTATATGGTGCGGCGTCCTCGTTTCTATTATCTGCCTTTCCAAAATACTGATCAGAAAGGCTGTAAAACCCACCGAAAAAGCCATGCAGAGCCAGAAAGACTTTATCGCTGCCGTTTCCCATGAATGCAAAGCCCCATTGGCAGCGATCCTTTCCTCCGCTGAAATGATTGAATCTGTACCGAATATTCCAGATACTGTTACGGATCATGTACGGGTGATTGATGCAGAGGTATCACGAATGTCCCGGCTTATCCGTGATCTGCTCCTGCTCTCATCCATTGATGCCGGAAACTGGTCTTTCCACATGGATGAGGTCAATGTTGACACGTTATTGATAAACCTATATACAAAATTTGAACGTATCTGTAGAAAAAAGGATATACAATTACAGCTTAATATACCAGATGAATGCTGTCCGCCGCTTTATTCCGATGCAGACCGGTTAGACCAGATTATCAGTATTTTTCTTGATAATGCGGTTTCATACTCACCGCCCGAATCTGAAATTTCATTAAACGCATCTGTAAGAAAAAATGAATTGATATTTACCATCATAGATCATGGAATCGGAATCAGCGAAAAAGAGAAACCATTTATCTTTGATCGTTTCTATCAAAGTGACAAATCCCGTACCCAAAGGGAGCATTTTGGACTCGGACTTAGCATCGCAAATGATTTAGTCCATAAACTGGAAGGAAAAATTAAACTGTTTGATACGCCTGGAGGAGGATGCACTTTCAAAATATTTCTTCCCTTAAAATAACACCAGTGGTATCAAATGATAAACAAGAGGGAGCCAGTATAACCAGGGTGGCGGCTCTACTCTTACCCGAGGTCATGCCCCATGGAAAATATGTCTGCCAACTACCGGCTCATTCTTTGTATTTTTGATTACTGACTTGCTTCCTATATCAGCACTGTTTCCAGTGGACGTTTTCTGTTACATTCTTCAACGTCCACATTTTAAATTATATAGGAGCTCCTATTATGCATTATATAATTTGAGTGTCAAAAAAGTAAATTATACAAGTTGACTACATTTTGTTGTACATAAACCCAAACAATTATTTGCAGTATCTCTTTTCTGTAAAATACCTTTTGACATCATGTTCATTACATATTATGGGTATAACATCTCTATTTACATGAATTTAGCAGACCGCCCCGAAAAATGGCAAAAAAATAACAGCAGCCTGATTCCCAAAGCCGCTGTTATGTACGTTTCTGTTCCGTGTTCAGTTCAAAACAGTACCCGACCTCCCGCTCGCACCGGATCGTAAAGCAGGCATCGGGCAGGGCCGCATACAGCTTTTCCCGCAGGTTCCGTATGTGGCACTTTATGGTGTTGCTCTCATTGCCAAGCGCATCCTCGCCCCACACTTTCTGGTATATCTGGTTATAAGTGAGGATGTGTCCCTGATTCACCACCAGGAGATAGAAAAGGTCATACTCCTTCACCGTAAGGCTGATCTCCTTACGGCCGCGGTATATCTTCCTGCGGTTGGGGTATATCTCAAGCCCCGGTATTGAAAGTACGGAATCTTCATTCAACTGATGGTAGTCAAAGTCAGGGTGGCGTTTCAGGACATCCATCACCTTCTTTCAAAAAATTATCTCACGCCTTCACATCAAAACCACCCTGCTCCCTCGATTCCTCAATCTGTCAGAAACCGGGGATGCCTGCCTTTCCTATGGCGCTTTACTTACACACTGTTCTTTGAACGCTTGTCAAGCTCCTTTATGTATTCATCAAATGTGTATATCTTATCTTCTCCCGCAAAACGGAATCGTGCCCTTGTCCCTTCTATGCAGGTTGCCTTTATCATATCGGAAACGGACATTTTCTTGCTCTGGTTGCTCTGCACCTGCTTATCAACCGACTGCATCAGTTCCTCTTTCGTCCAGACCTTTCCTACAAAAGAGGGAGGCGTCTGTGATGCCATTCCCATAAACTCCCGGTCAAAACTCTGTGTGCCGTCCTGTGCCTGGCGCACCTTTGCTTTTCCTGCTGCCGGGTATCCTGCTGCTCCTATTCCATTAACATTCATTTCCTTTCATCCTCCATTATCTTTAATATTGCGGCTCCTCTGTCAGTCAGACCATATCTGTTCTTGCACAGCTACCAATATTCGTAAAGTTACTTACATTTTCTATGCCTCAGTTGAAATATTCGACATTTCATCCGATACCGCATCCATTCCAGTATCATCAGAGGACATATTATTATCGGTATCATGCTCTGAATTTTCATTTGGCGCTTCTGTCGGCTTGGAAATTTCCAAACTCATTGTAGTTTCCATTCCGCCAATACTCATTGTCATTACAAGCACCCTTGAACCATCTGGCTTAACAATAATATCTGTCTTTGATTCAGATTCCTGTTTATCTGCCTGCTCCAATTCCTCATCTGATAAGATTCTTTCAAATTCCAGTCCTCTTTCTTCAAAATATTTCTCCCACTTTGAATATTCCTTGATGTCTTTCGCTTCTATATACCCCTCCGCCATTGCATTCATAATTTCCATATACATATGCGTTGCCCCTATTGGATACATGACAGCCCAGCTCTTGGATGGATTGGCATCATCCATATAGTTCATCCCATTACAGGTAATCATCATGATTCCATCTTCTGTCCTGACAGCCTGACCTGCTACTTCGGCCTGTGCAAATCCCATTGCCACACTTTCTGATTTTATAAGGTTAGGATACTTTTCCTTATACATATCCGCCAGTTCCCGCAATTTCCCCATCTGCTGCTCATCGCTGACCATGAGCCATGAACCGCCGCCTTCGTTCCCTTTGATTTTCAGGCACTCTATTCCTGTAAACGCATTCACCTCTATCGTGTATTTTTCATTTAAGGATGATGTAGGAATACTGTCTGCATTATCGACATTTAAAAACTGTGCCAATGTCTCCATAAGCTCACTGCCAGCGGGCACGACATCCATCAGCCCTCCCCTTGGGTCAGTCGCCACGATGTAATTTTTACCCGAATTGCCATCTGTTTGTACCGATGTATTATTGGGATCAAACTCAAATGATTTATCAAGTTTCTTATCATATATGCGCCAATATCCAGATATCCCATCGGACGGTTCAATTAAATACCGCTCACTCCCTACTTTTTCAACTGGCTGCTTTGTTTCTGCCTTAAGATTATTTGTATTAAACCTTGAACCCATACTGCCCATTATGGAATATGCACTCTGGTTGCTCTGCACCTGCTTATCAACCGACTGCATAAGTTCCTCTTTCGTCCAGACCTTTCCGACAAAGGAAGGCGGCGTCTGAGATGCCATCCCCATAAATTCCCGGTCAAAACTCTGCGTCCCGTCCTGTGCCTGACGCACCTTTGCTTTTCCTGCCGCCGGGTATCCTGCCCCTCCGATTCCATTAATATTCATTTTCTTAATCTCCTCCATTATTTTTGTCAGCCCCTCTGTCGTTCAGAGCCGCATCCGCTCCCTCGTAATAAGTCCGAGCAGTTCACTGTCTCCATGCAAATATGCCTGTTAACCTCCCCGGCCAAATTCCATACCGGCCTTCACCTCCTCTCACTGATCTGCTGGGGATGCTCGTCCTGTCCGGCGCGGCTTTACCGGACAGGAATGCAAAGCACAGGAAGGGAGTGTGAAGTTTGGGAGAAAATATCATTCGTATCAGGAATGTGAAGAAAATATATCAGATGGGCAGCGAAAGCATACCCGCCGTGAACGGCATTTCGCTGAATATCCGGCAGGGGGAGGTCTGCTGTCTGCTGGGGAAATCCGGCTCAGGCAAATCAACGCTGCTGAACCTTGTCGCGGGGCTGGAAAAGCCTACGGAAGGGCAGATTATATTCCACAAAAAGCATATCGAGCGCATGAATGAGGACCAGCTTGCCGATTTCCGGCAGAAGTATGTGGGCTTTGTATTTCAGTCCTATAACCTGCTGCCGACGCTTACGGCCCTGGAAAACGTGACACTGCCGCTGATATTCAAGAGCGTGCCGGTAAAGGAGCGCAACGAGCGGGCGATGGAGATGCTGAAAGCCGTCGGGCTGGAGGAACGCGCAACGCATAAGCCGCAGGAGATGAGCGGCGGGCAGCAGCAAAGGGTCAGCATCGCGCGGGCGTTTGTCAACCGTCCGCCGGTGGTATTCGCGGACGAACCTACGGGCAATCTGGATACCAGAACGACGTATGAAATGATGGATCTGATTACAGGGCTGGCAAAGCAGAACAACCAGACGCTTGTGATTGTAACGCATGACTTGGAGCTTTCGGAATATGCTGACCGCATTGTGATGCTCCAGGATGGGAAGATTGAAAAAATAGAGGACAGGACAAAGGGCAAAGGAGAAGGAGAGGAAGGACATGACTAAAAAATGGTTTCAGAGGGCTGTGACAGCGGCAATGGTCTTTCTGCTGGCGGCGGGCCAGTGTGTGACAGGCTTTGCAGATGATTGGGACAACGGCACGCCCGGGCTGGTGATA
>OFHP01001021.1_pt1 | contig 14364 bp, 12 predicted proteins | sample 1521651 | NCBI WGS metagenome assembly OFHP01 (sample SAMEA3504105, study PRJEB24116) | mouse gut metagenome | biome: mouse gut; feature: mouse-associated habitat; material: faeces | place: Denmark | collected 2011 | reverse complement strand
CGCCGCCCGTGGGATTGATAAATGGTTTGTCGAGAAAACCAGCGCGAAGGATACCCAGCGCCCGGAGTTTCAAAAGATGATGGACTGGGTACGGGAGGGAGACACCATCTATATCCACGACCTGTCCCGGATTGCCCGCTCCACCCTGGACCTGTTGCACCTGCTGAATGTCCTTGCGGAAAAAGATGTTGCCCTGGTTTCCGATAAGGAAAATATTGACACCGGCACCGCCACGGGCAAGCTGATTGTTACGGTAATCGCTGCAATCAACGAGTTTGAGAGGGCAAATCTCCTGGAGCGTCAGCGGGAGGGCATCGCCATTGCCAAGCGGGAGGGAAGATACAAGGGCAGACAGCCCGTCACCGTCCCGGACCTGCCCCGGCACTATGACCGTTACCAGCGGCGAGAAATCAGCAAGGCGGCTCTGGCGCGGGAGCTGGGCATATCCCGGCCCACCCTGGACCGGCTTTTTGCCGGGTATGAGCAGCACGAAGAAGCGCGGGATTGACAATTCTGTCCAGGGGTTATACAATGGTGACAAAACAGGAAAGGTGTGGAAAATCCATGAAAAAGAGACTGATCCTTTTGCTGGCACTGGTATTCTGTCTGGGGCTTGTCCCGTTCGCCAGCGCAGACAATTCCCCATTCAGCGATGTTCCCTCTGACCACTGGGCCTATGACGCTGTCATGGAAACGTACAATGACGGGGTTATGACCGGAACGGCCACCGGGGTATTCAGCCCCTCCAGCAAGCTCAGCATGAACCAGTTCTTTACCGTACTCACCCGTGCGTTCTACAACGATGACGTCGTAAACAGCACCTGGGAAGGAGCTTGGCCGAATCAGAACCTCGACGCCGCCGAGAAGCACAACCTGTTCAACGGAATTGTTTCCTGGCGTGGAGACATGGAAGTCACCCGCGAAATCATGGCGCAGATGATGTATAATGTCATGATTGACAAGGGAATTGTTCTGCCAAACGCGGAGGAGCTGGCGGGTACTATATCCAATATCCCCGACAATTCATCTGTAGACGATGCTTTTCAGACGGCGGTGGCGACCTGCTACTACTGGGACCTGCTCTCTGGGACGGACCCCAGCGGCAGTTTTTCCCCCAAGGGCCTGATTAACCGGGCCCAGGCTGCGGTCATCTACGTCCGGCTGAAAAAGGCAGTCAACGTACTGGGTGCGGGTATACCGGAAAATCCAGGAACCGCAACCCCGGACACGACAGCTCCCGGCACAGCAGGTAATCCCGGCGATACACAAAATCCCCAGGCCGCCCCCTCCGCAACCCTCACGAATGGTATGCCTGTGACTGAGGAAAATGTGCTGGCTCTGATTGAGGAGTACAAGAATGGGACGAGAGAGCCCGGGGAGAAGGCAAAGGAAGCTGGATTTACGTCATATACCAGAGGGTCAACGTATGACCCATACAACCCCAAATACCGTATTGTACTCCCCAGCGGCCCAATAAATGGAACCGAGTGTGCCAAATTTGCCTTCGCCTTCAGCGATGATATTTTTGGAGATGTTCCTTATCGTGAGGTGACAGATTTATGGCAGGTAAGACCAGGAGATCTGGTTCACACTCCGACCCATTGGTATATAGCAGTAAAAAGCGCCTGTCCAAGTCCTTATCCTGACTTTTATACCGATCCATGCACACAAGAAGTAGGTGGAGGATCTGCAGGCTCTATCGGATGGGCTACCGGAGACAGCCGACTTGATACCAGTGATGGAACCGTTGTTTATACCCGATACCCCCTCCCCTACGAATTCGAGAACTCCGAAGTCCTCCTCACCGCAGAAGGCCCTATCGGCACCCCCCTTTCTTCCCTCGAAGGTCTTGACTCTGTCAGGCTGGAAGCGCGAAAGACCAACTGAATAAGACTTCTTCTCGTCGAGACCCCCCGCCCAGCTGGGCGGGGGGTTCTTTGTCTCTGCGGACATTCACGGCATGAGATAAATGTCCCGTGGGACATTCAACATGCACAATAATTTTCTCTTTAGACATTTATGATATATTGAAATTGACGGATTTTCTGCGGAAAATTCGTCTTTTTTTATGTAAAACCAACTAGATATTATACAGCCAGACAGAATAAAATACACCACCCCATCGGACCGGGACCTTTTCCGCCGGGCGGGGGGCGGGCCTATCCTAATCTAACAGATGTCTGGGGGAATGTGTCAACTTTTTCAAATCACGTTAATGATAGGGCCATTGTAAGCAGCGGAAAGGAATTGAGCAACGGAATGGAGGTATTACAATGGATACAATAGTATTTTTTCGAGTTTATCATCACTGGGAGGACCCAAAGCCATATATAGCGCTGAAAGGAAACCCTGCTCCTGATGGGTGTAAAGCGTGGATTCGCTCGCTGAAAGGAACCAGGAGCCATATCTGCTGGTTCAAAATTCAATGTCATGAGTTCATTGGATACAGCACTGCAACGGAGCGGGACATAGCATATTTGCGGTCCGTTGTCGATGAATGGCTTGCCCGCGCCGGTCTTTTCCTCGATGATTTCACCCTGGGGCGCATTGACTACGACTATAATTTTTATATGTCTCCCAATGAATTTCGTGTATTGATAACGACCATGCAGCAGCTTTCTAAACGAATTATGCGCATGAATAAGTGGCGCTCTGAACAGAAGCCTACCGTCTACTACCTTAGCAAGTCACGCCATGCTCAGTTTTACCGCAAGGACCTGGAACGCATGGCGAAAGACTTACCTGTCCGCGAGGTGGAAATCAATCTGTGCAGGCAGGAGGTTCAGTGTCATGCGGCGCGGATTAAGTATATGAAGCGGGAGTACGGATTAGTCCGGGACTGGGAAAACTGGGTCACTCCGGAAATGGAGGCCGAATATCTGACCACAGCGGAGCCGGTTTTTCTGTCCGGTGATTTCTATTCGATGGACGGAGCCGTTGACATTATCCAGGCCAGCGGATTAACCCCATGCCACAAGAAGCGGTTGACAGATATGCTTGCCGTTATCCAAAGCGGCACTATGGACGCACTGAAAGGCTACGCTTCCCGCAATACCGTCTTGAAATATCTGACTATGTTGAAAGATTTGAACGTCAATCCGCTGACGATTAAGACCGATTTTGAGAGCAATCCATGCGGAATTACATATATCGCGAATCCATTTTTTAAGGGCAACAGAATTTGAAAAAGGAGGGGAAACGAATGAAAAGTAACGAGAAAAAGGCAAAAAGCAAGCGCATTTGCGTTGATGATATAAAAGTAACTGTACATATCCCTGACAAAATCAGCGAAAGCGTCCGTCGGGAGAAAATAAATCTGATTTATGACATTTTAACCCCTAAATCAGCATAAGATCGTTGCCAAAACAGGCCGATAGTGCTATACTAATGTAGTAGGTAGCATTTATCGGCCTGTTATTTTAAGGAGACTGATAATATGGAAAAATATGTGGCGATTTATGTGCGCCGCTCGGTAAGCGACAGGGACAAGGGCAACAACTCCTTGTCCATTGACAGCCAAAAAGCGGACTGCATGAAGCAACTCAAAAAGGGGGAGAAATACCGTCTTTACTGTGATGATGGCAAGAGCGGAAAGGACATTGCGCACAGGCCCGAATTTCAACGGATGATGGATGACGCAAAAGCTGGATTGATTAGCCGCATTGTTGTAAAAAAGTATGACCGTTTCAGCCGAAATCTGCGGGAATATCTCAATGTAACTGACGTACTGGACCGTTATGGAGTGAGCGTAATTTCATTGACAGAGCCGTTTAACACGGAGACAAAAGAAGGGCGGTTAATGCGCAACAATCTGCTGAGTTTCGCAGAATTTGAGCGTGAAACAATCGCCAGCAGAGTTGCGGACGCATACGGAACCAGGGCAGCGGAAACCGGGTTTTATCAGGGTGGAAAGGTCTACTATGGATATGAGCCGGAGCGGCGGACAGTCAACGGCAAGACGGGTTCTGTGCTGGTGCCGTCCGACAGGGCTGATGTGGTCCGAACCGCTTACACTCTCTACAAAAACCCGGATATTTCACTCAGCAATGTACTTTCGTACTTCATCCAAAATGGCATTGAGGTCAATATTGACCCCAAAAAGAACATGGACAGGAGCCATTTATCGCAAATTCTCAAAAGTCCGCTTTATGTTCGTGCGGACAAAGAGGTATATCAGTATTTTGTGTCAAAGGGTTATCGCATTATTGACGATGTGGAGGCTTTTGACGGCGTTCACGGCTGTTTCCGGCATAAACAGGCGGATGGTATCAATTATATCAAAATAGGGTATCACGAGGGGCTTGTGGACGCGGAAACATGGTTGATGGTGCAGGATAAGAAATCCCGCAATTCAAAGTTTCGCAACAACGGAAACGCCCGTAATTCATGGTTGACGGGACTTGCAAAATGCAGTCATTGCCACTATGCCCTGGCTCTCATTTATTCGTGGAACGCCTCCAGGACAAAACGGTGGAGATACTACGATTGCAGCGGGGCGTATAAGGCTAACGGGTGTATTCAAAAGCGGCTCCAGACAAGGCCGGATGATGTTGAATCGCTTGTATTTGCGGCTATGAAAAAGCGTTTAGAAGAACTGACGATTGCCAAAACGGAAAAGCGCGAGCCTGACGCTGCGGCTGAATCCATCAAGGCGGAGATTATCCGTATTGACGGGGAAATCCGAAAGCTGATGGACAAGATTGCCGATGCAGACGCTACACTTTTTCGGTATATCCAGGACCGCGTAAATGAACTTCATGAGAGGAAATCGGCCCTGGAATTGGAATGTCAGTCCAAGGCGCGAAAGCACAAGGAGATTGACACTGCCCCGTTAGCTGACCCGATGAGCCGTTGGGATACTCTCTCCACTGAGGAAAAGCATACCCTGGCCGCTACGATGATTAACGTGGTATATGTGTCAGACAAGGACGGAATCAGCATTGATTTTAGTATTTAACCGTGAAGGGGTTCCTTGAATTTGTGACGAAAAATGATTGAACACCGTGAAATAATCATCTTTTGAGATTGCAAGTTTAGGGAATCCAAAATAATAGCTAAAGTGTGTAAATAGGTGTATTGATTTCAAAAATGCTCCAGCAGAAGATGCAAAGTATATGCTGATATCTTGCTCTGCATTTGTGAATTATTTAATGGAGAAGTGGAGCAAAATCCAAAATTAATAAACGAGGTAAATGCAATGGAAGCCTGTTCTGTTCATGAATATTTATGCTTGATAGAGCAATTAAAAAAGAACTATACTTACGCTGAGGGAATTGCTATATTTGGAACACAGACGTACACGCCTCATTTTATATATCGTGGACATAGTAATCATAAAAAATATAAATTGTTACCCGGCGTCTTTCGTGAGAGAGTAGTTTCCCCAGGTCACACAACTACTGAATATTCACAATTAGAGTTCAACATTTTGAATGACTTTATTTCTGAAGCGTGTCGGTTCGTGAAAGACATTCCAGTTGAGGATATTCCTGCGTGGCTAGAAATTGCACAACATTTCGGTGTTCCAACCAGATTGCTGGATTTTACAGAAAATCCATTGGTTGCACTATATTTTTCATGTATTGGCGCTCCAAAGGAAGACGCTGCAGTTTGGATTCTTAATGAGCCTGCGTATAACAAAAAATTCTTTTTTGAGGGACCACTTGTATTGACAATAAAGTCAAAGCAGATGGTGTCCAAAATTGTTTCAGATGAAATCGTATATCAGGACTATCAAGTCCAGCATTATAGCAATCCCGACTATATCCAATGGCCATGGATCTATAAACCCCATTATCATGAAGAACGAATGAATCTGCAATCAAGCATCTTTATGATATGGGGAGCGGATCGACGTCCCTTAACAGAATTTGTCAGCACAAATGAATTTATGACGGATGAAACGGTAACTAATCAAACAAATGGACTGATATGTAACATTATCATCCCTGCAAACAGGAAACATGAATTGCTCAATCAGTTGAATTTATGTGGAATAAACGAAAAATTTATTTACCCGGGAATGGATGGCATTGGACGATACATTAACCAAAAATACTCCAGCCGGAATTAATTTGAGGTAAACTGCCATGAGCCACGACTACTCCGAAAACATCTTAATCCAAAAGAGTGCTGCCGACCTGCTTCATGACGAGCTGGGCTGGGAAGCCGTCTATGCCTACAATACAGAGCAGTTAGGCGAGGCCGGTACTCTGGGTCGCAAGAGCTACAAGGAAATTCTGTTGACCCGGTATTTTCGGGAGGCCCTTCTACGCCTGAATCCGTGGCTCATCCCCGCCCAGCTGGACGAAGCCCAGCGGCTCATGGAGCGTCGCCTGTCCACCGCATCCCTGCTGCAAATCAACGAGGAAAAGTATTTCTTGATTCGGGACGGCATCCCCGTTACCGTGAAGAAGCCCGGCAGCAGGACAGAGAAGAAATACGCCGCCGTTATCGACTTCCAGAACCCAGACAACAACCACTTCCTCGCCGTCCGGGAACTGAAAATCCACGGGGATCTGTACCGCCGCCGGACGGATATTGTGGGCTTTGTCAACGGCATCCCGCTGCTGTTTGTGGAACTGAAAGCCGTCGGGGTGGACGTGCAGGACGCCTACACCAACAACTACACCGACTATCTGGACACCATCCCCCACCTGTTCTACTACAACGCCTTCCTGATCCTCTCCAACGGATTGGAGTTCAAGGTGGGCACACTTGGCAGCAAGTACGAGTTTTTCCACGAGTGGAAGCGGCTCAAAGAGGAGGAACCAGGCAGCGTGGCTCTGGAGACCATGCTCCGGGGTATCTGCAAGAAGGAGAATTTCCTTGATCTGCTGGAGAACTTCATCCTTTTTGACCACTCCGGCGGACACACAGCAAAAATCCTGGCCCGGAACCACCAGTATTTGGGCGTCAACGAGGCAGTCAAGGCATATGAGGCCCGCCGATTGAACAACGGAAAGCTGGGCGTTTTCTGGCACACCCAGGGCAGCGGCAAGAGCTACTCCATGGTGTTCCTGGCCCAGAAGATACGCCGCAAGTTTTCCGGCTCTCCCACCATTGTGGTGCTGACAGATCGGGAAGAGCTGAACAGGCAGATCAGCGACACCTTTGAAAACTGCGGTATTCTGGGCAAGGCCAAGGCCGGGCAGTTCATCGCCTCCAGCGGTACAGATCTGGTGGAAAAGCTGCGTGGCAACCCCAGCTTTATTTTCACCCTGATTCAGAAATTCAACAAAACAGATGTGGAGCCGATTTCCCCTGACCACGATATCCTCATCATGTCAGATGAAGCCCACCGCAGTCAGTACGGAATTTTCGCGGACAACATGGTCCGCCTTTTGCCTACCGCCTCCCGGATCGGCTTTACCGGCACACCGCTGCTGTCCAGCGACCGTATCACAGAACGCACCTTCGGCGGCTACATATCGGTGTACGATTTCCAGCGAGCCGTGGATGACGGCGCGACGGTGCCGCTGTACTACGAAAACCGGGGAGAGAAGATTCTGGACGTGAAGGACAACCCGGAAATCACGGATCGGATTCTGGACGCCATTGAGCAGGCCGACCTGGATGTGAACCAGCAGGATAAGCTGGAGCAGGAGTTCGCCAAGGAGATTCACCTCCTCACTGCCACCCCCCGCCTGGAGCGCATCGCCCAGGATTTCGCAAGGCACTACTCCGACCTGTGGACCAGCGGCAAGGCTATGTTTGTCTGCCTGAATAAGGTCACCTGCGTTCGTATGTATGATCTGGTGCAGAAATACTGGGCTGATGAGATCGACACGCTGAAGGAGCGAATCAAGAGCGCGTCCCAGCAGGAGGCTCAAGAGCTGGAACGCAAGCTGCAATGGATGCAGGAGACCGAGATGGCGGTGGTCATCAGCCAAGAGCAGAACGAGGTTCAATCCTTCCAGAAATGGGGACTGGATATTCAGAGCCATCGGGCGAAGATGGAAAAGCGGGAACTGGACAAGGAGTTCAAGGATGCCGACAATCCTCTCCGTGTGGTGTTCGTCTGCGCCATGTGGCTTACCGGCTTTGATGTAAAGTGCCTGTCCTGTCTGTATCTAGACAAGCCGCTGAAAGCCCACACGCTGATGCAGACCATCGCCCGGGCCAACCGTGTGGCCGAGGGAAAGAGCAACGGTCTGATTATCGACTACATCGGAATCGTAAAAGCGCTGCGAAAGGCGCTGGCCGATTACACAGCCAATGGGAATGGCACCGGCGGCGCCGACCCGACTGTGGATAAGGAAAAACTGATCGCCCGCATTCTGGAACTCATCGCCTCCGCAGAGTCATTCCTAACAGAGCGGGATTTTACGCTGCAAGCGCTGATTGACGCCAGAGGCTTTGAAAAGCTGGCTCTTCTGCAAACGGCGGCCAACACAGTGTCCGCCACCCTGGAGGAAAAGAAGACCTTTCAGACCTATGCCTCCGAGCTGGCGCGCTTGGTGAAGTATGTGAACCGGGAGGATGTGGAGACGGATGCCCGGCAAAAATATGAGGCTATTACCGCCATCCACAGACTGCTGAATCGAAAACGCCGGACGGCAGACAATGTGGATCTGATGGTGGAAATCAACCGCATCATCAGTGAGTATGTCCAAATTGAGCAGGCGGCTGAGGGGATCACACCGTCCCGTCAGTTTGATATCAGCAAAATCGACTTCGATCTGCTGCGCCGGGAGTTTGCCCATGCAAAGAAAAAGAACCTCATCCTGAAGGATTTGCAGGACCTGGTCTGTGAGCGCCTGGACAGGATGCTGCTCAGCAATCCCAATCGCATCCAATATCATGAGCGGTATCAGGCAATCATTGAGGATTACAACAGCCAGCAGGACCGCGCCAATATTGAAAAGACCTTTGATGAGCTGATGAAGCTGGTGCAGAGCATGGATCAGGAGGAGCAGCGCTATGTGCGGGAGGGATTTTCCAGCGATGAAGAATTATCTCTCTACGATATGCTGTTCTCTGAAAACCTCTCTAAACAGGACATCCAGAAAATCAAACAGGTAGCGGTCGACCTTCTGCAAAAGGTCAAATCTAGAATCGCGGAGCTTGACCACTGGACCGATAAGCAGGAGACAAAGGCAGCCATTGACAACCTCATCCGCGACACGCTCTGGAACGGACTTCCGGAGTGCTATGATGAACTGAGCATTTCTGGTTACCGTCAACGAATTTATGAGTACGTCTACACTCGATACAAAGACGTCGCATAAAATCTGCCACATCAGGCATACTCAAATTTTGCTTCGCTTAAACAAAGAAATACAGGCCATCATCAAACACCCATCAAATCATCTGATACGATCATCCGTCAAACTCAGTTCTGGCGGGTGATTTTTTCTACAGCAAAAATTTTTCGGCATATGAAAAATAGGAGTTCGCTTTTGGACTCTGGAGGTTGTAGTAAATGAATGTGGGGAGCTACTCTCTGAATTGGTAAACATTTTGTAAACTCACTTATAGGAGAGTTCGGTTTCAGCCATCAGAGGTTGTGGTAGAAGGATGAGGGAGTCAGCGCATAAGGGCAGAGGAAAAACTGACTCAACAGAAAAGGAGGTCAAGCGCAACATGAAAGAATCCAGCTACAGGAGCTACGACGAACTGCCGCTGTTCCTGAACGCAGCAACGGTGGCGAAGGTGCTGGGCGTCTCACCGTCCAGCGGGTATGAGCTGATGCACGAACCGGATTTTCCGGTTCTGAAAGTTGGCAGCAGGCTCGTAGTGCCCAAAGAGAAATTTGTGGAGTGGGTGTCGCAGCACACTCAGGGAGGTGCGGAATGAAATACACACCGTGGCCCAAGCGTGATCCGGTCAAGAACTACTTCCAGCTACCCAACGAGATATTCCTGCTGGACCTGTCGTCCGGCGCACTGGCCGTCTACTCCTACCTGCTCTGCTGCGAGAACAGGCAGACATACCAATGCTGGCCCAGCTACAAGACTATCGGCAATGCGGTGAGGATGAGTGCCAACACTGTCCGCAAGTATGTGTGTGAGCTGGAGGAGCGGCAGCTCATCAGTACAGAGAACACGACCGTCACCACCAGGGACGGTCTGAAGCGCAACGGCAATCTGCTCTACACCATCCGTCCGATCCAGCTGGCCCTCGACCAGTTCTACAACCAACAGCTGGCGCAGATGGATGTGGCAGTTGAGCGTCAGCGAGTCGCAAAGGCTCTCGCACTCCGCAGTGATAGTGCGCACTCAGCGTGACAGCCTGTGCGCCGCTGTGTGGCCTCGCTGGTATCCAGAGGGTAACAAGCCGCAGTCCATCGCAAACGCCGCCGTGTCAAAAGCGTGTGGCCGGTGTGCGCCATCCAGTGAATTCAGCACAACCGAAAGTGGCAGGTGAACCGAGGGGTCGAAAAATGTGCAGGATAAAGGCAGGTGGTCGCTTACACGCCCCCCTGCCAACCACACCGCCCCGCAGAGCGGGTCGGGGATTTTCCATAGGTGGTCGGAATTTCAACTTTTTGCTGTGGCAGGTGGTCGATATCAGCAAATCCAGAGAGAAAACCTCAGTGTTTCGCCTTTTTACAAGGTGACCGTTATAGGTGGTTTTCAGAGATTTTACGGGAGCCGGTGCGGGGGTCATTTTTCACCCCCTGGGGTCAATTCGGGGGTCTGCTTTCACAAAAAGCCCGCCGTTACCCGTTTTTCGCAGGATCTCGGCGGGGATATATACGAATTTCAGGAGGAGCATCATGCCAAGAGAAAAAATCAAGTTCGCACTACGAATTTCCCCTGAGACACAGCAGCTCGTCAAAGAGATGTGTCTTCGGGACAACTGCCGTACACAAAACGAGTTCATCGAGAAGGCCATCCGGTTCTACGCCGGCTACGTCTCCGGTCAGGATACCACCGCTTATCTCCCGCCCGCACTGGCGTCCGTCCTGCGCGGTACGGTTCAGGATACGGAGAACCGCGTCTGTCGTCTGCTCTTCAAGCTGGCGGTTGATCTGGACATGATGATGAATGTGCTGGCGGCAGGAATGGAGATTCCCGATGAACAGCTCAAGGCGCTGCGGGGACGGTGCGGCCAAGACGTGAAAAAAACCAGCGGCAACATTTCGCTGGACGACGCTGTCCGTTACCAAAGAGGTGGTCTGTGATCACCCGTACCCTGTTCAAATTCTGCGCCGCAAAACAAAGAATAAAAGTCCTCGAAAAAAGTAGTAGCTATTCCCGACAAAGTGTGGTATGTGTTGGTGTTGCAAAGGAGGCAGTAGATATGAGAACGACTCTGGAAGATCTCTACTACGGTAACATCACACCCAACGAACAGCAGATGACACCTGACTCAGAGCTGGAAAAAGCGGTAGCTCGTGTCACCAAATATGAAAATCAGCTCATGGAACAGCTGGAGGAAATCGATCAGGAGACTCTTACAAAACTCATTCAGTCACAGCATGAGATCGACAGCATAACAGCTCTGGAAAATTTCATCCTTGGCTTTCGGCTGGGAGTCCGGCTGATGGCCGAGTGTATGGATGAAAACGACGGTGATATTCGGACTGGAGGTGAGTAACAAATGGCAAAACGCAGACCGTCTGGCGACGGCATGGTGCGTAAGCGAGACGACGGTCGGTGGGAGGGCCGCATTGTGGTGGGTCACAAGGAAAATGGCGATTCCATCTTCCGTTACATCTACGCTGATAATCAAAAAGAGTTGACCGCAAAGCTCCGCCAGAATATCGACGCCTACCAAGGCATTGACCTGACGGAGCAAAGCAGGATGACTCTCGGGGAATGGTTGGACACATGGCTGGAGCAAATGGCGGTCACCCTCCGACCTGGCACACTGGAACACTATCGCCGGGATATGGAAAACCACGTGAAGCCCCGCCTGGGAGCAAAACCGCTCACACAGCTGACTGCGGCTGACCTCCGAAAACTCTATGATGCCTTGAAGCGAAATGGCAGAATGAAACCTCGCTCCAGTCAAAGTTCCGGACTCTCCAGCACCACTGTCCACGGAATCCACACCACGCTCCACCATGCGCTCAAAGCGGCGAGAGATCAGGGGCTCATTCCTATCAATCCCGCTGATGAGGTGGAGCCGCCTAAGGTAATTCACCAGCCTATGAAGATTCTAACCGAGGAACAACTGAATATTTTCCTGACAGCGATCAAAGCCGATGAATTCTGGTATGACTTCTTCTACACTGAGTTGACCACCGGTCTGCGCAGAGGTGAGATCTGCGGACTCATGTGGATCGACTTTGATGAGCGTGGCGGCGCCCTGAAAGTCTGCCGCACTCTTCACCGGGAAACGGGCGGCAGGCTGGTGGCAGGAGATACCAAAACCTACGCCGGCACACGGAAGATCGTCCTGCCGCCCAGCACAGTGGAACTACTGCGAGAACGAAAGCGGAAATCCTTCTCGCCCTGGATATTTCACGATCCACTTCGGCCTGAGGCCCCTATGAATCCTGACAGTGCCTATCGACAACTGAAGAAATTTCTGTTGGAAGCTGGTCTTCCCGACATCCGCTTCCATGACCTCAGACACACATTCTCAACTTATGCGCTGTCCAGCGGAGTGGACGCCAAAACTCTGGCTGGAATCCTTGGCCACACTAAAGCGTCCTTTACTCTGGATACCTACACCCATACTACTGGTGATATGCAGAGGCGAGCCGCTGATATCGTTGGCGGTTTCCTGACTGCCTATCTTGGAGAGGAGATGAAACCATGGCAAAACGCAGAAAGCGGGGAGACGGCGGCGTCAGCCTGAGAAAAGACGGCCGCTGGGAGGGGAGGGTAGTCGTCGGCTACGACGATAAAGGCCTCCCCGTCACCAAAAATGTTCTGGCAAAGACCAAGTCGGACTGTATCGCAAAACTCAAGGCACTGAGGGACAGCATCCAGGCTCCTGCTCCTGAACAGCCTAAACCTGGAATCCTATTGGGGGACTGGCTGGATATCTGGTATCAGACCTATAAGAAATCCAATCTCCGCCCCAATACTCAGATGTCCTACGAGCGGCGCATCTACCAGCACATCACCCCAGCCTTGGGCAATATCCAGATGGACAAGCTGACCACCAACGACATCCAGCAGTTCTACGCTAAACTCAAGCAGGGCGGCAGACTCCTCCGCACAGAGTTATACGGGGAGGGGCTGTCCGACCAGACCGTTCGGGGCATCCACACCACCCTCCACGCCGCACTGGACAAGGCGGTTTCCGAAAAGCTCCTATTCCGCAATCCCGCTGATGGCTGTCGTCTCCCCTCCGCCAAGGCCAGGGAGATGCAGGTACTGACCCCGGAAGAAATCCAGCGGTTGCTAATCCAAGCCAAGGAGGACAACTGCTTTGAGCTTCTCCTGTTGGAGCTCTCCACTGGACTGCGGCGGGGCGAGATATGCGCCCTCCAATGGGATGACCTCAACCTCCGCACTGGGGAACTCCGAGTACAGCGACAGGTTCATCGGATAAAGAGCAAGCTGGTGGCCTCTCCACCCAAAACCAAGGCTGGCAACCGCAGCGTGATCCTCCCTGTGCCTGTTCTGGGCGTCCTCAAGGCCTACAAAAAAACCGTGAACTCCCGGTGGATGTTTCCTTCCCCGGTCAGCGTGGACTCGCCCAGAGACCCAGCCGCAGTTCGCAAAAAATTACAGACTGTTCTGGAACGGGCAGAATGTAAGAAAATCAGATTTCATGACCTCAGACACACATTTTCTACCACTGCCCTGGAGCATGGGATGGATATCAAGACCCTGTCCACTATTATCGGCCATGTCTCCAGTAGCACCACACTGAACATCTACGCTCACGTTACCGATGAGATGCGCCGTACAGCGGCGGTAAAAATCGACCAGGGTATCGGCAAAACTGAGCTACAAGCAGAGAGTCAATTAGCACCTCGGAAGCCTGTTCCCAGTACATTCCAGGCCCACAAAGGCCAGAGGCGTAAAGCGGGGACCGGATGCGTCACTCAGATCAACGAGAAGCTCTGGGAAGGACGCTACTCTCCTATCTGGCCAGATGGCAAAAGACACCCTCGGAACATCTACGCTCACAGTGAGGAAGAGTGCGAAAAACTGCTGGCAGAGATGATCGTAGAAATGAAAGCGGAAATCGCCGCTGAAAGAGTGCGTCTGAAAGCAGGCTGACAAGAATCTACGGCTCACCGAGTGGGATATCCTCTCGGTGAGCCGTTTTTCTCTGTCTGTGGCTGTTTGTGTGGTCAAACCCAGATCCAGAAATCCAAATCAGCGGGAAAAGTGCTGAAATAAAAGAAAAGTCCAGCCTTTCCCGCAGGAAAAACTGGACTTTCTGGAGCTGCTGGGCGGATTCGAACCGCCGACCTCATCCTTACCAACTGATTGCAAGCCCGGAAACCGC
>OFHP01001017.1_pt1 | contig 14420 bp, 14 predicted proteins | sample 1521651 | NCBI WGS metagenome assembly OFHP01 (sample SAMEA3504105, study PRJEB24116) | mouse gut metagenome | biome: mouse gut; feature: mouse-associated habitat; material: faeces | place: Denmark | collected 2011 | reverse complement strand
CCTCATTTTTCCATATCAGCCTACTTTCAGCAAGCAATTCCACCGATTGACCATACAACAGCCAGGATAATCTGACGGCTACATTCTCAGGTAATATCAATCGTCGTTCTCAAGTCGGTGCTATGCTCGACTATCTGTACTCTAAAGGTTCATATACCAATCAGGCCACTAACGACCTGACATGGGGATTTTCGGGGTCGCATATTGGGGACCGTTACGAGTTTCAGGGATATTTTTACCACTATAATCTCCTTAATAAGGAAAACGGCGGCATTGTGGACCCGCTTTATATAACTGATCCCGCAGAGGTGCAGGGCGGTGTGACAAGCGTGAACCCCAAAAGTATCCCGACACGCCTCAACAATGCCCATACGCGCAATGTCGGGACCGACTTATGGCTTAACAACCGTTATAAAATAGGATTCTGGCGCACGGAAGAACCGGCTGATTCATTGGACGACGTGCCGGACTCTTTGCTTGTGCGCACTTACGTACCTGTAACATCTTTCGTCTGGACTCTGCATTATAGAGAACAGAAACACATCTTTACGGCAGGTTCGACTGCTTAAACCAATTATTTTTTCCAAAATACCTATCTTAGTAATGCCGGAACATACGACCGCACCACTTATTGGGCGCTTTCAAACACCTTGGGAGTCCAGTTGCTCGAAGGATTTCATAAATATGCTCCGTTCGGGCTTTCTGCCTATATAACACATGAGGTGCGCCGCTTCAACCAGACTCCGGACACACTTGACCATTCCGACCCGACTCTCGGCCTTACCCCTCTACCTGAAGGAGCGGCGGATATGCAAGGACGTGAATCGCAAAATCTTGCATGGGCAGGTGCGCAGCTGACAAAGCTTAAAGGTGCAGCTCTGACATATGATGCTACCGGAGAGTTGGGTATAATAGGCGATGTCGCCGGCGACTTGCGCCTGCGTGGCAATGTGCGTTCGTGCGTTCCGCTGTTCGGCGACTCTCTCCGTATACATGCGTATGGTGAATTCCTGAACGAAGAAACACCATATCTGCTACGTCACTATCGTTCCAATCATTTTATATGGAACAACGATTTCGGCAAACAACGGACATATGCATTCGGCGGAACGGTATATCTCGGCCGCACCGGCACGACATTGAGCGCCGGAGTGAAAAATCTGCAAAATTATGTGTATTTTGCAGAAGACTTTATGCCTCGCCAGCATGGAGGGAATGTGCAAGTCTTGCATGCGCGACTTAAACAGGATTTTCGTGTTGGAATACTGAACTGGCGCAATACAATTACGTACCAGACATCAACCGACCAACAGATTCTTCCGCTTCCTAAACTTGCAATATACAGCAATCTGTTTCTGCTTTTCCGTGTGGCCACGCTACACGTCCAGCTTGGCATTGACTGCGACTGGTACAGCAGATATTACGCGCCGGCATATCAGCCGGCAACGGCAAGTTTTGTCAACCAGCACAAACAGAAGCTCGGCAACTATCCGTTTATGAATGCATATGCAAACATGAAATTGGGGCGCACCCGGTTCTTTGTGATGATGAGTCATGTAAATCAGGGATGGTTCTCTAACGATTATTTTTCTGTCGTGGATTATCCGCTTAATCCACGACGCTTTCAGATGGGTTTGAGTATTGACTTTGCCAACTAAGCCACTACCACAGGCGTTATTCTATAAAAACGCAATATGTCTGAATATAGAAGAATGCCGGACAAGCCACATGCCATTAAAGGGCGCATGCCATTGCTTATAGGTCTGTTGACCGTAGTATTGGCTATGATGTGGGCGCTTGGGCAATGCAGCCATCGCCGTGACGCCGTTTTTGCCCAAGCCGATAAAAAAGCCGACGGGGACACTATGACCGTTGCCATAGAGATGTCGCCGTTGCTGTATCAAAGAAAGGGCGACAGCATTAGCGGACTGGATTATGAAATAGTGAGAATGTTGTCGGAAATGCACGGCAAGCCTGTAAAATTCAGACCGTTCGTACCATTACATTTTGCCCTTGACGGGTTATCTTCCGGAAAATTCGATGTCGTGATTGCTGCACTTCCGGCCACCGAACGCACGCGGCGGGAATACAACATGACAGACGCCGTGTATACAGGACGTCAGGCTCTCGTTCAGCTTCGCGATAGTTCTGGACGCGCCCACATTACATCGCAGGAGCAACTTGCCGGCCATCATGTATGGATAGTGGAGAAGTCGCCGTATGCCGACCGACTTAAAAATCTTGGGGCAGAACTTGGCGACACCATCTACGTGCATTCGTTGCCCGAGTATTCGGCGGAGCACCTTTGTCTGCTTACGGCATCTGGCGAAATAGAACGCGCAGTAGTGGACGAAAAAACAGCCCGTCGTCTGGCTGCCGATTATCCCATGCTTGATGTGTCGGTACCGGTATCGTTTAACCAGTTTCAAAGTTGGGCGGTAGGCAGTCCGGCGCTACGTGATAGCCTTAATGTTTGGCTGGACGAGTTTCGCCGTACATCTGCCTATGATTCATTGCTGGTACGTTATGGGCAAAGATGAGTTGCATGTTGTCTCTATTTTTTGTAATTTTGCGGACATTCCGGCCCTCGCTGCCATGCTGATGCCGCGGAGGGCACGTAACTTATAACCACCCTCATGTCCACAATAACACAAGAAATAGAGCGCAGACGCACTTTTGCAATTATATCACATCCCGACGCGGGCAAAACCACACTTACCGAAAAACTGCTTCTGTTCGGTGGTGCCATTCATATAGCCGGTGCAGTCAAAAGCAACAAAATCAAGAAAACGGCCACAAGCGACTGGATGGAGATAGAAAAACAACGCGGAATTTCAGTGGCCACATCCGTGATGGGCTTCAACTATGGAGATTACAAGATAAACATCCTTGATACCCCCGGCCACCAGGATTTCGCCGAAGACACATATCGCACTCTCACGGCCGTCGATAGTGTGATAATAGTCGTGGACGTTGCAAAAGGTGTTGAACAACAGACACGCAAACTTATGGAAGTGTGCCGCATGCGCAACACTCCTGTCATAATCTTTGTGAATAAACTCGACCGCGAAGGTCGTGACCCTTTTGAAATACTCGACGAACTCGAAGCCGAACTGAAAATTGCAGTGCGCCCTCTGTCATGGCCTATCGGCATCGGCGCCAAATTCAAAGGCGTTTACAATATCTACGAAAACACACTCGACCTGTTCACACCCGATAAACAAAAGGTAAGTGAGCGTGTCGAAATAGACGATGTAAACGATGTTAGAATCGATAATGCGATAGGCGATGCCGATGCGGCACGCCTGCGCGACGATCTTGAACTTATCGAGGGCGTATATCCCGAATTTGAAGTGGGAACGTATCTTGAAGGAAAACTCGCTCCGGTGTTTTTCGGTTCTGCCCTAAATACGTTCGGAGTAAAGGAGCTTCTCGATTGTTTCGTTAAAATTGCTCCTTCTCCGCGGCCTGTAGAGGCGGAGGAACGTCGAATCTGTCCGGAGGAAGAGAAGTTTTCGGGTTTCGTGTTCAAGATTCATGCAAATATGGATCCGAACCACCGCAGTTGCATCGCGTTCGTAAAAGTATGCTCCGGCCGTTTCGAACGGAACAGTCCGTACAAACAGGTGCGAAGCGGAAAAGTGATGAAATTCTCCGCTCCTACAGCATTTATGGCCCAGAAGAAAAGCATTGTTGACGAGGCCTTTCCGGGCGATATTGTGGGCCTTCCGGATACCGGTAATTTCAAAATAGGAGACACGCTTACGGAAGGGGAGGACATTCATTTCAAGGGGTTGCCGAGTTTTTCTCCGGAGATGTTCAAATATATCGAGAACACCGATCCGATGAAAAGCAAGCAGTTGGAGAAAGGCATACAACAGCTTATGGACGAAGGCGTAGCCCAGTTGTTCGTCAACCAGTTCAATGGCCGCAAGATTATCGGCACTGTAGGCCAGCTTCAGTTTGAAGTGATACAATATCGTTTGCTGCATGAATATGGCGCACAATGCCGATGGGAACCTATCTCCCTGTATAAGGCATGCTGGATAGAGAGCGACGACGCGGAAGCCTTGGCGGCATTCAAAAAGCGTAAGCACCAGTTCATGGCCGTAGACCGTGAAGGCCGCGACGTGTTCCTTGCTGATTCAAACTACGTGCTCCAGATGGCGCAATCGGATTTTCCGAAATTGCGTTTCCATTTCTCATCTGAATTTTAGGGCAATAAATTTGTTGAAAATCACGAAAAGATATATCTTTGTCAGAAATACAAAAACAGACAATGCTTAAACGCTTTTTCATTTCTATGCTCGGCACCGTGGCCGGCGTTTTCATAAGCGGCATGCTCGCCGTGTTTATAATTGTGGCACTTGTCGGGACCATTGCAGGAAAGTCTTTAGGTGAAAAAAGCGGTATTAAAGAGCATTCCATTCTGCATCTTAAACTTGACGGAGTCCTTACCGAGAGAATTCAGACTCCGGACATTATGGATATAGTCCAAGGCGACGGCGTAAGCACATTGTCTCTTGAGGAGTTGCGCAATGCTCTTTCTATTGCGGCCGATGATAAGAAAATTGACGGCGTGTTTATTGACTGCGGTTCATTTTCCGCAGGCCCTGCAAGTTGCGAGGAACTCGTCAAATGTATAAGAAAATATAAAGAGCGAAGTGGCAAATGGGTGTATGCCTATGCCGACGCCTACGCTCAGGGTGCTTATCTAATTGCGTCCACCGCAGATAGTGTTTTTGTAAATCCGGTGGGTTCTGTAGATATACATGGAAGTGCTTCCATAACACCGTTTTTCAAAGATTTGCTTGACAAAGTAGGAGTCAGCATGCAGATAATCAAGGTTGGCACATATAAAAGCGCAGTTGAGCCGTACATATTGAACGAAATGAGCGCTCCGGCACGTCGCCAGCAGCAGGAATACATTGACAGTATATGGAGCTATATTTCAACAACCATAGCTGAAGGCCGAGACAAAAAAACATCAGATGTTACTGCCTGGGCCGACAGTATCTGCGCAACCTGGACCGCTGAGCGTGCCATGCAAAGCGGCATTGTGTCAGCTGTCGCTTATCGTCGTGTCGTTGAGAATCGGCTTAAATCGCTGACCGGACGTGAAAGTGACGAAGATTTGCGGCTTGTGAATCCTACGGAATATCTATCGTCCTCCGATAATCCATTCAGCGCCAATGGAGAGAAAAAGCACATAGCCGTGTTGTACGCATGTGGCGACATTGTGGATAGTGGCAAAGGTGGCATTGTCGGAGAAACTATGGTGCCTGAAATCATATCGCTTGCCGACAACGAAAATGTAAAAGCCCTTGTCCTGCGGGTAAACAGTGGCGGCGGAAGCGCTTTCGCTTCGGAGCAGATATGGGAGTCTCTTGAATATTTCAAGAGCAAAGGCAAGCCTTTCTATGTGTCCATGGGCGACTATGCGGCCAGTGGAGGATATTACATTTCTTGTGGTGCAGACCGTATATATGCAGATAAAACAACCCTTACAGGGTCGATTGGTGTGTTCGGCATGATACCGGAAGCATCGGACCTGCTTAATAACAAACTCGGAGTGCATTTCGGTCTTGTGGAAAGCAACCGCAACGCTGCATTCCCGACATTGTATAGACCGCTCACTCCTGAGCAGCATGCTGCAATGCAGTCGCATGTGGATAATATTTATGACCTGTTCACAGGTCGTGTGGCAGAGGGACGTTCGATGCCGGTGGACAGTGTGCGCGCCATAGCGGAAGGCCGCGTATGGATAGGGGGAGCGGCGCTAAGCCTTGGACTCGTCGATGAAATCGGCGGCATTGACGAAGCTATTTATGCAATTGCTTCCGAAACGGGGCTTGATGCCGACAACTTTGAGGTCTATCCCAAGAATGAAGATAACCTGTGGGCTGCCATTCTACGTGAGAGCAAAGCGCTTGACGCGGCCCGGGCTGCTGCGGGTTTCAACCCGTTGGAGCGAAGAGCCATGCGCGTGGCAGAATGGTTTGTGGAGCAGAATCCTGTTCAGGCACGTATGCCCATGGTTATTGTACGCTAACGCCACATTGAATAATTTGAATTTGACATCTTGACGCTGAAATCCTTCATAAGCCATACCATCCTGCTTCCGTGCTCAAAATTGTACGGTGCCGGAGTCTATGTGCGCAATAAAATGTTTGACTGGAAGATTCTGCGTCAGCACACGTTCGATGTTCCAGTTGTCGTTGTGGGTAATATCGCCGTTGGCGGAACTGGAAAGACTCCACACGTGGAATATATAATATCCGGCATGCGGAGCAGCCATCATATCGCATTTCTAAGCCGCGGATATAAACGCCGCACAAAGGGGTTTATAATGGCAACCGAGAAATCCACTCCACGTGATATTGGCGATGAGGCATATCAGATCTATCACAAGTTTGGCGGAGATGTGCCGGTTGCGGTATGCGAGGACAGAGTGAATGGCATAAAGGAACTGTTGAGTATCGACCCAGACATCAACCTGCTTGTTCTCGATGATGCGTTTCAACATCGTTATGTCAAACCCACGGTGGCGGTTGTTGTCACGGAATACAATCGTCCGGTGTTTGATGACAAACTGCTTCCGTACGGACATCTGCGTGAAAGCGCTCGTGCGCTGAACAGAGCCGATATAGTGGTGGTGAGCAAATGTCCTGCCACGCTGAAGCCTATGGACTTCCGCATATTCAGCAACAATATAAATCTGTTTCCTTACCAAAGCCTTTTCTTCTCCCGGTATGTTTATAGGCCGCTCAAACCGATTTTCCCCGATGCAGTCCGTAGCATTCCCTATCTTGACTGGCTTGGTGAAGACGACACTGTTCTGGCTGTTGCCGGCATCGGAAATCCGCGTCCATTTGTCCGCTACCTGAAAAGTTTCAATTTTAAAGTGAAGGTGAATGTGTTTTCCGACCACCACAATTATTCACGGAAAGACTTGGAAACAATACGCAGGCGCTTCCAGCAGATGCGTGGCGAGAGCAAGATTATAGTGACAACGGAAAAAGACGCCGTGCGTCTGGGCTGCAACCCTTATTTTCCGCACGAGCTTAAAGCCGTGACGTTCTATCTGCCGATAGAGGTGGAATTTGTATCCGGCAACAATGGCTCGGACGCATTCTGTCCGGCTTTGCGTGCCGCACTGAAGAATAGCAACAACGTGTGAACCCGGTGTGTAATGCCGGCGTTTATTCAACGACATACCATAACCTAACAACAAAAACAATGCTCGACAAAATCAAAGAAACAGCGGCATTCTTAGCCGGCAAAGTATCCGACATGCCCCGTACAGCCATAATCCTCGGCACTGGCCTTGGGACGCTTGTCGATTATATTGAAGACAAACAATATATACCTTATTCGGAGATACCCAACTTTCCCGTAAGCACGGTCGAGGGACATAGCGGTAATTTAATCTTCGGCACTCTCGGCGGAAAGCGCGTGATGGCCATGCAGGGCCGTTTCCATTACTACGAAGGTTACGACATGAAGCAGGTGACCTTCCCTGTACGTGTGATGCGCGAACTTGGTGTTGAAACACTGTTTGTAAGTAATGCTGCAGGAGGCATGAACAAAGAGTTCCGCGTAGGTGATGTAATGGTAATCTGCGACCAGATTAATCTTTTCCCCGAGAACCCTCTCCGTGGCAAAAACTACAGCGAACTCGGTCCGCGTTTCCCTGCGATGACCGAACCTTACGACCGCGCCCTTATCGCACTTGCCGACAAAATTGCCGTGGAACAGGAAATCCGTCTGATGCACGGCGTATATGTGGGCACTACCGGCCCGACGTTCGAGACTCCGGCAGAATATGAGTATTTCCGTATCATAGGCGGTGACGCCGTGGGCATGAGCACCGTTCCTGAAGTCATTGTTGCAAAACATGGCGGAATGCGTGTATTCGGCATAAGCGTGATTACGGACCTTGGCGGTAAAGATATTCTTGAAGTGCCCAGCCACGAAGAAGTACAGCGTGCAGCCGAAAAAGCTCAGCCCACGGTTGTGGCCCTTATGCGCGAAATGGTGGCTCGTTCTTAATAAGACCCGTTGTAAATGGGGCAGACAGAAATATCAAGTCTCGGTGAGTTCGGTCTCATAGACCGGCTCACCGGGGGCCTTGTGCCGAAACACCATTCGACATCTTTGGGTGTGGGAGACGATGCTGCCGTTCTTGAATATCCTGCGGAGACAGACATTCTCGTCACTACGGATATGCTCCTTGAAAACGTGCATTTCGACCTCACCTATGTTCCACTGAAGCATCTTGGGTATAAAGCTGCAGTAGTGAACTTCTCCGACATATACGCCATGAACGGCGCTCCACGGCAGATTACGGTAAGCCTCGGGGTGTCGAAACGGTTCACCGTGGAACACATGGAGGAACTGTATGCCGGCATTCGTCTGGCATGCGAAATCTATGGGGTGGACATAATTGGCGGAGACACCTGCGCCTCGCATCAGGGACTTATAATATCCATCACCTGTATAGGCGAAGCCGGACGTGGCAACGCCGTTCGCCGCAGCGGGGCAAAGCCCACGGATATAATCTGTGTAAGCGGCGATCTCGGTGCGGCGTATATGGGATTGCAGCTCCTTGAACGGGAGAAAATTGCATCGGCCGGACGTAAAGATTTTGAACCTGATTTCGCAGGCAAAGAGTATATCGTCGAGCGCCAGCTCAAACCAGAGGCGAGACGCGATGTTGTGGAGGCTCTTGCTAAGGCAGGGATTAAGCCAACATCCATGATGGACATAAGCGACGGATTGTCTTCTGAGTTGTTGCACATCTGCAAACAGAGCGGGGTAGGGTGTCGTGTCTATGAAGAACGCATACCTATCGACTATCAGACGGCTCTCATGGCGGAAGAACTTAACATGAACCTTGTCACGGCAGCATTGAATGGTGGCGAAGATTACGAACTTCTGTTCACCATTCCATTGTCGGCTCATGACAAGATTTCGGAGTTGCCAGGAGTGCGCGAAATCGGATATATCACAGAAGAATCCAAAGGTTGTGCACTTGTTGGTCGCGACGGACAATCAGAAATTCCGCTGCGCGCCCAAGGTTGGAATCCGTTGGCAGAAAACTGACGGTCGCATTTTTACGTGTATTATAAAAAACCGTCGGGTCCCACTGGAATCCGACGGTTTTTTATTTTGCGGTGAATTATTCAGCTTTGCCTGCGCTGCCGAGAACTTCTACGATTTTGTGTTTGTAGAGTTTCTCCATGTTGTCGCGAGCCGGACCCAGATATTTGCGGGGGTCAAACTCTGCGGGCTTTTCTGCAAACACTTTGCGTACGGCAGCGGTCATTGCCAGACGGCTGTCGCTGTCGATATTGATTTTGCAGACGGCACTTTTTGCGGCTTTGCGGAGCTGTTCTTCGGGTATGCCGATGGCATCGGGAAGTTTGCCGCCGAATTTGTTAATTGTTTCCACTTCTTCCTGAGGAACAGACGAAGAACCATGGAGAACGATAGGGAATCCGGGAAGTTTTTCCATGACAGCATCCAGAACGTCGAATGCCAGTGGCGGGGGAACGAGAACGCCTTCCTCGTTGCGTGTGCACTGCTCGGGAGTGAACTTGTAAGCACCGTGAGAAGTACCGATAGAGATAGCGAGGCTGTCGCAACCTGTACGGGTAGAGAAGTCGATAACTTCTTCGGGGTCGGTGTAGGTGTGGTGGTCGGAAGAAACTTCGTCCTCAACGCCTGCGAGAACGCCGAGCTCGCCTTCAACGGTTACGTCGAACTGATGAGCGTAGTCAACAACTTTCTTGGTGAGGGCAACGTTTTCCTCGTAGGGGAGGTGAGAACCGTCGATCATAACGGAAGAGAAGCCGTTGTCGATGCAGGATTTGCAAAGCTCGAAGCTGTCACCGTGGTCGAGGTGGAGGCAGATCTGGGGATTTTCCCAGCCGAGTTCCTTAGCGTAAGCAACAGCACCCTGAGCCATGTAGCGCAGGAGAGTAGCGTTGGCATAGTTGCGTGCGCCTTTCGAAACCTGGAGGATAACGGGAGATTTCTCTTCAGCCGCAGCCTTGATGATGGCCTGGAGCTGTTCCATGTTATTGAAGTTAAAGGCAGGAACGGCATATCCGCCCTTGATGGCCTTGGCAAACATCTCGCGAGTGTTGACCAAACCTAAGTCTTTGTAACTTACCATTGTTGAAATTATTTTTTGGGTTAAAAGTATTTTTGTGGTTTTCAACTGCAAATGTACAAAAAAATAATTGTTGCGTCGTCAAAACGACCGCTTTATTTTTTCAGATGCAGCCATGCGTTGAGGCAGCCTACGAATGCGGCTCCGCCCACTATGTTGCCGACTGTGGCCGGAATGAGGTTGGCGGTGATGAATGTGGCTGTGCTCACGTCGGCTCCTTCAAGCATTCCTGCCGGGATAAAAAACATGTTGGCGATGCAGTGTTCGTAGCCTAATGCCACGAATGCCATGACCGGCAGGAAGCATCCGGCCATTTTCTCCAGAAGGGTGTGACCGGAGAGGGCAAGCCATACGGCCAGACAGACACACCAGTTGGCTCCAATACCTTTGATGAACACTGTGAGCCACGGCATTGATACTTTTGCCTCGGCCATGCGGATTATAGCTCCGTGGTATGGCTCGGGGGTGGTGAGGCCGGCAGAATATACCATGATGTAGCAGAACGCGAGAGCTCCGATGAAGTTGCCGAGATAGACGAGAATCCAGTTTCTGGCAACGTCGGAAAGCCCGAAGTTGCGTTTCATCAATCCGGGCATGAGCAGGGCGTTGTTGCCGGTGAAGAGTTCCGCACCGAGCACCACCACGAGGATAAGACCGATCGGGAACATGCATCCGCTGAGAAGTTTTTGCAGTCCGGGGTTGCCGGCAGTGATCTCCGGGAAACCAAAGCCTACGATCAGCGACAGCACGCCGCCGAATGCTATGAAAGCTCCGGCCTGGAATGCCTGGATCAGCAACCGGCCGGTAGGGAGGCCAACTTTGGTCTGCCCCACATTGATTGTGGCGGCGGTTATTTCCTGGGGTGTACGTAGTTTCATCTGCGGATTTTTGCGCGAAGTTACGAAAAATCCGCAGATGAGTCAAGTGTCGGCGTTCAGAGGAAGAGGATCAGGCCGCTGGAGAGTGGGGTGAAGGATGGCTGTCCGGATCCGCGGAGTACGCTGTTTGGGGAGTATTTGACATAGAGGTTCAGACCGTAGCCTATGTGAAGGGCGGCCATGAAGTCGATTGTGAAGCGTCGCTGGCCTATGTGGTCGGTGACCTGTTCAGCCTTCTCGCCATCCGGTGTCTCCCACTTTGTTTTCATGCTTGCATGTGGATTGTAGTTGAACACGGCACCGAGTCTCAGGGAGCAATTGTCGCCGATGAACCGGAATGGAAGTGTCTGATGCCACAGAAGGGGCACTCCGAGACTGAAAACTTTGAGCCGGGATCCTTTTGCTTCCACATCGTCGGGATATTGCCCGGTTGCCACTCCGCCGTTTTCCGTCGGGATGAAGCGGTTTTGCGATGTTGATATGCGGTAGTTGCGCCAGGTGAAACCGAAGCCGAGTGTCAGGCGACTTGATTTCCATGGCATGCGGTAGCTGACAGCCAGGGCGTTGAGCCATGAGATTTCAAGAGATTTGCCCATCTCGATTCCGGTGCCGTCGGGTTGTCCGCATGCGTTGACCCATCCGATGCCGGGGCCTCCGACATTCAGATCCCAGGGTGAGTTGCCGGTGTTGACAATTGACAGTGATCCATGGCTGCGGCGTGCTTCGATACGCACGGGTCTGTCGAATGATTCGGTGTAGTCCGAACGGGTTTCTCCGTCGGCTGTTTTGCTGATCACGGCGAGGTTGAAGCCGGAGGGGGCTTCTGTGAGGGTGACAGTAGTGGGGCTGTTGATGGAGAGAACCGTGTCGGGCTGCTGTGGAGTGGCGGCACAGGTGTATGTGGCGGCGGCTGTAAGTAGTAGGGTTGCAAGTATATGTTTCATGTTGATTTCAAATTTGGATGTTGGGGTGGAGCTGATATGTTAGAAACCGAGAGAGAAACCGAGCGAAAGGGTAGTATAGCCCGGTCCATATATGCTTTTGAATGGTTTGACGGGCGACCATCGTAGGTAGATACCGGCATTGTCAATGGCTCCTACTGTCAGTAGCAGGTCGGGTGTCAGCAGGCGTTGGTGGAGACCCTTGAAGGTCCGGCTGTACTTGGTGTCTCCGAGATGGTAGCTCATATCAGCACTGGTGTGGATATTGAGGTTGGCCACAACTCCAAGGGAGAAACCGAATGAGCGGTGGATGCGTTGGGTGTAGAGCAGTGGTATGTGGAGAGCGTAGTTCTGGATGCTTGCGGTGCAGTCGGTGGCTCCATCGGGAGCCGGGGTAAGTAGCAGGGCGTCGCCTTCTTTTTCTGTCAGGGTGTTTTTGCCGATTGCGATCCTCCGGTAGCCGAGTCCAAGGCCGAAGTTGAATTCCGCACCATGGCGGCGGATGCTGTAGCCTATGACTTCATTGATACCTATTTCGAAGGACAGTTTCATCGGATCAGGGTCGGATTGCGGAAAGACCATGCCTACATATATGCCTCGGAATCCATCGACGGAACGCAGGGTGCGGTTGGATCGTGGAGCGGTTTTCGATGTGAATGGCAGGTTGAACTGTATGTTGTCGGTTGTCACGCTGTCAGTGGCAACGGTGTAGGAGTAGTTGAAATTCTTGTCGTTGCGCGAGCCAAGGATGTTGACGCAGGTGGTCTCGGCTGTTTTTGTCACGGTCACTTGCCGTGGTGAGTCGACGGTGATGATGGTGTCGGCTTCGCTTTGTGCGGAGGCTGAAAGGGCGCATGCTATTGCAAGGGCAAACAGTGATCTCATTTTCTTCATTGTGTTTATTTTGCTTTGTTGATCAGTTTTTTGACATCGTTGACGGAGGCATTGCCTTCAAGGTAGAGGAGCACGAGTTTTCCGCCGGAATTGAGGTTGCCGTTGAGGAAAAGAATGTAGCGGTTCTGTCCCTCGGTTTTCGGGAGCACATAGAATCCGTAGAGCAGATGGCCGGAAGAATACCTGACCTCTTTTGACGTGGCTTTGGATCCGTCGCGTAGCACCATGCGCTCTATTTCTATGGCTTTCTCGGGTTGTCCGGGTATTGAGAGTGCGTGATAGAGCGAGAGGTTGACATCATGGAGCTTGCTGCGTGTGAGCAATGTTTCTGTGGCTCCCGGCAGGGAAGTGTAGCTCTCGGTGAAGGCCGACTGGATGCTCATGTTTTTCTGGGCATGGGATGTTGCCGGAAGCAGGATCGCGGCCATCAGGAGGATTAGTGACAGAAATCTATTCATGACTGAAGGGTGGGTATATGGTTCTTAGTTTATGTCGTCGGGGAACTGGATCGAGCCGAATGCTGAGAGGTCGGAGTTGATCTGATTCTCGGTGACCGACAAGGCTTCGGAAAATTCAGAGAGATTGTCGTCGATAATGGCCATGACTTTCTCTGTGTCAGTCACGGTGTGGCCGTCGACGTAGGCCACGCAGATGCCTGATTGTGAGTCTGACGCGTCGGTTCGGTGGATTATGGCGGTTATGGCCGGAATTATGATGGCGAAAGCCACTGCTGCGGCTGCCGATATGATCAGACGGTGGCGTGACGGCCGTTTTTTGCTGTCTTTGGCCGATGGCGATGCTGTTTTCGCACTGTCGAACAGCGAGTAGGCGACTACGGCTCTCGCGGAGTCGATCTCATCGCCTTGCAGCGTGGGATCGGCAAGGAGTGTCCGTAGGCGTTGCTCCTCGTCCAGTGTTGTGGTGCCGTCGAAATATCGGTCAATAAGTCGGATGGCTTCTTTGCGTATGTCGTTGTCTGGTGTCATTGTCGGTCTGTTTTTCGGTTAAGATAGATTTCTCTTACTTTTTTTCGTGCGCGGCTCAGGATTATCCTGACATTGGCCTCGGAGATGTCGAGCCGGTAGGCTATGGCGTCGATCTCGAACCCATGGCGGTCGCGCATCAGCAGCACCTGTCTGTCGCGGTCGGAAAGCTCGCGCTCTATTATGGCGTTTATTTCGTCGAACAGGTCGGACGAACTGTCGGATTCGCTTTCGCAGGGAGTTTCGGTAAGATTTTCGGGGTCGACGTATTCCCGACGGCGTCTCAGCAGGTCGATGGCGGCGCTCTTCACCGCCACGTATGATGCGGCTTTTGCATGAGATTCGTCACTTATCTCGCTCCGGTTGCGCCATAGTCGGCAGAACGCGTCCTGAAGGGCATCCATGACATCGGCCTCATTGCCGCGCAACACGCTGCCGGCCTTGGCTGACAGAGCCGGGCGCAAGCGAGTGAAGATCGATGTCAGAATATCCTGTTTCATATCTGGTCTGCAAATATATTACGCACGGAATTACGGATTGCAACAAT
>OFHP01001015.1_pt1 | contig 14436 bp, 3 predicted proteins | sample 1521651 | NCBI WGS metagenome assembly OFHP01 (sample SAMEA3504105, study PRJEB24116) | mouse gut metagenome | biome: mouse gut; feature: mouse-associated habitat; material: faeces | place: Denmark | collected 2011 | reverse complement strand
GACCCCCTCCCCTCATCCTCCTAAGACTTTTGACGTTATCGAATCCCTGTCCGAGGTTTTTTCCTTTCCCCCATTCGTCCAAGGCGTTTGACATTATTGAATCCCCGCCCGTGGGCTTTCCCCTCCCCCCCTCCTCCCAAGATTTTTGATAGTATCTCCCCCCCGAAGGCTCCCCTGCGCCATGCACGCGCTGGGGAGATGGGCCTTTCCGGGTGCAGAGGTGCCTCCTGTCCGGTGCCTGTGTAAGGGTGCTTTCCTTTGTATATGTCTTCTCGGTCAAAGGAGGCGACCCCCCGCGTGGAGAAAGGCCGAGGAACATACAAGGAAGAAAGGGCATTCCCGCGCATGGGGAAGGGACGCGGAATATACAAGGAAAAAAGGGTGTTCCCCGCATAAAGAAGAGCCGAGGAATGCCCAGTGGAGAAGGGCGACCCCCCGCATAAAGAAAGGCCGATGAAGGCACAAAGGAAAAAGGGCGTCCCCCCGTGTGAGGAGACGCCCTTGTCCGTAGTGTGGTTGCGCCCGGGGAAGTTCCCGGCGGGATGAGTGCCGCGCCCGTGTATTGCCGGGCGCGGCGGGTGTTTAGCCGTTGGAATGGTTGACTTCGTGCATGGCCTGATGGTGGGCGAGGTTGTCTTCCGCGCCCGAGCTGGCCGCGCCCGTCGCCAGCGCCATATTCGGGCTGTCCGTCATGGCATCGGTGGAGACGAGGCCCGGCATGGAGCCGCCGCCAAGGTCGTCTCCCGGCTTGAGGCTGGTCAGGCCAAGGTCGGTCTGGCCTTCCGGCTGCGCGTCGGACGGGGCGAGCACGCCGTCAAGGGAGTTGTCGGACGCTTCGAGAAGCTGCCCGGCTTCCGTGAGGCCGCCGAGGTCGCTGTAGAAGCCTTCCGAGTTCGCCGGAGCGGAGAAGACTTCCTGCGTCGTGTTGCCGAAGATGTTCTGATCCCCGAAGTCATCCGCCGTGAAGGGGGAAGCCCCGAGGAGCTGATCCGCGTTTCCGTCGCCGGAGAAGGCGAGGGGCGCATGGGCGGGGGCAACGTTGGCCGCGCCGTTTCCGGCATCGGTTTCGTTGGCGTCCCAGTCGTGCGCGGCGAGGTCGTCCGTGCCGAGCGCATGGCTAGGCGCGTGCGCCGCAAGGCCCTCGACGCCGGACGTGTTGCCGTCATCCATGTGGGGCAGGCCGTCCGCGCCGTCCCCGTCGAGGTTGTTGAGGTTGTCGGTGCCAAACATGGAGCCCCTGCCGTACCGGGAGAGGAGGCCCGTATTCAGCGGCATGTTCCCGCCGTCATCAAGGCCGTGCGCATCGTGCGCGCCGACGCCGTTGATGCCGTCGCCATCGGATACGTTGCCTGTGCCGTGCACGCCCTCGTCCGTGTTGTCGGTGCCGCCAGGCTGGTCCGTCGTGCTGCCGTCCGTATTGTGGAGGCCGTCTCCGCCGGCGTGCTCGTCGCCGTTGCCCGTGCCGGGCATGGAGGGCTCGGGCTCGGAAGGCTCCACGGGTACGACCGAGACGCCGTCCGGCACCTTCAGCGTGACGGTGATGCTGCCTTGGCTTGCCCCGCCGTGCCCGTCGATGACGGTATAGGTGAAGGTTTCCGTCACGTCCTTACCGCCGAGCTCGGCAAGGCGGGCGAGGTTCTCCTCGGACATGTCCAGCTTATAGGTATAGTTACCGTCAGCGTCGAGGCTGAGCGTGCCGTAGGTGCCGGACGACTCGACCAGCGAGTAGCTCACCCTGTCGCCGTCGGGATCGCTGTCCTCGAGTCCTCCCTTGACGGAGACGTCGCTGTCCGGCACGAGGCTTTCGGGAAGCTCCATGCCCGTCGCGCCGCCCTTAGCGGTGGGCGCGGCGTTCTGGGTGCCCTCGGCTTGCAGCGTGAGGGGGTTGCTCGTGACCGCGTCCAGATTGTCCTTGGCCTGAATGGAGAACGAAACCTCGGCTGTCGTACCCACATGGGCGTTGCCGCCGTCGAGTTCGTAAGTGTAGCTACCATCCTGCCACGTGAAGGTGACGGTATGACCGTCGATTCTCACGTCCTGCGTAGCCTTTGCCGGGTCGAGCCGGGCGATAATCTCCCCGTTCGTGCCGAGCACGGCGAGGTACTGCAGGTCGCCGTCGTCCGTAACGGTGAGCGTGCCCTCCGCGCCGTCCGTCTCGGTCCCGAGCACGGGCGCGGCATTGGTACCCTCGAAGCTCACGGACAGGTTCTCGCTCGAGACGTTGACATGGGTATCGCTGACCTGAATCTGGAAGTCCTTCTTCCCGGATTCACCGGGGCGCAGCGTATCCGTCAGTGCCTTGTCGGGCTCGAAGGTATAGGTCCAGCTCTTCTCGCCCGTGGAGGTGAAGATAAAGGTCCCCACGCCCTCCACGGTGCACTTGCCCGTGCCCATATCGACGCCATGCTTCTGGCCGTCGATGAGGACGGACAGGCTGTGCGTGTCGTCCACATCCACGTCGGAGAAGCTGAACGAACCCGCGTTGCCGTCTACGGGCGCGGTGGCGAGCTTGATCTCCGGCGCGTCGTTGGTGCCGGTCACGTAGAAGACGATAGGCTGCTCGAGGGTGCCGCCGTACCCGTCGTCCACCTTGATGGTGAAGGTTTCCGTAGCCGTCTGGCCCGCGCCGAGTTCCTTGGAGGTCAACTCATAAGAATAGCTGACCTCGCCGGTCGCCTGATCGAAGCCGCTGATGACCAGATTGCCGTATCTTCCTGCGGCACTATGAGCGTCGTAATCGCCGTCGGACTTTACGGCGACGGTATGCTCATCATCGATATCCGCGTCCGTAAAGACCAGCTTGCCGTTCGCCGTGGCCGTGGTGGTGGCATCGTCGGGCTCGGTGATAACGGGGAGGTCTACCGACGTGATCTCCGGCGCGTCGTTGGTGCCGGTCACGTCGACGGTGATCTCCCGCTCGACGATGCCGCCGTTCCCGTCGTCCACCTTGATGGTGAAGGTTTCCGTAGCCGTCTGGTCCGCGCCGAGTTCCTTGGAGGTCAACGTATAAGAATAGCTGACCTCGCCGGTATCTCGATTGATGTCGCCGATGACCAGCGTGCCGTATCTTCCTGCGGCACTATGATCGTCGTAATCGCCGTCGGACTTCACCATGACGGTATGCTGCACATCACTGATATCCGCGTCCGTAAAGAACAGCGTACCGTTCGCCTTGGCCGTGGTGGTGGCATCGTCGGGCTCGGTGACGGAGAGTTCCGAATCTGCGAACTCGATCACCGGCGCGTCGTTGGTGCCGGTGATGGTGACTCGTATGACAAAATCATCCGAGTCGGCGTGCCCGTCGTTCACCTTGAAGACGAAGTCCTCATCAGCCGTCTGGCCCGCACCGAGTTCCTTGGAGGTCAACTCGTAATGATAGCTGACCTCGCCGTTTGGCTTGATGCCGTCGATGACCAGCGTGCCGTACTTTCCTATGGCGCTGACTGTGCTGTAGTTGTTGTTGTACTCGTTACCGGACCTCACCATGACGGTATGCGCATCACCTTCATCCGCGTCCGTAAAGACCAGCGTGCCAGACTTCGTGAACGTGATGGCATCGTCGGACTCGGTGATCTCGAGGTCTTGTGCTCTCGTGATCTCCGGCCTGTCGTTGGTGCCCGCAAGGTTTACGACGAGCTGCGCCTCGGAAGACGCGCCGTAGTTGTCCGTGAGCTTCAAGGTGAAGTTTTCGGAGGCGGTTACACCTTCTCCCAGCACGTCGCTGGTGTACGTATAGGTATAGCTGCCGTCCTTCTGGATGACGAGGGTGCCGTACTTTCCTTGAATCGTGGTCGGCCCATCGTCGGAGAGGCGTATTTCCTTGCCGTTGGCGTCTATAGCGAAGCGGGCCACCACGCTGCCGCCATCATCCGGGTCCGCGAAGCCGAACTTGCCCGTAAGCGTGGCATCGCTTGAGGCGGTTTCGGAGGATTCCTTAAGCGGCGAGTTCTCCGTGTTGGCCTCCACCGTCACCTTGCCATCATCGTCAGGCATGATGCGGTTGCCAGCGTCGTCCAGGAAGTCCGGGGCGGTGTTCTTGCCGGTGATGTTGACGGTCACGTCCTGCGTGACGGCGTTGTCCTGCGCGTCGGTCACAACCACGGTCACCTTCTGCTCGGTGAGCGTCCCGGCGGCAAGCTTGCGCACGGCGTCCGCATCGTTGTTGAGCTCGAAGGTATACTTCCCGTCTTGGTCAATGGTGTAGGTGCCGTATTGCGTGGTCAACTCGGTGCCGTCCGCGCTGAGTACCCACTCTTCTCCATCCGCGGCGTTCGCGTTGTGCGCGTCCACGGCATTCTCATCAAACTGGTACTTGAGGGCGCCGGGCTCCTGATCCGCCGCGTCCTTGTCATGGGCGATGACGTGTCCCTCGTAGCTTTCCGTCGAGCCTTCGGTCGCCTTGATGACTTCGCCCACGGTGACTTGCGGGGCGTCGCTCTTTCCGGTGACGATGACGTTTACGGGAATCTTCACCGTTGCGCCGTCGGCGTCCTTCACGGTGATGGTGAAGGTGTCCGTTCCCGGATGCGTCCCATCAAGCCCCTGCACCTTATCGCTGGCGTTGTTCAGCGTGTAGGTATAGGTGCCGTCCTTGTTGATGACGAGGGTGCCGTATTCGCCCTGTACCACGGTCTTGTCGCCCACGGAGAAGCTCAGGCCGCCCTTGTCGTCCTCCACGAGGTCATTGAGGTCGCCCGTCTGGGTAAGGCCGCCAGTGGTGGTGGCGTCGTCCGGGGTGGCGTCTTCCGTGACCTTGATTTCGAGGGTGTCCTCCTTCAACGTGGGCGCATGGTTCACGCCCTCGAGGTTGATGGTCACCTTGGCGGGATCGCTCGGCTCGCCATGCGGATCAACGGCCACGATGTCGAATTCGACCTTCTCGTTCTTCCCGACCACAATATGACCGAGCTTCGGGTCCACCGTAAAGGTGTATTCGCCCGTAACGCTGTCCAGCGTCACCGTACCCTTGCCCTCAATGGTCAGGGTGTAGACGATGTGTCCGTCCACCGTTTTCGTGTCGATGTTCGCGGGGTTGTACTTGTCCGAGAACTTGTAGGTCACGGTTTCCGGATCGCCGTAGATGGGCTTGTCGTTTTCATCAAGCTGAATATTGCCTTCGTCGTCCCTCACCAGAGGCCGGTCGATGTCCGTTCCCTTCACCGTACCCGAGACGGACATATCCGCCCATCCAGTATCCTTATGTTCGGTCAAGGTGCCCGTGAGCTTGCTCCCTGCGACGTCGATGGTCGGGGCGTCGTTGGTGCCGTGAATGGTGATGACCAGCTCTTTGCCGGTGTACTCGCCGTTGAGCATGACCTTGAAGGTTTCCGTAACCGTCTCGCCGTCCGCGAGGTCCTGCACGGGATTGCTCTTGCCGTCTTCGCCGTTGTAGAGGGTATACTTGTACTCCCCGGTCACCGGATCGACGACCAGATAGCCATACTTGCCGTCAGCGGCCACATAGCCCTGCACCTGCTCGCCCTCTCTCTCCCCTTCGATGCCGAAGACGCGGTTCGAGGGGTCCCCCTCATGTGAGGTGTCGGGCTTCCACATGGCTTTAAGCTGGCCAGTGACGCTGGTAGCCTGGTTGGTCTCTGGATCGCCCGGTTGATCTCCGTCTTCCTTGACGCTGGCGTTCAGGTCGCTGTTCGGGTCGATGATGAGATCGTCAGGCCCGGGGCCGCTTCCCGTGGCGGGGTTGATCTTGATGGAGATCGTGCCCTCCTTTTCGGACATCGCACCATGCGGGTCCACGGCCACGATGCCCAGCTTGTCGAAGAGGGTTTCCCCTGCTTCTGCCGCTCTCTGCAGCGCCTCAGTCAGCTTCGGGCTTTCGTTGTTCAGCGTGTAGGTGTAGCTCGTGGTGATGGAGCCGTCTTTGTTCTCGGTATGGGTAAGGGTGATCGTACCGAATTCGGTCGTGAGTTCGGAGACGGGATTGCCGTTCTCGTCCACGAGCATGTACTGCCAGCCCACGTTGTCAATGTCCGAGGCCGCGCTATTATCAAGCACACCCTCGAAGATGACGCCGGTCGTGACGCCTTCGCCCATGTCTCCGCGGGCACCTTCCTCTTCAAAGACCTCCCGCGTCACTTCGCCCTCAAACTTGGCAACATCGGCATCAAGGACGGGCCTGTCGTTGGTGCCCTTGATGGTGACGGTGATCTCCTTTTCCACTACCTTGCCGCCCGCAGTCTCCGCCTTCACCGTGAAGGTCTGGTGCAGCGGCTCGCTGTCCACGTTGAGCTCTTGGATGACCTTATTGCCGTTTTCGGTCAGCGTATAGATGTAGTTCCCATCGGAATCAATGGAGATTTCACCGTAGATGGCGCTGCCTTCCTTGGGGGTGATGGTCCACGTGACTTCGCCTTCCAAGTCCGCGGCGTCCTTGAGGCCCGCAAGGTCAAGGGGAATCTTGCAGGTGACCTCCTTGCCGTCCAGCGCGACGTCCGGCATGCCATTGTCTTCCGTGACCTCAAGCGTGCCGTGCTTGATGACGGGCACGTTGGCCGTTCCGGTCACGTCAATGGTCAGCTTGCCGTCCGTGTAGGCGCCGCTTGGATCGGTAACGCGGATGTCGAAGACTTCGTCGGCAAGCGCGGACTCTATGAGGCTCTGGCCGGGATTGAGCGATGCGAGTTCCCCGGGATTGGTGAGCTCATAGATATAGGTACCGTCCTGGTTCAGGGTGAGGATGCCGTACTTGCCTTCAACCTTCTGTACGAGCTCGTTGTGAGTGTCGATCTTGCCGTCGCCGTTCTTGTCGAAGAGGATGCTGAAGCTCAGATCGCCCGGGTTATGGTTGCTGTCCGGGTCGTCGGCGGTCAGCGTGCCCCTGAGGGTATCGTTGCCGCTTTCTTCAAGCGGCGCGCTGCTGGAATCGGGCTGTGCGGTGAAAACGATTTCGCCGTCATCATTGGGCGTGATTTCGTTGCCCTCGCCGTCCGTGAAGTAGGGCCGGTCGTTGCTGCCGTGGATGTATATCTCCAGCTTTTGGGTGGTGAACATGTCATCGGGATGCCGGTCGTCGCGCACGGCGAGTTCGATGTCTTCCAGCTTCTCGGTGACGTTCTCGGGGAGGGCGTTGGCGGCCTCGTTGAGCGTAAAGACGTAGTGCCCTTCACTGTCAATGGTCAGGGTGCCGTATTGGGTTTCATACAAGCCTTCGTGGAATTCGCCGTTGACCATGAAACCGTAGTGCAGATGATTGCCCTCGCCGTCCGGCTGGTCGACCGGAGTGACGTTGAACATTCCGTCTGCCGATTCCTCCGCGTCGTTGGGCTTGTTCTGCTGACCGAAGACCGTGCCCGCTTCGGTGATCTCAATGACATGGGCATCCGTGGAATCCAGCTTGATGAAGTCGGCGGTGCCCGTGATGTTGACGGTCACCTCCTTGATGTCAAAGGCTCCGTTCTGGTCCTTGACGATCACGTGGAAGGTTTCCGTGGCCCCGACGCCTTGGCCCAGAGCCTGCGCGCGCTCGTCCAGCGTATAGGTGTACTCCCCAGTGGTTTTGTCGATGGTCAGGGAGCCGTATTCCCCCTTCATCGTGAGAACTATATCGGTGGGCGTCTTGCCTTCGAGCGAAGTCTCCGTCGTAAGGCCGAAGGTGTGGGTGTCGCCCTTGTCCGGGTCTTTGACCTCGTGGATCGTACCCGTGGCGGAGGGAGAGTCATCTTCGGTGACGCTCAACTGCGGGTTTTCGAGGGTCAGCTCGGGCTTGTCGTTGGTGCCCGTGATCTGGACCTGGAACCACTCCTTGGAGAAAAGGCCGTCCTCGTCCGTGACGGAAACCCACAGTTTAAGTTGGGGGTCCGTGTTAGCGTTGATGACTTCTCCCGCCTTGAGCCCGTTGACCTTGTCAGAGTCGTTGTTGAGCTCAAACCAGTATTCCCCGGTCTTGGTATTCAGGAAGTAGGTGCCGTAGCCGGTAACAACAAGGTGCTGGATGCCGTCGGCACCAACATCAGAAGCGCCATTGTTGGTGATCGCGAAGGTAAACTCGGTGTCGCCGTCATTGTCGGTGACCTTTATCTTCTGGACGTTGGACTCGTTGCTGTACTTGGACAGCTCCACATTGCCCCCGTTCGTGACGCCGAATTCCTTCACGGAGACGGAGCTTCCCTCTACGTGGGGCATGTCGTCCGAGCCCTTGATAAGTATATCAATGGGTTTTTCGTCATAGGCCCCGTACTCGTCGGTAACGCGGATGGTGTACGTAAAGGGAATCTCGTCCCCGGCCTTGAGCTCGTTTACTATGTCTTTGTGGTTGTAGAGTATGAACGAGTACCTTCCGGTCTCGCTGTTGATAATCAGTTCGCCATATTCGTTTACGATCTTGGTGACGGCTTTGCCGGCTTCGTCGATGAGCGCATAGGTAAACTGCGCGCCATTATCCACGTCAGTGCCCTCAGCTGTGCCGTGGGCTTCGGGCTTGCCCACGTGGTCCACACTGCCGTCCTCTTTGAGGTACTGTCCCGCTTCGATCACTTCCAACGTTTCGAAATTGTAGTCATTCTTGAGCGTTAAGGTCGGCCTGTCGTTGGTGCCGTGGACGTCCACAATGAGGGTTTTGGTAGTCCACGCGCCGTTTTCGTCCCTGACGTAGATGAGGAACGTGTCGTGGGCTGTCTCGTTCTCGGCCAGCTTGTTGACAGCCTCGTTGCTGTCATCGGCCACCGTGTAGGTATAGGAGCCGTCCGTGCGGAATTCCAGAAAGCCGTAGGTGCCGTCGATTGTAGTTGTGCCCGGATCATTCTCCCCGGGGGTGTAATCGTGGTAGCCGGCATCCCCAAGATCGGCGGGCGGGAGTTTGGGGGTGCCGTCGGGATTGGTTTCCGTCACATGCGCCGCGCCGATCTTGAGGACGGCGTCGTGGTCGACGTCGGAGACGGTGAACTTGCCATCGGCGTAGAAGGGGCCGCCCGTATACTCGGCGTTTTCGTCGCCGTTGTTATCGGGGTTGTTATCGGTGTTGTCGATGAACGTATTCTCATCCACGCGGCCTACGCCGTGTTCCACGACCGATAACCGATTGGGATCAGTCACAAAGTGGGGCGTGTCGTTGGTGCCCTTGATGGTGACGGTGATGGTTTGCGTGGAGGTCGCGCCGTGCTCGTCCTTGACGGTCACTTCGAAGGTTTCGGTCTTGGTTTCGCCATCCTTCAACGCCTGCACGGCTTCGCTCGTGTTGTCGAGCTTGTATTCCCACGTTCCTCCGGGATTGAGGGTCAGCGTGCCGTAGTCCGTAGTGAAGGTGGCGGAGGAGCCACCGGTCTTGCCTTCGGTGGGCTGGGTGCCATCCTTGAGGCTGGTGTCTTCCACACCTTCCACGCCTTCCACACCTTTAATCTGGAAGGTCTGAGCCGTGCCCGCGTCGCTGTCGGGGTCGATCACTTCGAAAGTGCCGCTCACAGCCGTGGCGTCTTCCGCAATTTCTTGTACGGCGTCCTTAATCTTCAGTTCCGGCACGTCGTTGGTGCCGTAAATGGTGACGGTGATCTTCTGAGTGTCGGTCGCGCCGTGTCTGTCGGTGACCACGACGGTGAAGATTTCCTCTACGGAAGCGCCCTGCGCCAGACCGTGGGCCGCGTCGTTGTCGAGGGTGTAGATATACTCGCCCTTAGCGTCGATGGTGATCGTGCCGTAGTCCGTGGTGATGGTGCTGCTCAGGCTGTCGCCGTTTTCGAACTTGTAGTCGAGCGAGGAGGCGTCATTGTCGCTGTCCACGTCATCGGCAGTCACCTTGCCCGTGGCCGTGAGCTTGTGCTCATCGCCCGAAGGCGTCACGGTCTCGCCGGGCACGGTGCCGTCGTTGCCGCCATCCTGCACGCCCGTTTCCTTGAGGACGAGGTTGTCCGCCGCCGTGATTTCCGGCCTGTCGTTGGTACCGGTAATGTTGACGGTGATTTCCTTTGCGTCCCACGCGCCGTGTTCGTCCTTGACGTAGATGGTGAAGGTCTCGGACCGCGGTTCGCCTTCGCTGAGGCTGTCAAGTTCACCGTCGCGCAGCGTATAGGTATAGGAGCCATCCGGGTTGATGGTCAGATCGCCGTACGTTCCGGTGGACGTGACCGGGCCTTCTTCGGCGTACTGCACTTCGCCCTTCACGCCGAGGCCGTAGGTGAGGGAGGCGCCATTGTCGACATCGGTCCCCGTCGCCGTGCCGCCCGCCGTGAGCTTGCCCGTGTACTCGGTGTTTTCCTGTTCGGGCGTGCCGTTCTCCACCACGTTGCCGTCACTGTCGCGGCCCACGCCGGACTCGACCACCTCAAGGGTGGTATTATCGAGGCTGAGGGTGGGCTTGTCGTTGGTGCCGTAGATGGTGACGGTGACATCCTTGGTGGCGGTTGCGCCGTGACTGTCCGTGACTACGACGGTGATGGTTTCGGTGACGCTCTCGCCCTGCGCCAGATGGTTGGCCGCGCCGTCCTTCAATTCATAGGTATAGGTGCCGTCCTCGCCCATGTGGACGGTGCCGTAGGCCGTTTCGATGTCTTCGGCAAGATTTCCGTCAGCGTCCTGCAACTTGTAGTCAAGCGAGGAGGGGTCATTGTCGCTGTCCACGTCGTCGGCAGTCACCTTGCCCGTGGCCGTGAGCTTGTGCTCGTTGCCCGAGGGCGTCACATTCTCGCCGGACTCAGTGCCCTCGTTGCCGCCGGGCTTCACGCCCGTTTCCTTGAGGGTGAGGTCGTTCACGCTCTCGATGACGGGCGCGTCGTTGGTGCCGGTGATGGTGACGGTGATCTCCTGCTCGGAGGTCGCGCCGTGCTCGTCGGTCACGGTGACGGTGAAGGTTTCGGTTCTTGTGTCGCCTTCCTTCAACTGCTGCACGGCGTCGCTGTCGTTGCTGAGCGTGTATTCCCACTTCCCGGTTTCGGGATTGAGGGTCAGCGTGCCGTAGTCGGTGGTAAAGGTGGCGTTGGTGCTGCCGTCCTCGCCGCGCGTGCCGTCCGTACCCTTGCCGTCGTTGGCGCTGTCAATATGGAAAGTCTGATCCGTGCCCGCATCGCTGTCGGGATCGGCCACGCCGAAGGTGCCGGTCACGCTCTGCGTGCCGTCTTCGACCACGTCCTGCCCGGAGCCGGTGATCGTCAGTTCGGGCTCGTCGTTGGTGCCGGTGATGGTGACGGTGATGGGCCGGGTGACGACGCCGCCCCGCCCGTCGTCCACAAAGACGGTGAAGGTTTCGGTGGCCGTTTCCCCGAGGGCGAGGCCGTTGGTGTCGGGATCGTTGTTGTCGAGGGTGTAGGTAAAGGTGCCGTCCTGCTCGATGGTGATGGAGCCGTGCGCGGCATCAATGGTGGTCACACGGTTGCCCGCGGCGTCGATAAAGCCGTAGGTGAGAGGATCGCCGTCGTCGTCCGTGGCCGTGACCCGGCCCGTGGCGATGGCTTCGCCTGCATAGGGGTCGTTGCCGCCGGGATGCACGCCCGCTTCGATCACGCCGACGTTGCCGGTGAGGTTGACGATGGGTTCGCGGTTGGGCAGCGGCGAGGAACCGTCTTCGCGCAGGCCGCCCCACGGATCGCGTTCGGGGTAGAAGGCGCGGTTTGAGCCGAGATCAAGGCCGCCGAGTCTGTCCACGCCCACTTGCAGGGGATCGTCGGCGTATTCGCGGAAACGCCCGCCGTCCGCGTTGCTGGCGGTGGCCGGGCCCGCCGCGGGCATGAGGTCTTCGTTGTTCAGCGCGGCAAAGAATTCCTGACCGGAAACGGGAGTGCCGTCGATTACGAAATCGGGCATGTTCTCCCGGGTATAGGAGGTGTAGAAATCGCGCAGAACAAGATTGCTTCCGTCATCGAAATGGAAAATGAGGTCATCCCCGGACCGTTCGAGCGTGGCATCTCCGGCGGGGAAATCAAGCAGCAGACGGGCATCGGGTTGAGCATTGACGATATCTTGCGCCCCAGCTGCGGGCTTGGTCAAAGTCATGTCGGCCATGATGGAGTCCTTTGGTGAAAAGCATACGAAAAAAGCCCGCGACACGGATGTGCGGGGCCTTATAAATATAGGACAGTCCTGATGATGGCGGGCTGGGGAGAAGGTGCGCGATGCGCTTGTCTCAAGAATGATGGGCAGGTCCCACGGGGCGGACCGCCGAAATATCGACTGGACTATAGGTCGGAATGCCGGGTTTGTCAAGTCGGCGGCACGCGGAAACGTACCCGCGTCGCCGCCCGTGCGGGAAAAGGCGCTCCTTCAAAGGCTGCGGGAAGAAGCCTTCAAGGGAAGAAGGACGCGCCATTCGCGCTTTCCCGAGTGCCGTCCCTGCAAGGAGGACATGCCATTCGGGTTTTTCCGTGTGTCGTCCCTGCAAGGAGGATACACTATTCGCGCTTTCCCGGGTGTCGCCCCTGCAAGGAGGATACGCCATTCGCGTTTTCCCGTGTGCCGTCGCTGCGGGGAAGGGCGGCAGGGGGCCTAGAGGGGGCAGGCCCCGTCCAGGCCGCAGGCGTCCGCGCTGGCTTCCCCGGCGCGCCGGGCGGCCAGCCGGGAGGCGACGGCCTCATAGCGGGAATAGCCCCGGGAAAGGAGGAGTCTGTCCTCGCCGTCCACCAGCCAGAGGGTAGGGTAGACCACGAAATCTCCGAGCAGTTCGAGCGCCTCTTCGCTTTCGCGTTCCGCCTCCGCCATGATCGCCGGATCGTGCAGGACGTGGGTCAGGGCGTCCGGGTCAACGCCCGCCACTCCGGGCTGGACGGGCGGGTACAACACGTTGATGCCGTCCCGATAGAAGGCCGTCTGGAAAGCCTCCATGGTTTCGAGCGCGCAGCCCGGTTTGAGCTTGTTGACGGCGGCGAGGACAGTGGCCATTTCGGGCGAAAAGAGGGGGGCGTCCTCCTCCCCCGGTTCCAGACGCCGCAGAAAGGGTTCGCCCACGGCCTGCCCGGTGGTGGCGGCAAGGCGCTCGAAAAAGGCCCGCAAGGTGGGGCTTTTGGCCGCCATAGTCTGGAGCGTGGTGGGTTCCTCCACCAGAGAGCCGCAGAGCACGCGCACCGGCCATTCGGGATGCTCGGCGGCCAGCCGATGCATGACCGGCGCGAAGCCGTAGCACCACGGACAAAAAACATCGCTGATATAGAGAAAATGTGTCATCTTCGGACTATAGCCCGAAAGCCTCCGGCTGTGAAGCGGCGCGCCTCCGGCTTCGCGGGGCTGTAGCGACCAGAGGGTATTTTTCCCTGTCGTTTCAGACTGTTGTCTCAAAATCCCTCAAGGCGAGCCGTATCTCCATCCATATCATACCCATGTAAAAGGGGTAGCGAACATCGCCCGTAGAACGGCCCCTCGCCGCTACGTAGCTCAAAAGGCGTTGAAACGAGAAGGTTTGCGCCGTCCGAGCGCTTGTCAGGCGCGGTGAAGCCGGGTAGACCCACGGGCAAAGGAGGACATCATGAAAGAGGAAACTTTGGCCGTCATCCGCGCCATGCAGGACAACGAGGCTACGGACAAGCTCGTCTATGAGGCGCTGGCGAAACAGGCCACGCCGAAAAACCGGGAAATCCTCCGGCGCATGGCGGATGACGAGGCCGCCCATTCCCGCGTCTGGGGCCGCTATACGGGAGCCGAGGCCCGGCCCGACACCTTCAAGGTGTGGCGTTACGCGCTGCTCGGAAAACTTTTCGGGCTCGTCTTCGTGATCAACCTGCTCGAATCCGGGGAGGACAAGGCCGCCGGGAAATACGCCACGCTGCTGGACGAAGTGCCCGAGGCGCGCGGCATCATGGCCGACGAAACCCGCCACGAGGAACAGCTCGCGGCCATGATTCATGAGGAAAAGCTCAGTTATATCAGTTCGATGGTGCTTGGCCTCAACGACGCGCTGGTGGAGCTGACGGGCGCGTTGGCGGGCTTCACGCTGGCCCTCGACGACAACCGCATGGTGGGCATGGCGGGGTTCATCACCGGCGTAGCCGCCACGCTTTCGATGGCCGCCTCGGAATACCTGTCCAAAAAGGCCGATCCCGGCGAGTCCCACCCGCTCAAGGCCGCCGTCTATACGGGTGTGGCCTATCTGATCACAGTGGCCTTCCTGCTTCTGCCCTACATCGTCTTCTCCAGCCCGCTGGTGGCGCTCGGCGTCTGCCTCTTCAACGCCGCGCTGATCATCCTCGGCTTCACCTATTTTGTGTCCGTGGTACGCAAGGAATCCTTCGCGCGCGGCTTTACCGAAATGATCACCATCAGTTTCAGCGTGGCCGCCATTTCCTTCCTCATCGGATGGGCGGCGCGGAGCTGGCTGAACATCGACGTCTAAAATCCGGCGCGGGGCGGGCTCCCCGCCCCGCCCGGAAACAGGCACGCCGCTTTTCCGGCGCGGGAGGCTCTCACTGAGCCGATGGCTCAACAGCCTCGCCTAAGGCTGTTTGGCCCTAGGGGCTGTCTCTAAATAGTTCATTGCAGCCAAATGAGGCACGAGGCCAACGTGACAGC
>OFHP01001009.1_pt1 | contig 14523 bp, 15 predicted proteins | sample 1521651 | NCBI WGS metagenome assembly OFHP01 (sample SAMEA3504105, study PRJEB24116) | mouse gut metagenome | biome: mouse gut; feature: mouse-associated habitat; material: faeces | place: Denmark | collected 2011 | reverse complement strand
GACACCCTTGGCTTCGGCTGTATCCTTCCCACTGCCGGGCGGATTGGGGACTTTCACCCGTTAGAACGTATGCCCACCGGGCACACCAAAAAATGACCACTGCAGTCAATACAGTGGTCACCGTTATTACCGACGCCATCATTTATCCGGCTCTGCGGCCGACACTAAATAAAACCGGGCTGTTTTCCTCCTGTCAATCATCGGTAAACGTAATCGTAACATTGCCCATGGAACACTCTATATCCATCTCCTTGGACGCATGGTTATTAATCTCACGTTCCTCCGCAAGCCCTCCGTAGTTGTTATCGCCCAGACAGATTGTTCCCATAGCGTCTTCCAGGCTGTAATTGAAATCCTGTTCCCTGCCTTGAATCACCATCTCCACGCTTCCCATGGAACATTCCACATCCACATTGCCGTTCACGGTACCACTGGCGAAAAATGCCCCCATGCCAATCTCCGCATCCAGCTCGTTAACCTGTATATTGCTGAACCAGACCTGGCCCGCTCCCAATGTCACGTCCAGCTTGGCGGCATCCAGCATCGTAATACCTGCCTCCCCTGCCCCCACTTCCATGGATACCTCCGCCGCATTCAGTTCGTTAAATATACAGCTTCCTGCCCCCAGCTCCACATCCACATCCGTAAACCGATATCCGGCAGGCAGATACAGTGTGATGCTTCCCCCATTCGTCCACTCCTTAACCATCTCTGATTTTGCCTTGATATGCAGGGTATCTTCTTTTATATATGCCTGAAACCGATGTGCGTTATTCACCTCCAGATATATATTCCCGTCCTGAGATTCCTGTGTCCAGAAATCGCATCCACTCATTCCAGCTGGAAGTGAGCTGCACCGCCGCATGGTCGGCCATCTGTGCGTACATCTGCGCTTTGGTTGCCATTGTTTTCGGCCCTCCTTTCGGGTTTTGGATAAAAGGAAGGGGCGGCACAGCGCCAGCCCCTCCGGTCTGTTGGTTCCTATTCGTCAAAGTCCGGGTACAGTTCCAGACTGTCAAACTCCGCGTCCGTCATGGCGCGCAGCTTATGAAGGGCGCTGTCGGTCAGTTCCATCAGCTCCGTTTCCTCCGGCGAGAGATAGCCGCGCATCTCGGTCAGGCTCTCCATCAGTCCGGCGCGGGTTCCGGTGTTGTAAATGCACATCAGATTCATTTCTTCAAAGGTAAAGTGTCCCATATCAAAGCTCCCTTTCCGCGCTCTTTTTCGGCGCTGTCTTTTTGCTTTCCTGCTTCGGCTGCTGGTGGAGCTGTTCCACCACCGATTTCCGCTTGTCCCGTTCCTCCCGGTGGACCGCATCCGCCAAATCCATCAGGGAGATCGGCTGGCCGCTTCTGGCCTGCTGTTCCAGCTGGGCTACGGTCGGCTCTTTGGGACCGTTGTTGATGATCCCGTCAATCATGCCGTAATCGTCCTCCATAGACATTTCCGCATTTTTCAGCGGGTTCGCGTCAAGAAAACCGGTGATCTGCTGAAAGCCAAAGCTGTCGCAGTAATGACAGGATAACGCGCCGTCCCTGCGGATGGCAACGATGTCGCTGACGCTCATGGAGGGGCTGTGATAGTCCCTGGGGTGTTCGTTGTTGAAGCGGTAGAACAGCTGCTCCGCCACAACCTCCGGCGTATCTTTGCCGGAAAGGGGCGCGGTGTAGATCAGGTTGTAATTCTCACGCTCCACCTCGCGCCCGATGGATTGGAGCCAGTCCAGCCCCTCAAAGCGGATTTCCCGCAGGCTGTCATCATCCTTTACCTGATAGATGGCAAAGCAGTCCCCCTCATGGGAGAGAAACGCCTGCTCCCGTTCCTGCTGGCGGTTCAGCCGGTCCTGCACCAGCGCGTCAAAGGCTGGGCTTTCCTCCCATTCCTCGCGGGAAAGGGCGAACACCGTACCGGGCAGCTGGGATTCAAATTCCTCCCGGTCAAAGAGCATTTCCGCGCCGCCCCCGTCCACCACCGCGTACACCGTCAAATCCTGCTCAAACAGTTCCAGCGCCCGCTCTTTGGAGAGGGGCAGCAAGTCCCCGTCCTGATAGCCGCAGTTTTTCAGATCGTCCTCCCGCAGCAAAGGGTCCGGCATCGGGTATTCATCCAGCGCCTGCTCCGGCGCGTCGGGCAGCTGGGCGGCTTCTGCGGCATGGCCGATGGAATCCAGCGCCTGCGGGTTTTGGCTGGCGGGCAAAAGGGCGTATTCCCGTTCCTGTTCGGCGGTCAGCGGCTGGGGGTAGTCGATACAGCCAAAGGCAGTGATGGAATCCTGTTCCACCTTTACCGGCGCGGCAAGTTCAGTGATGGTTTTCCCGTCCATCAAAGGATAGGTTCCCACATCCAGCGATTCCTGGGTAATGTAATAGCGGAACATGGAGGGGTCCTGCTCCGGCAGTTCGGCGGGGATTTTCCAGGAGGGTTCCGGTTCAGGGGAAACCTCTTGATTCTCCGTATCGGCCTGCGGGCTTTCCGTCTGCATGGTTTCTTTTCCGGCGTCCTGCTCCGGCCCGGATTCCAGATCAATGCCGCGCTCCTTGCAGACCTCCTGAAAATGGCGGTCAATATCGGCAATCAGAGTACCGGCGGTCTTGTTGATGGTTTCCAGGCTGGCCCGCAGTTCCTTCAGCTCCTTGCCCTGGCTCCAGTTCGCAATGTACCCAAAGCTGTTTGCGCCGGTCTGAATCCCAAAATATTGGCAGACCGCGTAAGAGATGCTCTCGGCCTCCACCTCCTCGGTGCGCCGGTCCTTTTTATGGTCCTGCAAAAACCGCTGGGCGGTCTTTTCGCCGCCGTTAAAGTCCAGGCCGGATTCATCGGTCAGGGGGAGATACCCTTGCTCCGGCAGTTCCAGCGGCTTTGCGGTTATGACGGAACCGGCGTGGTTGACGATAACCTGTTCCTCTACGGCAACCGGCGCGCCGGGGTCATCATCGGAACCGCGCAGGTCATAACAAAACAGTCCGTCCGGCAGATCGTCTGCGGCAATCCGCTCATTGGAGAACAGGGCTGGCTGTCCAAACAGCTCCACTTCCTGATACAAGGGCGCGTCCGGGTTGTCCGGCACATCAAAGTTGTGCAGCTTGCTGTGGGCGATCTCATGGACAGCGGCGGAAACCGTCTGCACCTCGCTCATGCCCTGGCGGATGGCGATGCGCTGCTCAATGGAAGAAAAATATCCGTCCGTATCTGCGTCCATTTCCTCAAACGCAAGGGGAACCGGGGCGGAGCGTTTCAGCGCCTCCATAAACGCCTCAAAGTGCCGGACATTCCCGAACAGGTCCGCCGCCAGGGAGGGCAGGGGCTTTCCGTCCGTCTGGCTCACATCAAAGACCTTGACCGGACGGAACAGCGGGATTTCCACCTCTTTTTCCTCCATGACCACCCTGCCGTTTGCGTCCAGCACCGGTGCATGGGTGTCCGGGTCCAGCTTCTGTTCCTCGATTTTCTTCTTATAGGGGGTGGGCGCGATGATGGTGATGCCGCGCTCGCCCTTCTTCACATGGCGCTCAAACTGGTTCTTCCACTTGTTATAGCCAGCCACAAGGGTCGCGTCCGGCTTCTGCATATAGATCAGCATGGTATTATTGACCGAGTAGCGGTGGAACCGGGACATCACCGACAGATAGCGCATATACTTTTCGCTCTCAAACAGTTCCTTGATGTTCTGCTCAATGCCCTCGGTGATTTCCCGCAATCGCTCCCGGTTGGTAGGTTTCTCTGCCATTTCCTTGTTTCTCCTTTCCAAATCCATGATTTTTGTTAGGTGTTCTGCAATCCATGTTTTTTGTTCCTCGATGCCATCCTCCATCAGAAAGTCCAGAAGATACTCCACATAGTCCTTTTGGTGCAGCGCCTCCACAAAAAGGGGGTGCGGTTCATCCTCCGGGGTCAGGGGCGCAAGGCCGGTTTCCCAGCCCCGCAGCAGATGGGCGTAGTCTGCCAGCGCGCGGAAACACCGCTGCTTTGATTCCCGGAACTTCTGCGCTTCTGACTTTTGACGGACATAGGTTTTCTTCGGGGGCGCCTGGCTGTCATAGAGCAGTCCAAAATCCTGGGCCAGTTTTTCCGCAGCCTCTTTGGGGGAGAGGTTATACAGTCTGGCGGCAAAGTCGATCACATCACCGTCCGCCCCGCAGCCGAAACAGTGAAAGCGGCGGTCTAATTTCAGGCTGGGCGTCCTGTCATCGTGGAAAGGACAGCAGGCCATGCCGTTCCGCTTTACCTCGATTCCATAGTGTTCCGCCGCTTCTCTGGTGGTGATGGACTGCTTTACCGTTTCAAAGACATTCCCGCCCATGCTTATTGACCGGAGGAGGATTTCAACGGCGGCTTATAGCCTGCGGCCCTGGCCCGTTCACTGGCGGCTTTGCGCCGCTTTTCGCTGTACGGCTCCCGGACCGATACGCAGCGTTTGGGGACAATGAAGTTGTGGTCGTCCTTCTTGATGATCTGCTCCGGGTATTTTTCCGCCAGCTGCTCCAGCTTCTTCATCAGCTTGGGGTCATGGGTATAGACCTCTGCCGCAGACTCGGCCTGGTTATAAAGGAGAACCGTTTCCTGTTCCAGCAGCGACAGCTTCATCACGAGCCTCCTTTCCGCTGGCCAAAGTCCAGCTTGAAGTTCACATACTCGCCGGTATCCTCCAAAAGCACATCCGCGTCATAGGTTTTTCCGGTTTTTTCCGAGTAGCAGCCGGTGAGCCTTGCCCGCCCGTCTTTTAAGAGGGCCGCGACAATGGCCTTGGTGGGCTGTTTCTTCTTGGCGCTCCACCACTTGCTGTCTTTCCAGATGGCAAATCTGCAAGTTTCACTTTGGCAGAAAAATCCCTTTTGCGATTCTGTAACCTCACCGCCGCACCGGGGGCATCTGCCTACTGCTTCGCGGGGCGGGGAGAACAGGTACTCGGTCCCCTTAACCACCTGATAGGTTGCCGCCAGCTCCCGCAGCATGGCGTAAATCCCGGACAGAAACTCCTCCGGGGAAAGCTCGCCGCGCTCAATCTCGCCCAGCCGGTACTCCCACTCGGCGGTGAGCAGCGGGGATTGCAGCTGCTCCGGCAGAACCGTAATGAGGGAACGCGCGTCGCGGGAGGGCATCAGCTGGACCGTCTTTTTGCTCTTTTTCCGTTCCAGAAACCCGGTGGAGGCCAGCTTTTCCAGAATCCCGGCGCGGGTGGCAGGCGTACCCAATCCCTTGCGCTCGGCAGTATCCGGCATATCTTCTTTACCGGCGTTCTCCATAGCCGACAGCAGGGTATCTTCGGTGAAATGTTTTGGCGGGCTGGTTTTCCCCTCCTTGACGGAGGCATTGGAAACGGACAAAGATTGTCCCTCGGAGAGTTCCGGCAGCGTCTTTTCCTCTGGTCTTTCCTCCGGCTCCGGGGCATTTTTCAGACCGGCGTGATAAGCGGCATCCAGCCTGCGCCAGCCGGGGCGCTGAATGGTTTTCCCTTTTGCGGCAAACTCCTGACCGGCGCAGACCAGCGTGGCGGCGGTTTCCTCGTAGAGATGGGGTTCCGCCACCGCGCACAGCAGCCTTGCGGCCACCAGCTCCAACACCGCTTTTTCCCCCACAGGGAGGGCGGACAAATCCGCATCCCGAAGATTGCGGGTGGGGATCACCGCATGGTGGTCGGTCACTTTCTTATCGTTGATGACCGCCTCCGGGTTGCAGGTAATGCCGATCCCCTTTCGGAACGGCATGGCATTGGCGGTGAGGTTGACCAGCACCGGCAGGCCCTCCGCCATATCCGAGGTCAGATACCGGCTGTCCGTCCGGGGATAAGTACACAGCTTTTTCTCATAGAGGTTTTGCAGATAGTCCAGCGTTTGCTGGGCGGTAAACCCCAGCAGGCGGTTGGCGTCCCGCTGTAAGGTGGTCAGGTCATAAAGGGCGGGCGGCTTTTCGGACTTCTCTTTCCGCTGCGCCTGCTTCACCACCGCAGAACCGCCCCGGCAGGCGGTTTGCAGCTCTTTCGCGGCGGTTTTGTCTTTCATCCGCGCCCCCACAGCGGTAAATCCGGGCAGTTCCAGCGCCACCGTATAGAACGGCTCCGGCTGGAAGGCTTCAATCTCTGCTTCCCGCTGGACGATAAGGGCCAGTGTCGGGGACATGACCCGACCGATGTTGAGGGTCCGGCGGTACAGCACCGAAAACAGCCGGGTGGCGTTGATGCCCACCAGCCAGTCGGCTTTGGCGCGGCAGAGCGCCGCCTGATGCAGACCGTCATAGTCCGCGCCGGGGCGGAGGTTTTCAAAGCCCTCCCGGATTGCCGAATCCTCCATGCTGGAAATCCAGAGCCGCTTCATGGGCTTTTTGCAGCCCGCCAGCTCATAGACGTTGCGGAAAATCAGTTCGCCCTCCCGTCCCGCGTCACAGGCGTTTACCACCTCGGTCACATCCGGGGCGCACAGCAGCTTTTTGAGAATATCAAACTGTTTCTTCTTGTCCCGCCCCACGCTCATTTTCCAGTCCGAGGGCAGGATCGGCAGATCGTCATAGCGCCACTTGGCGTATTTAGGGTCATAGCTGTCCGCGTCGGCAAGCCCGGCCAGATGCCCCACGCACCAGCTGACCCGCCAGCCGTTCCCTTCCAGATACCCGTCCTTGCGGGCATTGGCCCCGATTACAGCGGACAGGCTTTGGGCCACCGACGGTTTTTCAGCAATCACAAGGCGCATAATCTTCATCCTCCCATTCTTCCCGCATAGATGTACGCAGCTTTTCCTCAATGCTGTTGTCCTCTGTCAGCATCAGGTCATAGCCGAACCGGTAATCATATCGGTACAGTTTTCCTACCAGATCATTGATGAGGATGCGGCAGGCCAGAATGACACGTTTTTTATCCACCTGCATCAGCTGGTAGCGTTGATAATCGCTGTAATAGGACTCATGCCGGTGCGCGCGGCTGTTGGCGTCCTCCAGCAGCCAGTCTACCGGGTCCTGGCAGCCTTCCTCTTTTTCCCCCTCCATATATTTCAGCAGTTCCATCACCATCGGAAAACTCTGCTCGTCCATGCGGGCTTCTTCTTTCAGATAGCCGATCAGGGCGCATAAAAGCAGGCGGGCCGCTGTCTGTTCCCGTTCCGTTAATGCCTCCATCGTCTTTGCGGCGTCCGGCAGAAGCCTTTCTTCTACAAAAGTTTCCACATCGCCGGAGTACAGCTGGCGGATGGAATCTATGGACAGCGGGGCGGCTGTGTCGCCATCCATAGAAAAGTCATAGAGGTCGTCGCTCTGTGCAGGCTTTTTCCGAAGTTTGCGTGTCAGGGCAGTCAGAATATCGCCGCCCAGATACACCGCCAGACAGCACAGGTCAAAAACAGCAACGATTTTGATAAATAAAATAAGATACTTCATTTCCGATCTCTCCTTTCTTTCAGCTGCTTTTCCAGTTCCCGGTGGCAGAATCCCACACAGGGCCTCCCGTAGTTGCCGCAGCCATAGCAGGGGTGGCTTTTGGGTAAAGAAGGAGGGCGGGAAGTTTTCTTCCTGCCCTCCGGTTTCTGTGTCATCATGCGCTCAAAGGGGCTGTCGGTGAAGCGGGTCATTCCGGTTCTTCCTCACTTTCCTCCGGTTCCTCCTCCGCGCCCTCCTCGGATTCCCACAGCTCATCTTCCTCATCGCCGTAGTCATAATCGTCCAGATTGTCCGGGCCTTTGGTTTTCGGCTTGTTCTTCATAAACTTGAAGTAGTAGAGCGCGCCCCCGCCGCCTAACAGGGCCACAACCAAAAGCAGGACAGCCGGATTCATGCCGGACTTTTTCTCCGGTTCCGGCTCCGCTGCAGGCGGCTCCTCCGGTTCCGCCGCCTTGCCGGTGCAGCTTGTCATGGTAAAGGCGCAGACCGGGCAGTTCCGGTTGATTGCGCCTGCCTGACATTTCTCGGTGCAGCTGCAAACAGCGGGGGGTTCCTCGCTGTTTTCGTCCTCCATCAGCGCCATCAGGTCGGCTTCGTCTACCTGGTTGAGAAAATGGACGGTGTTTTCCCCCTCGTCATCCCGGTCCACCAGGATGTAGAAGTAGTTGCCGTTTTTGGTGGTAACGGTAATCAGCTGCTTGTTCCCGCCGTAATCGTCCACCAGGGTGGCGTTGCCATCCGGGGTGAGGGGCGGCGTTTCCTCCGGCTGCTCCACCTGTACGTTGGAATCGTTGGTTTCATCAGCCGGTTCCCCGCCGCCGCCCGCGTAGGCGGGGACAGAAAAACCGCCCATAAGAACCAGGGCGGTGCAAAGCGCGGCCAGTGTCCGCAATAGTTTTTTAGATTTCATCGTGATTTTCCTCCTTTTCCTGGGCGTCTGGCGCAGGCGTTCCCACGCCGGGAATCCCGCCGCCGGACAGCAGCGCGTTCAGTTCCTGCGGGGTCATGCGGACCGCCCGCACCAGCTGGACGATTTGCAGGTTCTCCGCCTCGGTTTTCTGCGCCTCCAATTCCCGCAGCTTGTTCTGGTATTCCGCCAGCTTTTCGCGGGTCTTTGCGATCTCCCGGTCAATCCGGTCGATTTTGTTCGTTGCCATCTGTAACACTCCTTCCCACATGGTTTAGTTCCAGTTCATCAGGCCGTAGCCCTTGATGCACTGGTAATTCAGGTCATAGCTTTTGATTTTGCAGGCGTCGCCGGAATTGCCCTCCACCGTATAGACCCGGCTCCCGTCTGTGCCGATCACAATGCCAACATGGTCGGCGGAACCGTCCAAATCCCAGTCAAAGAAAATGGCGTCGCCGGGGGCGATGTTGGCATATCCGCGCCCGCCCCATTGTCCATGCGACTGGAACCAGGGTACGCCCTGGGACTGACAGCCAGCAAAGCGCGGTTCGCTTTTCCCGGCCTGGTTATAGCACCAGCTCACGAAGCAGGCGCACCATTCCACCCGGCTGTTAAAGCCGTACCAGCTCCAATACGGATAGCCGCCCACGTTTCCCACCTGACGCTTCGCCAGATCCACCAGTCCCGGATTGCCGGGGCGGGTCCCGTTTATAAACTCCACGCCGCTCAAATCCTCGGAATTTCCCATATCCGGGGAACCGCCGCCAAACAGCAGCGGCTTGTTGCCCCTGGTGGCGATATAGACCTGGTACATCTCATATTCGTCCGGGGTGAGCAGTTCCGGCGCAAGGGCGGAAATCTGGGTGTTCACAAGCTCCACATGGAGGATGTAGTATTCATAGGGGACTTCCTCGCTGGTCGTTTCCCCGGTTTCCGGGTCGGTGCTGGTTTCGGTGCGGTAGCGGATTTCCACCTCCTCGGTCAGTGTCAGGACATATTGGAGGTCAAAGACCCGCTGTAACTGTGCCGCCGCGCTCTGGGGCGTGTACTCATGGAGCAGGGCGCTTAAATAAGCCGCCAGCTCATGGGGATTGTGGCCGATAGGGTCCAGATTGTACCGGTACTCGTCATAGCCTGGGTGCAGGCTCTCCATGTTATCCAGTTCGGCTTGCAGTTCCGCCTCCTTTGCGGCATAGTCCGCTTCGGCCCCCAGCATATCCTCGTCTTTGGAGGGATAGGTGGAGCCGGACACCGCCGAGCCGATGCTCTGGGCCAGCATGGAGCAGGAGGACAGGGTATTCATCAGCAGGCAGACCAGCAGAAACAGCGCCAGCGCAATCAGGAATCCCTTCTTGTGCCGCATGACAAACCGGCCTGCCTGTTCCGCTTTTTCTTTGACAGACTTTGCCGCCTTGCCGGTCTTTTGCGCGGTCTTGGTGGTATGGCCTGCGGCCTGTGCCGTATGCCCAGCCGTTTGACCGGCGCGTTTGGCGGCGGCATATTCCTTTTTGATGGCCTGCTTTTGCTGCCAGCGGGAAAGGGGGTTGCTGGCAAGCTGGGGGTTCTCCGCCAGGGACTTTTGGTACAGGGCGTTGATGTTTGCTTTTTCCAGCTTTTGCTCCGCCTTTGCCGCTTCGCGGTAGGGTTTCAGTTTATGGCTGCGGTATCCCTCCCGCACCAGCCGCGCGCTGACTTCAACAGCCTGCCCGGTCTTGTGCGCCCCTTCCACGCCCACATTGTCCTGTTCGGACTTGCGGATTTCCTTATGCGCCCCGGCAAGCAGCGCGTTGGCCGGAGCGCCCCGTACCGCATGGGACAGCTTGGAGGGCGGCTTTGCCTGTTCCTCAAAGGTCAGTTTCGTTGTTTTCTTTCCGGTATCGGGGTCCATAACGGTCTGCCGGACCTTCTTTTTGGGTATCCTGGCCTGCGCCTTGTCTGCCCGGACAGCTGCTTTCTGTGCGCGGCGGATCGGCTTTTCCAGCGCCGGGTCGGTCCGTTCCTCCTCGGTGAAGCGCAGGCGCGGCTCCTTAATCAAACCATTCCCCCAGCATCAGCGCCTCCATCATATAGAGCAGTTCCACATAGAGGCCCATGCCAGCCGGGGTGTGTAAAGGACGGAGGATCAGGCAGGCATAGACCTGTGCCAGCACATCGGCCAGAAGCTCCGCGCCCCGGCCCTCCATAATCCTGCCGCCGGTGCCGGGGGAGAGGCAGCACCAGATTTCCGCAAGGCGGAGCAGGCCCGTTTCCCCGTCACGGTTCAGTTCTGCCGCCATGCTCTCCGCAGTACGGCACTCGCTTACCGCGTCCGCCATCGCCAGAAGCAGCTGGCGGCGCTGAATGTCCATCGCCCGCTTCAAAAACAGCCGGGGATTGTGTTTGATTTTCTGTGCAGTCATGATTGCTTTCCCTCCTTTAATTCCTGTAATTTCGTGGTCATTATGCGGTACAGCTCGGTGTCCTTGGGGAACCGGTCGATAAAGGGCAGGATGATGTTGCCGTAGAACAGCAGCCCTTCGCCCTCGCCGGAGTGGGTCACATAGGACAGCTGGTGCGGGGAGATGCCCAGCTGCCTTGCCAGAATCTGCCGGTCCCCGCTTGCCTGGTTGAGCATATATACAAAGTCCGAGTTCTCAAAGATGTTCTCGATTTCCCGGCTGGCAAGCAGGTCCTTGATGTTCTGTGTGATGCCGGTGGGAATCCCGCCCCATTTCCGAAAGCGTTTCCAGATTTCAATGGTATAGGCGGCGGTCTGGTCCTCTTTGAGCAGCAGGTGCATCTCGTCAATGTAGTAACGGGTGGACTTGTGGGCGGCGCGGTTGATGGTGACGCGGTTCCACACCTGGTCCTGCACCACCAGCATACCGATTTTTTTCAGCTGCTTGCCTAACTCCTTGATGTCATAGCAGACAATGCGGTTGTCGATGTTTACATTGGTCCGGTGGTTGAACACATTCAGGGAGCCGGAAACATAGATTTCCAGCGCCGTAGCGATGTACTGCGCTTCTTTTTCCTCCTGGGTCAGCAGAAGGTTGTATAAATCCTCCAATACCGGCATATTTTCCGGCCTGGGGTCGTTCAGGTAATCATGGTAGACCAGCCGCACACAACGGTCGATGATGGTTTTCTGGACCGGCTGCAAGCCCTCCTTGCCGCCCACGATCAGCTCGCACAGCGACAGAATGAAGTCGGATTTCAAAGACAGCGGGCTTTCATCGTCCGAGTAGTCCAGGTTTAGGTCCATCGGGTTAATGTAGTCCCCGGAGGTGGGCGAAATCTTAATAACCTGCCCATGCAGCCGCTCCACAAGGGGCGCGTACTCCGATTCCGGGTCGCACACGATGATGTCATCGGTGGTGAGCAGAAAACAGTTGGCGATTTCCCGCTTGGCGGAAAAGGACTTGCCGGAGCCGGGAGTGCCTAAAATCAGGCCGTTGGGGTTTTTCAGCTTCTTGCGGTCCACCATGATAAGGTTGTTGGACAGGGCGTTGATGCCGTAGTACAGCGCCTCTTTCCCGTTCTGGAAAAGCTCCTGGGTGGTAAAGGGGATAAAGATGGCGGTGCTGGAAGTGGTCAGCCCCCGCTGGATTTCCACCTGGTTTTGTCCCAAAGGCAGGCAGCTCATCAGCCCCTCCTCCTGCTGGAAGTCCAGCCTTGCCAGCTGGCAGTTGTACTTCTGCGCGATGCTGGACGCCTGAAACACGTTGTTGCCCAGCTGTCTGGCGGTGTCCGCCGTATTCAGCACCAGAAAGGTCACAAGGAACATCCGCTCGTTGCGGCTCTGTAAATCCTGCAACAGCTTTTTGGCCTCGTTCCCGTAGGTAGCCAGGTCGCTGGGAATGATGTCCATATCGTACCCTGCCCGGACCGCCTTTTTCTGTTCCTCGATCTTGGCCCGGTCCAGGTCGGTGATTTTGCGCTTGACCGTCTTGATGGCCTTTACCTGGTCTAAGGACTGCACATGGAGGCTGACAATCAGGGAGCTTTCCATATCCAGAAAATCCGCCAGCATCCGGTCGTTCAATTCCGGCGCGAGAATCTGCACAAAGCTGACCGCGCCGTACTTTTTCCCCATGCGGAACTGCCTGCCGGTGCGGAACTCAAAGGAAGTGGGGGCAATAAAATCCTTGGTGGAAAGGCCGGAGGGGGCCAGCCAGTCCCACGAAAAGGAAAAGGGAACCTGTTCGTCCATGTGGAATACGCCATGCAGCTGGGACAGCCGCGCCCGCCCGTCCAGCGGCTCCGCCACTACGCCCAGCCGCTTGAAGTTGTTGAGCAGGTCGGTTTCAATCCGTTCCAGCCGGGGCTTTGCCGCCCGGATGCTGTCCGCGTCAATGCCGAAGGTCAGGTATTTTGTCTTAATCAGGCCGTTGTTCCCCTTTGCCAGCTGGTTTTGCAGCATTTGGGTGTACTCGCTGCGGATGTTGTCAAAATCATCCCCCTGGGGCGGGATGGTGATGGACCGGGCAAAGGTTTCCTGGGACGCGGCCAGGTTGAGGAAGGACAGCTGGAACCGGATGGAGCTGTCAAAGTAGTTGAGGAAATCGCACCAGCCCTCGAAGATGGCGGTCTTATCCTCGTTTTGGGACAGCTGGTAATTGATGTCCTGAAACTGAATGGTCTTGGTATAGTAGCAGCCGGTCACGCGGCAGATGCCGTCCGGCCACATCCGTTCATAGGGGATACTGTCCTGCGCGGAAATCCCCTTCTGGTCAGTGCGGCTGGCGCGGGAAATGGCGGCTTCGATCTGCTTCCGATCCGCGCGGGAGAGCTTCTTTTTCACCGGCATTGGCCCTTCGCCCTCCGGCGCTCTGCCGTTTGTCCGGTTTTTCTTTGCCGTAAACAATGTCATACACCTCCTTGTCGAGTTTGTCCTGCCGCTCCAATACGGCATAGAAGTTGTTGGTCTGGTAGGGGCGCTGCCGGGGCCGGAGAAAGGATACCCGGATCATGTTGCCGATGATCTTTTCCAGCGGCTGGCCGTTCTTCTCGTACATCGCCAGCAGGAAAAAGGGCAGCATGACAAGCATCATGCACAGGGCGGCGGCGCTGTTCCCGGCTGGCCCCCGAAGCAGAAAGAAAAGCGGTACGCCAATCAGCGCCCCGCTGCCAAAGCAGACTAACTGCCGTTTGGTGAGGTTGAAGGCCACCTTTGTCTTGACCTTCGTTAAGTCTTTGGGTACGGGTACATAAGCCATTTTTGCACACTCCTTTCGTTAGTGGGCCTGGAAGATCGCCTTGGCCATGCTGCCGCTCTTAAAGAGGGTCAGGCAGAGCAGGACCGTATATCCCACACAGGACCAGATGGCGGCAATCGTATCCTCGTCGGTGGCGATGTTCTGCACCAGGACCGCGTAGATTGCCACGCATACCATGATAAGGAACGCCTGAAAGCCTAACGCCATCAGGGAGCGCAGGTAATTCTGCCCCATGCCGCCCCATTCCCTGCCCATCATAGCGGCCATCGGGACCGGCGCGACCGAGGTGACGAGATATATTTCCAGCATACGGCCATAAATGACGATAAAAATACAGATGGTCAGCGCCCACATGGTAAGGCCGATAAACAGGGACTGGAACCACAGCCCGAACAGCGGCCCCAAATCCATCTCCATGAGCCTTGGCTCCAAATCCGCCATCGCGGAGGAAATGTCGATGGAAGCGTCCGCGCCGATGACGCCGGAAGCCTGGGCCACGATTCCCTGGGCCAGATCAAACACGCCCATCACGATATTCCAGGTGTTGGTGACAATGAGGATGGCACAGGCGGTCTTGAATATCCACTTGAAAAACACAGCGGTTTCAATATCGTGGAAGTTGTTCTTGTCGGTGATGATCTGAATCAGCTCCAGCGTCATCACAAAGGCCAGGATCACGCCTGCTATGGGGAGAATGACCGTTTCCGAAAGGCTTTGGACCATGCTGAAAATACCCGCGTTCCAGCCCTGGGGCGTCTGCCCGATCTGCCCCGATATGTCCGCCACCTGGTTGTTGACCGAATCGAACATACTGGAAAGGTTGCTCATTATGCCGCCCACCAGCATTTCTTTCAGCCAGGTGGTGATTGCATCCAGCAGAAAATCCATACAGTGCTCCCTCCTTTCCGCCCCTCCCGCGTTTGCGGGAGGGGCAAAGGTATGGGTGTTTCTGGTGCGGGGATTAGCCGAACAGACCGGAGAGCAGGGGTACAAGCACCATGCCGATCAGGGCAACGCCGCCGCCCGCCATGAGCTGTGTCATACCTAAATAGTTGA
>OFHP01001007.1_pt1 | contig 14532 bp, 13 predicted proteins | sample 1521651 | NCBI WGS metagenome assembly OFHP01 (sample SAMEA3504105, study PRJEB24116) | mouse gut metagenome | biome: mouse gut; feature: mouse-associated habitat; material: faeces | place: Denmark | collected 2011 | reverse complement strand
CGGTCCCGTGTGAAGAAGAGGGGCGCTTACTTGATTTTGGGGCGGATGACGGAGACCGAACAGTGGGCCGTCTTGACCACGTCCGTTGCCACGGAACCGAAGAAAAGCCGGTTGAAGCCGATTTTGCCGTGTGCGCCGATGACGATGAAATCAGCGTCGATGTTATCGGCGTATTTGACGATTTCCTCGGAAACCTTGCCCATCAGGAACACTTGCTCTACCGCCTGATCCGGGAAATGGACGGCCAGAAAAGCGTTCATTTTTTCCTGCAGGGCGGGCTGGGGAGAAACTCGGTTGGGCAGGCTTTCCCCGGAAAGGTAGTTGGACTCGTAGACCGTCTCCGACGGAATGACATAGACAATGGAAAGCGAAGCGCCGGTGAGGGAGACGGTCATCTTCACATGTTCAATGGCCGGATGCGGCTCATCTTCCAAATCGACAGCGTAGACTACTTTTTTGATTTCCATAGCAATGCCTCCAGGATTGCCGAAACGGTTTCCGATGCCTTTACAATGCCTATTCCTGCGTTTCTGTCAAGAGGAGAGGTCGATTGTGCGTGCAGGCAAGAGTCCGGGCTGTCAGGGATGCAGTGAGCTTCCGCCGGACCATCGGGGAGAGAGGCCTCCTGGGGACGGAGGAGGTTTTCTGCCGGAGAAGGGTCGCTCTTTTTTGCCTGAGATTTACGGCGGCGGCCGTGAGTCGGCCTTGTCCTTGCGGGGCGGGTTACGTATGATGCGGCAAGGCGAGCTTCTCCCCGGCGCGGGCCGGACGGAGGGCGAGGCGCGGCCCGCGCGAATGCGTCCCGATCAAGGGAGGCCGTTGCCGTATCGGGAAATGCAAGGAGAAGGACATGTCCGCAAAGAAAAGTGATTTCGGTCTGATCATCAAACTGCTGGCGGCTCTTGCCATCGGCGCGGTTGTGGGGCGCGTGGCCAACGTGCAGGTCATGGACGCGGTAGGCTCCGTGAAATACGCGCTGGGCCAGATCATTTTTTATGCCGTTCCGCTGGTCATCGTCGGTTTCATCGCCCCGGCCATCGCCCGCTTGGGGCAGAATGCCAGCCGGATGCTGCTGACGGCAGTGGCGCTGGCCTATCTTTCGTCGGTCGGGGCGGCGGCGTTTTCAGCCCTGTCCGGTTATCTCATCATCCCGCATCTTTCCGTGCCCACGCAGGTGGAAAATCTGCTCGATCTGCCGAAGCCGTCCTTTGTGCTCGACATCCCTCCGCTCATGTCCGTCATGAGCGCCCTTGTCACGGCCCTGCTCATCGGTCTGGCCACAAGCTGGACCAAGGCCGAGACCATCAACAAGATTCTCAACGAGCTTGAAGGCATCATGACCAGCGTGGTGCAGCGCGTCATCATCCCTCTCCTGCCTTTCTTCGTGGGCGCCACCTTCTGCGAACTCTCCTATGAGGGCCGCCTCACGGTGCAGCTTCCCATCTTCCTCAAGATCATCGGCATCGTCATCATCGGCCATTACATCTGGCTCGCGGTCCTGTACGTCATCGGCGGCATCCTTTCCGGTCGCAATCCGTGGCAGGTAGTGCGCTATTATCTGCCCGCCTATCTGACCGCCGTCGGCACCATGTCGAGTGCGGCGACGCTGCCCGTGGCCCTCTCGTGCGCGCGGCGTTCTCCGGTTCTCAGCCGCACGATGACCGAATTCATGATTCCGCTCGGGGCCACCGTGCACCTGTGCGGATCGGTGTTGACCGAAACCTTTTTCGTCATGACCATCAGTCTGATGCTCTACGGCGCTTTGCCGTCCGTGGGTACGATGGCCCTCTTTATTGTGCTTTTCGGCATCTTCGCGGTGGGCGCGCCGGGCGTGCCCGGCGGCACGGTCATGGCCTCGCTCGGCTTGGTGGTGAGCGTGCTGCATTTCGATCCCGCGGGCGTGGCCCTGCTGCTGGCGATCTTCGCCTTGCAGGACAGTTTCGGCACAGCCTGCAACGTGACGGGCGACGGTGCGCTGGCGCTCATGCTGGAAGGCATCTTCAACCGTAACAGCCAGCTTGACGGTCGGTACGGAACGGGGGCCTGAGGCCCGCGCAGAGAAAAAAGGAGGAGCGTATGCCGTGGATTGTCCTTGCCGTGGTGCTCTGCGTTCTGGTGTGGTACTGGCCGCGGCATACGCTGGCTGGCGTCGCGGCGCTGGCCGTGCTCGGCGTAGGGGTTGCGGCGGCGCTGTGGGGCTATTCGGCCTATCGGGAGCATGAGAAAAATCTTGTCGCCATCCGGGTGGAGCCGCCGGGCGGCGTAGCCAGCGAAAGCGGCCGTCCCTGTGCGGAAAACGAACTCCTCCTTGCCGTATCCAACGGAACGGACAAGGTCGTGGTCGGCGTGCGGTACAGCCTTTCCGCCTTTCGGCAAGGGAGGAGTTCCAATCTCGCCAAGGGCAACTGGGCCGATGACGATCATATCGTTGTCCCTCACGAAACGGTGTCCTTCTGCCGTGTCCGGCCCGAGCTTGTCCGCGACAGCGGTAGCGGCCCCTTGACGTGGAAGGCGTCCCTCATCAACGTCCGTTTTGCGGATTAGCGCGTCTCTCCGCTCTCCTGCGAGGCTCAATTCTCCTGGAGATGCGCAGGAAGACCGCTTCTTTCGGGGATATTGAAGCACTACACTGAAAAGAGAAGGTTTTTCAGCGAGAAAACACGCTGGGAGCTTCGTTTGAAGAAAAGGCCGGAGTTACGTCTCCGGCCTTTTCGCGTAAGGGCGGGCGTCCCCTTGGCGCGCGCCCGTCACGGTCCAGATGTTGCGGGGAGGCGCGTCACTTGCTGACGGCGGGGGCGTCAAGGTCGGCCTTGATGTTTTCCGTTACGGGAAGCTGGCGATGGTGCTTGAGATAGTCCTTCTGGGCCTGTTCCCGTTTGTTGATGTAATCCTGCCGGGCCTCCCGGACTTCCTTGTGGTAGGTCTTCAGGTCATCCATGCGGCGTTCTTCAAAGCTCTTCCGGTCGTTGGCGTCGTCTCCCGCCAGTTCGTCGACGGTTTCCTTCATGTCGCGCTTCAGGTCCTGGTAGCCGTGCTTGACGGATTCCGTGAAGGAGGAGTCGGCCACGAACTGTCCTGTCGGGGAGGCGTGGGCGGCAGAGAGGGGCAGGAAGGCGAGGCCAGCGAGAAGCACGCAGCTTTTTATCATCATCTCATTGTATTTCATAATGATCTCCAGAGTTGAAATTGAAGGGAAAACTGACTGTACCTCACCATTGGGAAAAGGCAATCGGCTGAGAGCAAAGAATCATTCGCGCTGCCCCGCGCGGGAAGGGGAAGCCCTTGACAAGTGAGAAAACGGACCCATGGTAGAAGAAAGGAGATTTGAGATGTCACAGAAAGTCAAAACATGGGAATCGCATGTTCCCGGTTGCTTTGGTGGATCGGATCACATCTTCGCGGGGCATCCAGCCGAAGAGAAACGGGCCAAGGAGCTGCGGAAAGTCTGTTCCGAGCAGCGTATTGCGATGGAAGACGTCGCCAAGGCCATTGAGCGTTTCCTCAAATCCAAAAAGGCGGGCGATGCCCTTGTGCAGGCGCAGATCGAACGCGCCCGGAAATTTTTGAAACTGGCCTGATTTCCCTTTCCTTTTCACCGGGACGCCGCGCCTTCGGGCCCTCGCCCCGGGCCTTTTCCGAACGCCGACAGAAGTGTTCCTGTGGGCGCTTTTTTTATGCCTGCGTGTTTTCTTTTGGCTGGAAAAGGCCCTTTCCATGTTCATCTTGTCCCAATGCAGGGGCTTGCGCCGCCGACTGTAACGCCGATGTTGCGGCAACACGGTCTTCTGTCTGAGAGCCGTGTCCTTCAAGCTCCTTCCTTTTGTCGCGCTCTTTCCTTTTCGTCTTTTTATGCGCCCTTTTTCACTATACCTTTTTCGCGAGGGGGCATTGACACGGCTGTATCCTTCCCGTAGCCTTTCAATACCTTTATACCGTGCGGTTTGTCTTTCTTCGTGAGGAGCTTTCCGGAAGAGATGTCTTGGGGCGGCATCCCGCCGGAGAGAACGTCCTGATGGCGTACAGCGCCGGACAGGAAGGCGGGGCAAGGCTTTTCCCGCCGCATGGGGAGGATTTCGGACCATTTTTGATCCACGCTCGGACGGCGTTCGGCGTCGCCCGTCGAAAAGGAGAAGCGTATGCGTTTTGCCATTGGTCTGGGAAAAGAGGATGTAGAGGCGCGGCTGGAACGGCAGGGGATTTCCCGGCGAGACTTTCTGAAATATTGTAGCGTCGTCGCCGTAACGATGGGCATGGGGCCGGGTTTTGCCGAGCAGGTGGCGCAGGCGCTGACCATGCCGCGGCGTCCTTCGGTCGTCTATCTGCACGCCGCCGAGTGCACGGGCTGTTCGGAAGCGCTTCTGCGCACCGGGCAGCCCTTTATTGATGAGCTTATTCTCGACACCATTTCGCTCGATTACCACGAGACCATCATGGCCGCCGCGGGCGAAGCCGCCGAAGCCGCTCTGGAGAAGGCGGTCGCCTCCCCCGAAGGCTTCATCTGCGTGGTGGAAGGGGCTATTCCTACGGCCAATGACGGCAAATACGGCTACATCGCCGGGCATACCATGCTCGACATCTGCGGGCGCATCCTTCCCAAGGCCAAAGCGGTGGTGGCCTACGGCACCTGCGCGGCTTTCGGAGGCGTGCAGGCCGCCAGGCCCAATCCCACCAACGCGATGGGCGTCAACGAGTGTTTCGGCGCGAAGGGCGTCAAGGCCATCAACATTCCCGGCTGCCCGCCCAACCCGATCAATCTGGTCGGCGCGCTCGTCGCCTTCCTGCGTGGCGACAAGATCGAGCTGGACGCCCACAATCGGCCCCTCATGTTTTACGGCACGAGCGTCCATGACCAGTGCGAGCGCCGTGAGCATTTTGAAAACGGCGAGTTCGCGCCTTCCTTCGATTCCGAAGAGGCGCGCAAGGGCTGGTGTCTCTTTGAATTGGGCTGCAAGGGGCCGGACACCATGAACAATTGTCCGAAGGTCAAGTTCAACGGCACCAACTGGCCCGTTGGCGCGGGGCACCCCTGCATCGGCTGCAGCGAACCCGGTTTCTGGGACAAGATGTCACCGTTCTATGAAAATTAGAGGATGCACCCATGAGCGAAGTCAGAAAAACGCCCCAGAGCTCCTATAGCGGTCCCGTTGTCGTCGATCCCCTCACCCGTATTGAAGGCCATCTGCGCATTGAAGTGGAAGTGCGCGGGGGCCGGGTCACGGAAGCGCGCAGTTGCGGTACCCTCTTCCGCGGCCTTGAAAAGATTCTGGTGGGCCGCGATCCCCGTGACGTGCAGCACTTCACGCAGCGTACCTGCGGCGTGTGCACCTATACTCACGCGCTGGCCTCCACCCGCGCGCTCGAAGACGCCATCAAGGTGGAAATCCCTAAAAACGCCACCTACATCCGCAACCTTGTTCTGGGGATGCAGTATCTCCACGACCATATCGTGCATTTCTACCATCTGCACGCGCTCGACTTCGTGGACGTGACCGCCGCGCTTCAGGCCGATCCCGCGAAGGCCGCCAAGCTCTGCGCCTCCATTTCGCCGCGCCCGGTCAAGGCGGACGATTTCAAGGCCGTGCAGACGAAGCTGAAGGCCTTTGTGGAAAGCGGGCAGCTCGGGCCCTTTACCAACGCCTATTTCCTCGGCGGCCACCCGGCCTACTATCTGGACCCGGAAGCCAACCTCATCGCCACCGCGCACTATCTCGAAGCCTTGCGCCTGCAGGTCAAGGCGGCGCGGGCCATGGCCGTCTTCGGCGCGAAGAACCCCCATACGCAGTTCCTCGTGGCGGGCGGCGTCACCTGCTATGAAAGCCTCACCCCCGAACGTATTGCCGAATTTGAAGGCTTGTACCGGGAAGTCAACGATTTCGTGAGTCAGGTCTATATTCCCGATCTGCTCCTTGTGGGCGGTGCCTACAAGGACTGGGCCAAGATCGGCGGCACGGCCAACTTCATGACCTTTGGGGAATTCCCCGGCGACGAGCGCAACCTCGAAAGCCGCTGGTTCAAGCCGGGCGTCCTTTTCGACCGCAAGCTCGAAGTCCTGCCTTTCGATCCGGGCAAGATTGAGGAGCACGTCCGCCATAGCTGGTATGAGGGAAAGACGGCGAAGCCCTTCGAGGGCGTGACCGAGCCCAAGTTTACCTTCATGGGGGACAAGGACCGCTACTCATGGATGAAGGCCCCCCGCTACGATGGGCGCGCCGTGGAAACGGGGCCCCTCGCGCAGGTGCTGGTGGCCTATCTTAAGGGCAACGCCGAAGTGGTGCCGCTGGTGGATACGCTCCTGAGCACCTTGTCGCTGACGCCCGCCGATCTCTTCTCGACGCTGGGCCGCACCGCCGCGCGCGGCATCGAAACGGCGGTCATCGCCAAGAAGACCGGAGAAATGCTGCAAGCCTACAAGGACAATGTGGCCTCCGGCGACAAGAAGATCGTGGAAAACTGCGAAGTCCCGGACAAGGGCGAAGGCGCGGGTTTCGTCAACGCGCCGCGCGGCGGCCTCTCGCACTGGCTCGTCATCGAAAACAAGAAGGTCGCCAACTTCCAGCTTGTCGTTCCGTCCACATGGAACCTCGGCCCGCGTTGCTCGAAGGGCATCCCGAGTGCCGTGGAGGAGGCGCTGGTCAATACGCCCATCGCTGATCCCAAGCGCCCGGTGGAAATCCTGCGTACAGTCCATTCCTTCGATCCCTGCATCGCCTGCGCCGTGCACGTCATCGACGGCAGGACCAATGAAGTCGGCACCTTCCGCATCCTGTAAAACGCGAAAAGGAGAACGGTTATGGCTGAGCGGGCGCTCGTGCTTGGAGTAGGCAACATCCTGTTCTCCGATGAGGGCATCGGCGTGCGTACCGTTGAGCGCCTGCAACGGTACGCCGCCCTGCCGGACAACGTGGTCCTGATGGACGGGGGCACGCTTGGCATCCGCCTCATGGACGCCATCATGGACTGCGATGTCCTTGTCGTCGTGGATGCCGTGCTCGGCGGCGGAGAACCCGGCACCATCTATCGGCTGGAAGGGGAGGGCTTGCGCCAGAGCATGAGCTTCCGCGATTCCATGCACCAGACGGATTTGCTGGACACGCTCATCTACTGCGAGCTCGCGGGGCACAGGCCGGAGGCCGTGGTCATCGGCATGGAGCCCGCCGACTACCGGACGATGGACACGGCGCTCACGCCTGTCTGTGCGGCAAGGCTGCCTCAATTGGCCGAAAAGGTGCTGGAAGAACTGCGCGCCCGCGGCGTACTTGGCTGAGGGCGGCGGAAAGGAGCGTTTTACCGCCGCAAAAGGAATGTTTTCCCTTGGACGCAAAAAAGGAAGGCAAATTGCCTTCCTTTTTAAATCTCTGGCTGGGCTACGTGGACTTGAACCACGATTAACGGGACCAGAATCCGTCGTCCTGCCAATTGAACGATAGCCCAACGCGCGAAAACCTGTTTAGTAAAATGCCCTGCCCCTGTCAACAAAAAAATCACACAAGAGAGAAGATTTTTTCGTTTGGAGAGACTTTTTCTCCGTCCAGCGGCTCTTTTTTCCTCAAATATGGAGTGTTTTTTGAGAGGGCCAACCGAGAAAAAGTGTCTTTTCAGTATGTTGAAGAAGGCTTGTCTTGACAGTCCTTCGCTCACCGGACATACTCATAAAAGAAAAGGCTCCCTTTGGGGAACAAGCCATGTTCAAGCCGCTGCGAGGCGGGTTTTGCGGACCTTATTGTATAAGGGAAGCCGTAGAGATAAAAGAAGCTCTTGCCTGGAGGGGCTTTTCCGTAAGGGCGGCTTTTTTGTGAGAGGCACCGGAAGCCCCTTCTTTTCTCAGAGAGGCCGCAGGCCGGGGGGTGCAGAACAGGAGCCCCTTGGAAAACTCCTCACAGAGGGAATACCTGCTGGCCTTGGGGCTATTCGAGGGAAGGGCGGTTTTGGGTGTTTTGCCTTTTTCTCCCGCACGTAAACTTGGGAGAAGGGCCCGGCCTCTCCGCTTCCCCATACTGCGGAGGCACCTTTGCCTTCCCGAGAAGGCCGGAAAACGGCCTTTTGCCTCCAAAATACCCCTCTGGGGTATTGTAAGGTGGGAAGATTCTTTTCTACTGCTTCGGTTGTGCGGAAGCCGCCTCCACCGAAAGGGCTTTCCGGCACTCTAGAGGTACAACAGATGAAAGTGAGCCAAAAAACCATATTCATGGTCCGTCTATGCGGGTTGTTGGCGGCCGTCCTGCTGGTTCTGGGCGGCGTGGGCAGAGCCTATGCCGACTATACGGGGCCCAAGTTGCGTTTTCGCCTGGCCCATCCGTGCCCTCCCGGGCATCATACGTCCAAGGCTTTTGAGAAATTCCGTGATCTGGTGGCCGAAAAGTCCGGCCATCGCATCAAGGTACACATTTTCCCCAACGCCGTGCTGGGCAGCGATGTGGTCATGATCAAGGGGGCCCAGAGCGGCGGGCTGGAAATGGCCGTGAGTTCAAGCCCCAACCTGACGCAGTTTGTTCCCTCCCTCATGGTCTTCGATCTGCCGTACATCACTTCCATCGAGCATCAGGCGAAATTGTACGCCGCGCTGGATACGGGTGAGTTAGGCCGCTTTTTCCGCAAGGAATTCAACGCGGTCGGGCTGGAGCCGATCATGTATTGCGAATACGGTTACCGCAATTTTGTGAGCGTCAAGAAACCCATCCGTTCCATCGAGGATTTGGCTGGCATCAAGGTACGTATCACCGCCTCCCCCGTTGAAGTGGAAGTGGCCAAGGCCCTCGGCATGAGCCCCAAGCCCTTGGCCTGGGGAGAAACCTATACGGCGTTGAAAGAGGGCATCGTGGAAGGGGAGGGCAATACCTTTTCCTTCCTGTTGGACGCCGAGCATGAGGATGTCCTCCGCTACGGCATCCTTTCCCACCATAATTATGGAATGCAGATTCTCAGTGCCAACCAGAAATGGTGGAAAGGTCTTGATCCCGAAGCGCGGCGGATTATCCGCGAAGCCTCGGCGGAAGCCCTGCGGTATCAGCGCGAAGTCCTTGCCGGGCGTTCGGAGGAGGAGGCCCTGCAACGCTTCGAGGCGGACGGCATTGTCATCATGCGGCCCACTCCCACCGAGATGGAGGCGCTGAAAGAAAAGACACGTCCCGTGTGGGAACTTTTCCGGAACCGCCTCGGGCAGGACCTGATCGATATGGTGGTCCGCACGCAGCAATAGACGGGCGGGTCGCGTTTCCGTTCTTGTCCTTGCGGTCCAAGAGCATTACGCTGGAAGCGTCGTGCCGGCGGTCGGGCGTTGGGCTGAGGCCGTGTCGCCATTCCGCAGGCCGGGCGGTTTTCGCCTTCCAGCCCAGAGCGGTTCTTTTACAAGACCCATTCTGCTGTGATGGCAAAAAGCCCTTGGCAGAAGCGGCGTCCTTTTTTATGCTTGCCTCCGCGAGGAGGAGGTGCCGGCATTTCGGTACAGTGGAGTCCATGTGAAAAAAGGCATACTTGATCGAGCGGTGGGAACTTCTGCCAAAAAAGGGCTCTGGCCTTTGGATATCCATGCTGTACGGGCGTTGCTCGGCACGGTTCTTTTGTCTGCGGCGTTCTTCTCGTGGTTGTGGCAAGCCTTGCGCCTCTACGGTTATCCGGGGCTGGTGCCCTATTATGACGAAGCGGGTCAGCTTTTCCACATTCCCCTGTTTACCGGCCTGGCGCTGGTGGCTTTCGGGATGCGGCTGGGATGGCGGCCTTGGCCCGAGGAGCTGGCCCCCCTTGCGGACAGGCCACGCCGTCTCCTCATGCTCCTGCTGCTGTGGAGCCCGGTCATCATCATGCTCGTGCCCGTGGCGGACGAGTTTTCCGGATGGGGACGCTTCGGCGGATGGCTCACCAGTGCTTTGGCCGGGAGCGGGGCTGCCTTGGCCGCCTGCCGCGTCGGGTGGAGCCTGTCGCGCTTCCCGGGCGGCGTTCTGGTTCTGGCGCTTGGCCTGACGGGTATCCTCACGCCCTTTTTCAACTATCTGGTCCTCTGGTGCCCGGAAGCGTACCGGGTCATTCCCGCCCTCGTGTTCCCCGCCGTTCTTTTTCTCCTGACGGGCATTTCGGAGGAAAGGGTGGAGAGGCTGGAGGGCTACCCCTTTCCGCACATCCCCTTTTCTTTTTGGACGGGCTGCCTGTTCACCGCCTTCAGCGAAAGCGCCTACTACAATCTTTACGGTGCCTTGGAGCCTGTGCTTCCCGTGCCGAGCCTCAGCGTGCTCATGCTGGTGGCGCTGGGCAGTCTTGCCGCGCTGATCGTCCTCGGTCAGGCGCACCGTTCTCCCATCTGGTACGCCTTCCTGCTGGTGATCCCCGTGCTGGTGGTGGGGTATACGGCGTGGCCTCTGCTGCACCGCGAATCACCCGGCCTTTCCCTCGGTGGCCTGCTGTTCGGCTATTCCCTTCTGAACATCTATATGATGACCGCCTTCCTGCACACAGTATCCTATCGGAGCGGGACGGGGCGGTTGCGGATGCTTGCGCTCGGGCTTGGCTCCATTGCGCTGGCTTCATGGCTGGGCAGCCCTAACAGCGGCTGGATCGCCGACAGCATCGCGCGCGGGGATTCCCTGAATTCCCTTTTTGCGTTTCAGGCCTTCGCCATCCTCGCGGGCAGCCTTATCTTTGTGGCCTATCTGGAAAAGATGGGCTTTTTCCGTCTGGCCAAGGCCGAGGCGGGAAGCGGCGAGCGCGCCGCCGAAAAGGTTCCCGGCACGCCACTTTCTCTCATGGAGTGGCCCATTGAGGAGGTGGAGGCGCATTTCCGCGAACTTGGCCTGACCCGGCAGCAGGCGATGATCGCGGCTATGCTGGCCCGCAAGACGCCCGATGCAGCCATTTGCGAGACGTTGAACATCTCCCCGAGTACCCTCAAGACGCATATCCGCAACATCCATCGGCGGCTTGGCATCAGCAGCCGGCATGAGCTGGCCTGGCTGGTTACGGCCGCGCCCGCTGCGGGCGAGGCTCCTTCCAATCGTTGAGGCACGTGCAGGAAAAAAGCATAAACGGGCTTTATGGCTCTTTGTCCCGGTATCTGGAAACCCTGTACCGGGTCGTTTCCATATCGACCACGCCGCAGCCTTTCGGTACCGCCCTTCAGGATATCCTCGCCGTCCTTTCCAGACATCTTGATTTCGAGCGTCCGCCTATCGTCGTGCAGGACCCGGAAAGCAGAAACCTGCGCTTGTCCCTCGCCTTCAGGAGGCCGGACGCGCCCCATGCGGCCTACGCCCCGGGAAAGGGCATCACCGGGCAGGTCTTCGCGAGGGGCCATTCCCGTGCCCTGCATGAAGGAACACCCCGACTTTCGCAACCGTCTGTTCGACCGTTCCGAAGAAGAAATGGCCGTGTACGCCTTTTTGTACGTTCCCGTGTGCACGGCCCCGGACGGCGAGGTCATCGGCACCCTGAGCGCGGATACCCCCCTCGCTGCGGAGGAACACTTGCGCCTGCGGTGTTCCTTCCTTTGTGATAGGGGGGCCGTTGCTGATCGGTTTTCGGCCTTTTTTCTTCATAGAAAGGTCCTTTTTCTCTTCATCGCGCCCGAAGCGGCGCGGAGAAAAGGCGGACCATGAAATGCCGTCTCTCAAAAGAGCCTGTGTTTTAGAAATGTTGTTGCGGCATGTCGTCATCTGCGAAGAAAAAGGGCTCATTTCGGAAAACAACGCTTGACAGAAAAGGGCTTCGGCGGTAAACCTCTTCTTCGTTGAGCGGGAGTAACTCAGTGGTAGAGTGCAACCTTGCCAAGGTTGAAGTCGCGGGTTCAAATCCCGTCTCCCGCTCCAATTTTCCACCGCATCAGCGGGAGTAACTCAGCGGTAGAGTGTCAGCTTCCCAAGCTGAAGGTCGCGGGTTCAAATCCCGTTTCCCGCTCCAGAGATTGTAAGGCGTTACATGTAAAATACATGTAACGCCTTTTTCTATTGTGACTCAATTGTGGTAGGACCGGTCACCATAAGAAAAATTCGTTCTTGTAATGCACGCGCAAAATGAGAATCGCCGTCGGGGAATGTGAGAACGCACGACCGTTTTTTACGGCTATTGTATGGCGTTGCCCGTGCTTGCCTTCATTTTCCTTAAGACATTTTCCGGCAAACAGCACGCAGTCCCCTGGTTGCTTTAGGCAAGCAAGGCTCTATGGCGGGGTGGACGTATGTTGTTCCTTGAGACGATAGAATGGGAACGGGGCTTTCCTAAAAGGAGGCTTCCGCCTTCCGTTTTTGACCGCTTAGCCGGATTTACCTCACAAAGAGGTAGAGGCTGGTCAGGATGCAGAGGCCGGAAATGATCTTCCTGAGCCAGTGGGCATTCATTCGGTAGGCGGCTATGATGCCCATGTAAAAGCCCAGGAGTTCAAGAAGCGTCACCCAGAAGGCCATGCCATAATCGATGGAGCCGTTCAGGATGTTGGCGATGCTGCCGGATGTCCCGGCAATGACCTGCAAGGGCTGGCCGATGGCGATGGAATAGAGCGGGGCGAACCCCATGCCGATCATGAAGGGGACCGAAAGAACCGGGCCGCCGACGCCGGTCAGACCGGCCATGAAACCCACGAAAGAACCCAGTAAAAAGAGGAAGATGGTTTGCGTCCGCATGGATCGGGCGGTTACGTCAAAGCGGACATGGGACGTTGAGCGCAACGTGCTGAGCCCGGCGAAGAGGATGAGCCCGGCAAGGATGAAGCGCAGCCAGTCGGGAGGGAAAAGGCTGTTCGCCCGCGCTCCTAGGTAGCCGCAGAGCATGGCGCCGCAACACAGGGGAAGAGCCTGCTTCCAGTTGATGCTTCCTTTTTTATGGTGGAGCCATGTCCCCAGAACGGACATGAGGGCGAAGGAGAACAGTGCGGTAGCCATCGCCTGATGGATGTCGAGCGAGGACAGGAGAACAATGGCGGGGATGAGCAGAATTCCGCCGATGCTCGTACAGCCGCAGAAAAATCCCACGATCAGGGCCATCAGCGCCAGCATAAGAAAAGCAGCCATGCCATTCCTCCGAAACAGGGGCGATACCTCGAAAAATAAGCGTCTTATGGAGTGAGAGTCTGAATCTTTTAGCCGGAAGCATCAAGGGAAAATTGAACGGCTCCACAGAAGAAGGTAAAAAACTTCCGCTTTCCCCACGGCTAAAAGGCAGGCCTTGCCCTGACTCGCTGGATTTGCCTCTTCCAGAGCAAGAAATGGGTCCGCCTTTCATACGCGCCTCCCTCGTCCTTTCCTCTGTATCTCCTTTCATACAAAAGGATTCCAGACGCCCTGTCCGTCAAAAGTGAAGCCCTGCGGCTCGGTATCTACCGTGCAGCATATCTCCCCGTCGAGCAGGCGGAGGGTGCTTTCCGTGGCCCAGAAGCGTTGCAGGTCTCGGGTATTGCGGATGCGGGCCAACGTAGCTGAGGCGTTGTTCGGTACGCTGAAAGGGTTGAAAAAGGAGTTTTCAGGTCGGTTTAAGTTCAGGTGACTCGGCCAGCCAGAGGGCGATTTCGTGAAAACCTACCATAAGAGAGATGTCGCTCCCGGGCCGCATCATGGGCCTTCCCTGATCTGCCCCTCACTCGTTTTTGTAGGGGGACTTGGGAAAAGGTTTTTGGGGGAAACGGCTTCTATTGACAGTGAAAAAAAGAACAAGTATTCACTATAACAAGGTTTACGTTTCTTCCTCCTTTTACCCAGCGAGGTATGCATGATTCGTAGAACGTTTTTGAAAGGTGCCGCTGCCGTCTCTTTTTCCCTCATGGTTTCCCCTTCTCTCACGGTTTTTGCCAAGGACGCCGTGCGTGTTTATACGGGAGGCCCCATTTTCACGATGAACAAAAACAACGACATCGTAGAAGCCGTCGCGATTCAGGGCGATACCATTTTAGCCGTGGGCACGAAGTCCGAGGTGCTGGCGGCGGCGGGCCCCGATGCCGCTATCGTGGACCTGAAGGGGAAGGCCCTTATCCCCGGGATGATCGACGGGCACAGCCATTTCCCGTCGGGGGCCTTCAACGAATTGACGATGGTCAACCTGAACGTTCCACCCCTCGGCAAGGTCGAATCCATTGCCGACATGCAGAAGCTTTTGAAGGAACGCGCCGCCCAGACGAAAAAGGGCGAATGGATCATAGGTTACAACTACAACGACTTGGCTATCAAGGAACAGCGCCATCCCACGCGCACCGATCTGGATGCCGTTTCCACCGAGCACCCCATTTTCATCAAGCACGTATCCGGACATCTCGGCGTAGCCAACAGCAAGGCGCTGGAGCTGGCGGGCATTACGGAAGAAAGGCCCAACCCCGAAGGCGGCAAGTTCCGGCGTGGCCCGGACGGTAAGCTGGACGGCGTGCTGGAAGGGCCGGCAGCGCAGGCCCCGGTCTCTCGCAAAGTTCGCCGCCCATTCGCTGGCAGCGGCGGTATTCCCTGAGCCGTGGGGAATGCGGGTCAGCTCCTCAAAAAAACGGAATCCACTTTTCGGCTCCAGATTGGCCAAGACAGGATTGTCCAAGATGATCTCCTCTTTTCTTTACAGTAATTGTACGCCCGCTTC
>OFHP01001002.1_pt1 | contig 14577 bp, 11 predicted proteins | sample 1521651 | NCBI WGS metagenome assembly OFHP01 (sample SAMEA3504105, study PRJEB24116) | mouse gut metagenome | biome: mouse gut; feature: mouse-associated habitat; material: faeces | place: Denmark | collected 2011 | reverse complement strand
GAGATATATCCGAGGCTATAGCCGGAGGCATGAAGCCGGTAGCGGTCATTGACGGTCCGCTCATGGAGGGTATGAACAGGGTAGGCGAGCTGTTTGGCGAAGGTAAGATGTTCCTGCCTCAAGTGGTCAAGACGGCACGCACCATGAAGAGTGCCGTGGCTATATTGCAGCCTGAGATCGACCGCTGTAACAGTTGTGGGGGATCCAAAGTTGTGGGTAGTGCCGGCAAGATACTGTTTGCCACCGTGAAGGGTGATGTGCATGACATAGGCAAGAACATAGTGTCGATAGTGCTTGCCTGCAACAACTATGAGGTGATCGACCTCGGAGTGATGGTGCCGGCTGAGACCATAGTGCAGACCGCGCTGAGGGAACGTCCTGACATAATATGCCTCTCGGGGCTTATCACTCCGTCGCTTGACGAAATGGTCACTGTGGCGCGGGAGCTGAGGCGTGCAGGGGTGTCGATACCGCTTATGGTGGGTGGTGCCACCACTTCCGGGCTCCACACGGCTCTGAAGATCGACCCTGTGTATGACGGACCTGTGATCCATGTCCCGGATGCCGCACAGAACCCGCTGCTTGCCTCACGTCTGCTCAACCCTTCAACCCGGGAGACTTATATAAGGGAGCTCAAGGAGAATGCCAGGCTGCTTCGCACGGATATGGAGCAGAGGTCGGCTCATCCGCTTGTCCCGCTTGCCGAGGCTCGGCTTCGTCCTGCCTGTGTGGCGGCTCCGTCGGCAATGCCTGCATGCAGGGGGCGCAGGGTTGTGGATATACCTGTGGAGGAGCTTGTCCCGCTTGTCAACTGGCGTCCGTTCCTTAATGTCTGGAAGCTCCCGGCTACCCTCTGTGATGCTTTTTACGTGCATTCCTGTCCTTCTTGCAGGGAGAGCTATATCACAGCACATTCCGGCAATGAAGGGCGTGACAAGGCATCTGCCGCACTTTCACTCGCCCGGGATGCCTTTGATGCTATCAGGGCGTTCGACCGGCAGGTGAGGGGAGTGGTCAATCTTGTTGAGGCACGTTCGGAGGGTGATGATATAGTGGCTAAGATTGATGGCACAGAGGTGAGGATACCTACAATGCGCCGTCAGCAGCCCGATTCCTCCGGCAGATTTCCGGCTCTTGCCGATTTTGTTTGCCGTGACGGGGACTGGATAGGGGCATTTGCAGTGAGTGTTGATGTGAGGGAGGAGTGTGAGGTCCTGAGGTCGCAGGGGGATGATTATCGCGCATTGCTTCTTCAGGCGTTGGCCGACCGTCTTGCCGAGGCTGCCTCGGAATGGCTTCACCGCCTTGTGAGGCGAGAACTGTGGAGGTATGCCGCAGAGGAGCCTGACATGCCGCTTCAGGAGCTTTTGCAGGGGAGATATCAGGGGATACGTCCCGCCATGGGCTACAATTCGCTCCCCGACACGTCGCTCAACCATCGTATAGCCGTGCTTACAGGTATGGATGAGATAGGGGTATCGTTGACACAGCCGGGGGCACTGAATCCGTCGTCAAGCATATGCGGACTGTATATCGCCGCGCCGGAAGCGCATTACTTCAACCTCGGACCTGTCGGCGATGACCAGCGCGAGGATTATCTCCGACGGAAAGGTATGTAGCGGACCAAGGCTAATGTAAATCACATGCCCCCGGGACTTCAGTACTATAGTCCCGGGGGCATGAGTTAGTTATGCCGAATGAATACTTAGGGGATTTCTTCAACACATCTGATGAAGCATGCGCTTGTGCCGGTGCCCAAGGTCGGTTCTGTTTCACCAGGACTAAAGTCGAATGTGAAATAGTTGATGTCAAGGAAGCAATATTTTTTGTTCTTATTCGTCGGATTCGTCGGTATGGTGCGTACCCAATATATCGCACCCGGACGGCGGTATACGTCAAGGAACAATGGTCGGTAGCCTAACTCATCTTTCTTCTTGTATTCTTCATTTCGCCATGCGTATTGCAGGCGTCCTGCGCCAAGTTGAGTTTCTCCATACCATGCATGTTCAGTCCTCCTTTGTCCGTAACCGGTAGCACCGATGGGAAAGAACAGATTGTTGCCATTTTCTGTGTTGAATACGAAACAGCCTCTCATACCGCGATTGGATTCAGGATAACCTCTACCACCATTCTCTATGCGGTAATATTCATATACATCTTCAATGCTTTCCATTGTTTCAGTAGCACCGTCACCATAAAGAACTCCGTAGGCGAACTCTCGGTTGGTAGCATCTCGAAGGTTTTCGTAATCCTCTATGGTGGCTACCCTGACGTTAGTTTCGGTATTATTGTCGTAGCCGATCACATTTTTGACCTTGGTATCGGCGAAGCTGACAGGAGTATTAATATCAGTGCTCTCTTGGGATGTTATATCGGACCATTTCTTATCATTACCTCCTGCGAGAGCAAGAGTATTATCCCCCACAGGTGCTTGAAATCCATAGGTCTTGTTGTTGGATGCAAGGATGGCATCATTCCAGTTTCCGAAGCGGAACATGGAGCCCTCTTCAAGCGGAGAGAGGGTCTCCTCTGTCGCGCTGTACATGTTGCATGTGTGCCATTTGATATTTGCATCATTAAGAGCTATGGGGGCATAGCCCTGACGTACCAGTATACGGTGCTTGCAGGTGTAGTTGTTGTATTCCACGAGCACGATTGCGCATCTCACTTCTTCTTTGGATGTGCATGTGCCATTGAAATCAATGTGGAAATCCATCATGGTGAAGTCTTTGCCCTGAAGCCATCCGTTTTTGAAGTTTTCGCCGTTGGATGGACGGAGCGAGATCAGTCCGGTTGGATCGGTCTCCACTTTAGCTCTCCACGGACCGTCGGACTCGTAGCCTGTGAAACTGGTTGCATATTCGCTTTCAAGAATCTTCATCTGCACATGGAATGATTCGCTGTTGTTCCAGCTGCGCCATACACCTTTGGGATTTACACAGCGTCGCACCTGATATATGGTTACGGTCTGGGACTTTTCAGAACCGTCGTCACCGGTGACAGGCTTATTGGTTGTATTGTCGTACAATGTCAGTTTGACTTTTGCGGAACGACGGTATGCCTCATATGGATTGTTTCCCGTGTATCCTGATGTGGGTACCATCTGCTTTGCGCGCGAATAGAACGGCACGTTTACCACAATGCCTTTATCGTTCTGGTCAACTGTATACCCTCCCACTTCATCGTTGGGATACTCGCCTTTACTGAGATTCCGGTAGATGCGGACTCCTCGGCTTTGGGGATCTCCGTCGATGGTTGCGAGGACCTTGTTATATTCATTCTTATTCCATAGGGCATCATTAGTGTGATGCAGGCCGTCACCGATTATTTTTTCTTTGGTATCTGTGAGAGAGAGAAATCCGTGCCAAGGTCCGTCATTATGTACAGTCCCTTTCCAATATACATTGTCGTCAGTGTCGGGATGCCAGTTGTTCTCGATGATTTCAGCCTTGAGATAGACGTTGCTGAAATCGGTGCCTTTAAGGCGTATGGGCAGCACAGCTTCCTGGTCGTAGAGATATGAGATGTAGTAGGGGTCAGGAGCGATCAGATCAACTTCCTCCTCATATTCGATGTGCCAGTCCACGTCGTTGGCATAGCCGTTGAAGCAGAGAGTGAGTTTGAAATGGTGGTTGCGGTCGGCATCATAGTCCTTTATCACATCCTTTCCGAGCATGAAGCGGTATATGATGTCGCCATTGCTCGGGCGGTCGCTGTAGCGTGCGTCATAGTGGGCGTGGACTTCAATGTAGGAACCGTATTTTACGTCGTCCTTTGCTATGTATCCGGGATCGCTGGGGAGACCCGGAGCGTCGAGGGAACCATCCTTGTCATGATCCTGACGCTTGTCCTTGATGTCGGGGTTGTCGGTTTCGTTACCCTGCATGTTTTCGTAGAAAAACAGTGCGGGCACCGTTTCTCCATGGGGATTTTCAGCAGGATATTTAGGGTGACCGAGGTTGATCACCGGCCATTCCTCATAGTTGGTGGCATCGGCGGATGCATTGGGGTAGTAGATTATCTCACCCTGCTTCACCTGGTCATCAGCATCGGGCGTGTTTTTCTTGCCCAGGGGGCAGGATATGGGTATATCCTTTATTTCTACCGATTTGAGATATATTCGCACGCCGTTGACAAGTCTGGAGCCGTCGAAGGCGACTGTGACCTTTGAGGCGGCACGGCGCAGCCAGCAATGCAGCTGCGTGTTGCCGACTACAGCAACAGCCGGGGCTGTGAAATTACGGTCGGCGGTATTGTCCTTGGTGAAATACCCGAGCATCTGATTGTTGGTGTTGCTGTCGATGGCGTAAAGGTCGCCTTCACCTTTGTCGATCCAGTTCAGGCGGATGGATTTGAGTCCGTCCACAGTCTTGCACTGCTCACCAAGATCAGGATCGCGGGTGATATCACCCATGTTGGCAACGGCAAACATCTGGTATTTGCCGTTGGGTATCTTGAAAGTCAGTCGGGCTGAGGGGGTAGTGCCCTCCGCGCTTGTGCCGTTGTCGCCGTCAGGACGTCCGGAGTTGCCCTCCTTGTCGATCGAGAATGAGTCGAAATTGTGGGAGCCGTTCTCGGCATCGGCATAATAATGGTGCTTAAGTTCGGAGCCGTCGGCACTGTAGACGAGGACACAGAGATTGCTTATCTGTTTCACTGCGTTGCCGGCTGACCTGCTGCCTCCAAGGCTGGACTTTGCCAAGTCCTTGAATATGATTGTGCTGCTCACGGTAGCATCGCCTTCGACAATGCCTTGGTTGTCAAGCAGTATCTCGTCGGTACAGCTTGCCACGGCAGAGGCAAGTGTAAAGATGAGAATGTATTTTATGAGTCTGTCAATCATTTTAATACTATCTTACTGTTCGTACGTCAAGTCCGAAGTCAGGGTTAAGAATTATTTCGGTATAGGGTATAAGCTTGACATCACATGTTATACCGGCTTTGCCGAGTGTTATATTCACTTTCACGTGAGTGTTGCGCGGCAGGATGGGAAGGTTGTCAAGCTCTTTGGGGGTGAATGTATAGGGATCGGTGTAAATCACCTTTCCATCCTTGTCGGTGCTTTTCGACGCTACTGTGATGGCTACGGAATATGGTTTGTCATATCCGCTTTCACAGAAGTACATAGGCTTATACCAGGTGTAGGTCTTTTCGGGAGTGGTACCGTCGAGCCCATCAAGCTCCACATTATTGACGGTGAAATCGTAGGTGCTGTGGGTTGTGTCGGCAGGCACTTTGTATTCGGTTATGAAGCGTCCCGGAATATCCGCATCAGGATCGGCAGGGAAATTCGATATTGACGGCTTTCCTTTCTCGGGTGAGTACTTCGTGTCGCGTGGCAGTAGATACTGCTTGTCGGCAAGGCGGTTGAAGCTTATTTTCGACAGGGCGAGTCCGGCTCCGTCGAGAGCTTTCACAGTGAATGTGAACTTGACTCCGGCGCGGGTGAGGAACAGAGGCGAGAGTGTCTGGTTGTAGTCCTCAGGGTTCTGTGGCATCTTTATGTCGATGTCGCTCCACACTTCGCTCATGGGTATGTAACGTTTCTCGGTCCCGGTGTTGTCGATGAGCAGTCCGTCGGTGGCTTGTATGGTGAGGTCGGCTATCTCCGAGGTGGGGAATCTGGAATTGACTTTCAGATTGTCGAAGTTGTAGTCGATGCTCTGCTCATTTGCGAAGAGATATATTCTCTTCTTTTCGCCACCTCTCACCTTGAATTTCATATAGTCGTAGCGCACATCTCCGTCTTCACTGAGGGTGAACACTTTGTTGTGCTCCACGGTCTCATCGTCCTGATGGAGGATTATGACACGGAGAGTGCGTATCTTCTCGTACTTCGAGTCCACACCTTCGAAGAAGTTGTCCTTGTCGGGGATGGTGACTACACTTGAGCGTGATGAGTTGTCGGCAGCATCGTGGACCACAACCGAGAAGCTGAGGTTGACAATGGGACCGTCCTCCGCGGGCATGGTTGCCTGGGTGATATTGTCATCGCTTGAGCACGATGCCAATATCATCCCTGCAATGAGTCCTGTGAGAGATATGTGTCCTAATAGTTTGGTCATCATAATTCAGTGTCGTTGATACGTACCACCCAGTCGTTTATGACTATCTGGGTGTTTATCCAGGTATTGCCTTCGTCAAGGAAGAATACCATTTTCCACCGGCTTTCACGGTCGAGGAACTCCTGAGATTCCATGTCGGCAAACTCCTGGCTCTTGAGCATTAGGAGGTAGTTGACAAGGGGTATCGACACCACCTGCCTGCCGTCGGAGGCGCGGCATATGGTGAGGCGCGGCTCTGCTCCGTGAATGAAGCGCGATGTGCTGAACTCGGCATAGGCTGCCTGCACGTCGCTGCCGTCGAATCCGTTGATTCCGGCGAGCACATTGCCTGTCGCCCATGGATTATAGGTGGTGATACCTGTGCTTACAACATCGTTGGCATGGTCGAGGCGGGTGTTGTCGGCTGTGAGGGTGTAGGTGAAGTCCTCATGGTTGACAGGGCGTCCGCTGAGATGCTGGAGCACGATGCGGAGATTGTTGGTGTCCTTCATCATTTCCACTGTTGCCTCGGTGTAGTCGTCGCTCGCCTCGGGAATGGTGATGTTGAGGTTGCCGTAGAAGAGGTCGTGGAGTTTGGTGCCATTGGGCTGAGTGATGCTCTCAGGCTTTAGAAACACGTTGATGTCCTGCATCTTCGTTCCGGTCGATGGTACGGTGCTGTAGGCAAAAGAGCTTTGTGTGCAGGCCATGCCTCCGTAGGCTATGAGGTTGTATTCCCCTGCCGGGAGGTCGAGTGTCATGCGCCAGTTCTCGTCGGAGAGCAGGTCGCGGGCAGTTTCGGTGCGTGTTGCCACATAGTTCCCGTCTTTGTCGTACACATGGAGTGTCAGGCAGTCGACCTGAGAGTAGAATGCGTTGGCAAACTCCATGTTGTAGTCATAGACGAAACGCAGCCTGAGCCCTTCGGGGCATGGATCCAGATCGTTGTAGATTATGGAGTCGCATGCGGTGAAGGCAATCCCCTGCACGGCTGCTATTGCCGTGCAGATGATTGATTTGATGATATTTCGTCCGAACAGTTTCATTGCTGTTGTTTAGAATTCTATGTTGTTGATGCGTACTACCCATGGGAGGGTCTCAGTCTCGACGGTGATGTATACGTTGTTTACTTCATCGTCGGTGTCGGGGGTGGGGTTCTCGGGATCGTTTTCAGAGATGCGCGGATGTCCGAGACGGCTGAGCTTGGTGACAGCGATCTTGTAGACATTGTTGCGGACCACAGCGAATTCCATCGGACCCATCACGCCGTTGTTTCTGTTGTCGTTGTGACGGTTCCAGTAGTAATAGTAGCAGTAGTAGCCCCATCCGAACTTGTTGTCGTTGCTGCGCTGATAGATGGTGATGTCAGCTCCGGTGACAGCAGCCTTGAAGGCGTCCTTTATATCTCCGTTGGCAGGCTTTCCGGCGTTGTTCCAGTCATTCCATGCCTTGTCGGCGCATTTGTCATTGTATGTTACTTCCGTGTCGATAGCTGTCTCGAAATTGGTGGCGTTTTTGTCGGTCACAATATTGTAGTCGGTCACATTGCCGTTGGCATCTTTGCTGACAATCTGGAATCTAAGAGTGCCGAAACCGCCTTCTCCGAACACGGCCTTGAACAGGCCTGTGCTGCGTGTGATTTCTGTGGGCTGCCAGTTGTCGGTGCCTTCAATCTTCTTGAATCCGGGAATCGCCTCCTTGATGGCTGCTTTGAAGATGTTGTGCCAGCTCACATAGAGGTTGTTGGCGAAGCTGTAGAGGATTGGTGCTGTTTCGTGGTCGCCAAGGCCGGCTCCGTTGTCGTTGAGGATGGTTGCGAGGGTCCTTAGTGCCTCGTCAGTGCTGCTTTCAAGAGCTTTTGGAGCAGACATTTTACCTTTGAACACGATTCCGGTCGAGACGCCGTTCTTCTGGTCGGATATTCCGGCGATGGTGTTTTCGGTGGCATATCGCCATATGTGGTAGTCACCCTTGTTGCCGGGTTTGTTCCACTCTTGGTCATTGTCCTGTTCGCCGTTGATCACCTCTGCGCATATGGATGTGCCCCAGTTGTCCGTTCCGTCACCTGTATTGTCGATGCTTCCGTCGGGGTTGAAGAGCGGATATTCAAGTCCTTCGCTGAAATTGTAGGTGTTGGATGAGGAGATGTTGGCGAAGGCTGCGAGGGCTTCTTCTTTCCATGTGTAGTTACCGTCGACCACATAGTTGCCGTAAGGTTCTACTATAGTGCCGTTCTGGAATACCCATGGCAGCTCAGGCTTGCATATCTCACTGTTGACGGGACGGCCGTCGCCTGACACATGGCGGAGTGCGTAGAACGTCTTGTTCATGTTTACAAACGCCATTTTCTGAAGAGTCACGTTGACAATCGGGTCCTTTGTAGCCCAGTCAGTGACTACCTCATATGTGAAGTCGCCGATACCGTTGAGGGTGGCATCGTTTTTGCCGTCGACAGAACCGTCGCGGAAGTCAAAGCGTGCTGCAACTCGCTCCACGCGTATAGCCTGATTGTTGTCAATGTTAAGGTCAGGATTGTTGCCTGAGAGATTGAATGGTTTGTCCTCGGAGGTATAGTAGTTCCAGTCCTGAATTGTTCTCGGAAGCTCGCAGGTGCTTATGGTGCTGTTGCTCATAAGGAATCCGTTCTTGTTCCATATGGCTGTCTTGGAGGTGTGGTTCAGCACAGAGTTGATCCACTCGGTCGATCCCAGTTCTGGTTTGACTGTTTTTGTGTCATTGCCGAAAAGGATGTCTCTAAGTTCCTGGGTGGGATTACAGAACACAAATATGTTGGCTTTTACCTGCTGATTGCCCGGCAGTTTCTGATAGTACTCGCTGAGCTGTGACTGTGAGAAGCTTGACGATGCTGTGTAGCGGGTCTTGTCGTCGCTTGCATGTAGATTGTTGCTTTTGATCTCTGCTGCTGTGATATATCCGTTGTTGGTTGCATCGGCTATCACTACGATGGCATTGGAGATCATGTTTTCATAGTCCTTGCCTATCTCTACACCGTCGTTGCTGGTGCTTCCGTTATTGTTGTCAGGATCGGTGGTCTCGCTGCGAGATCCTTTTGCGGAAGGAAGGTCGATGGAGAGTGTGAACTGAACGCTTTGTCCGTTGTCGGGATTTTCCGGCTGGTAGGGTACGTCACCTGTGAGCTTGTCGTCGGAACAGGAGCACATGGCTATAGCAGCTGCACTGACGAAAAGTGTGAGTAGTTTGTTCATATCTTATGTGATGTTTAGTTACTATTATTAAGGGTCGATGTTTATTTCTTGGTCAGTGGCACTGTTACTGTTACTGCACTGTGGTTCTGAATGTCGGATATCTTGTCGAGATAGGTCTGTGCCTGAGGTATGCCGGCTTCGCGTGCTTTCTCGAACAGGCTGCGAGCCTCGCGGTAGTCGGCACGACGGGCTGCAAGTACCCCTCTGGCAAAGGTGGCGTGGGGGGTGTTGCCTGCCTTGAGAAGATGGCTCTGCGCCTTGTCGTACTCGCCGCGCCGCATCTCGATATTGGCAGCGTTAAGGTTGCATCCCTGGTCGTCGGGATAGATCTCCACAGCTTTCTCGAACACGTCGCAGTATTCGCGGCTCCCTACCGGATAGCTCTGTGCGAGGGTGTAGAAGTCGATGGCACGCAGGCGTGTTGGGTCGCTGCTGTAGGCGGCACGTATCTCATCGATAGTGGTGTATGTGCGTATCGAGTAGGTGACTGTGTAGTCGGAATGGCGCAGCCATGGGTATATCTCTTTGAGTATGACAGCATAATCCTCAGGGTAGTAGGTGCGGAGCGCGTGGTCGCGTGCATCGTACTCAAGTGTGCCGTCGATTATCGCGAGCAGTCCCTGGCGGTTGGCGAGTGCCGGGGTTACGGAGTCGGCTACCCAGGTGCGCAGTCCTGCCCAGTCCTCAGGCTCGAAGGATGAGGTGATGGTGGTGTCGGGGAATGAGTAGAGGTCGCGCACGTAGCGGCGGAGGGTCTCGGTACGTCCGGTGGCGAGGCGCACGTTATTGAGGTAGGGGCCTTCGGGTGATGCGAAGCCTTTGATGTGGACGTGCGTGATGGTCGCGTCCTTGTCCTTGCGCACGAAGTCGATGGAGTTGATGATCTTTGCAAGCTCCTGGCGGTTGATCATGTAGTCGGGCTTAAGCTCAGTGCGGTTGACTACAAATGTCACGAATGCCGAGCCTTCGATCTTCTTGACTACCGGTCCGGCATCGACCGGCGGTGTGAACACGAAGTCACCTTCGACTGCCGGGCGGCTGGTGTCGATGACAGCGAGCTCCACATTGCCGTGACGCGAAGGTCCGGGGTAGGGTATGGGGTCGTCACAGCATGTGGCGGATTCCTGGCGCATCTCGATGGTGGAGCGGTTCATCCAGGGTTGGAAGTCAATGAGCTCCTTGTACTGTGCGTGCTCCTTGGAGCCTGCGCGGTACACTTTGGTGCCGGGGGCATCGAACTCGGGGTTTCTCATGTGCCAGTAGTAGCGGTTGCGTCCGGCTACTATTATGGGGCTGAGTTCGAGGCTGTCGGCTCCGTTTTCGCTGATAATCATGGGGGTGAACACCATTTCGCGGTCGCGCGACAGGTGCATGTCAGCCATGTTGAGATCGATTGTGATGGCGATCGAACGTGACGACTCGTCCACACGAGCCGCCATGTCGTAGACCTTCAGCGGGGTGTAGGCTTGTGAGGCGTCGATCGCTGTCTCCCCGGCATAGGCAGTCAGCCCCATTGCGAGGAGCATGAGTGATGAAATGAAATGATTACGTTTCATAAGCTGTAAAGTTTCTTGCCCGGGAGGCTGTCAGAATGTGTATATAAGATTGATTGCTGCCTTGGTGGGACCGAAGTAGTTGTGTTGCTGGTTGGTGCGTGTCTTTTTGCCGCAATGTGCACACGGGTATACGTCATACCATGTGTGGACCCATCCTATGCCTATTTCGGCTTCGATGTTCCATCGCTTGTCGAGTATCCATGAATAGCCGTAGGCGATGCCTGCTCCTGCCATCCATCCCTGGTGACGCTCGTCGGAGAGTTTGGAGAAGTCGGTGCCCAGAAACTTGATGTCGTTGTCAAGGTTACCGAAATTGTACTGTCCACCCAGGATGTGTGCACCCACGAAATGACCTGCGAACCGCTGGCAGAACCAATAGCGGCCTTCAGGCATGAGCATCCAGTGCTTCCAGTAGTGGTCGTTGACAGCCCAAGCGTTAAGCTCGGCGGTACCTTCAATGGTCCATTTAGGCGCGATGCCGAATTCGGCACTTACCGTTGGGGTAAGCACAATGTCCTTGAGCAGATCGGTCTTGATTGCTACATCCTGCCCTCTGGCTTCCACCAAGCCAATTAGGCTCAGTAGGATTACTGATAATAGATATTTTAGTTTCATAGCATATGGTGACACTATTTTGCTGTATAAATATAACAAGCGTTGATATGGATTGTATGATTGAGATCTATGTTAATCGTTGTGGATGAGGAGACCTGTGCGGTTAGAACTAAATTTCAGAGAGAGCTATGTGACTGATGGTTAGACCCGGCTTACATGTGTAATGTTGCAGCAGGGTGAGGGCCGGTCGAGCGGGGAGCGAGTCGCAGAGGTTGTGTCCGGTACTTTGGGTACGGATATGACAAACTGCACGGTCAGACTGCGCTTCTGTGGTTGAAGCGGCTATCTGCCGTGTGTCAGGTGAGCTGATGTTTATGTAGGATGTGTAACTTTTTGGAAATGAAGTGTTTAGCGAATTGGGGGGGGTGATTTTTACTCCTGCAACCGCAATTAGCCTTATACAGTCTATGTCAAGATAGGTTTTCATTTCAACTGTTTTGGTGAACGATAGGTTCAGTAAACGAAGATATAATCTTAAGGTTAGAATGTCAATACCCCCAGTAGAGTTAAGTTAAAAAATGATTGGATATGCAGGGGTAAATATCAGAGAAACCAGATTGTTGTGTCCCGATGTTTTAAGGTCTGAACACGTTGATATACCATTATGCAAAATTACAGTTTTTTTTCTTTTCGGCAAATTAGATTAAGTATGATTAGCGTTTTTTAACATACTGGCATTGAGTACAGTTCTGACGTTGGATTCTGGTGACTGCCGGATGGTTCAGGCATTATGTCAGGAGAGGCGGAATGTGAGCCGGTGCAGGGGGGTGGTGCCGATCTCGGCTATTGCGGCACGATGGTCGGCGGTGGGGTATCCCTTGTTGACTTCCCATCTGTAGCCTGGGTGCTGTATTGCAGCCCGGCGCATCCATTCGTCGCGGTGGGTCTTGGCGAGTATCGATGCGGCGGCGATATTGGCGTACTTGCCGTCGCCTTTGACTATGGTGACGTGGGGGATGTCGCGATAAGGTTTGAACCGGTTGCCGTCAACGGCTATCTGTCCCGGCTGCACGCCCAGTGAGTCGAGGGCACGATGCATGGCAAGGATGGATGCGTTGAGGATGTTGATGTCGTCGATCTCTTCGTTTGTTGCCCATCCCACACCCCATGCCAGGGCGTCGCGCTCTATGATAGGCCGGAGCTGCTCGCGCTGATGCTCGGTGAGTTTCTTGGAGTCGTTGAGCAGGGGATTGGTGTAGCCATCGGGAAGTATAACCGCAGCAGCGCACACCGGACCTGCGAGGCAGCCGCGCCCGGCTTCGTCGCATCCGGCTTCGAGGATGAATGCCGTGGTGGCTGTCGGGAGGATTTCGGGTGGGCGTTTCATTTTGCCCTGTGTCTCACGCTTCATCGACAAAACCGTATCCGAGACCCGACTTGTTGACGAGATGTCGGGAGTAGGTTGAAAGTTTCTTGCGCAGGCGCGATATGTTCACGTCTACCAGGCGCGGGTTGTTGAGCTCTTCGCCAGGCCATGCGGCGGCTAATATCTCTTCGCGCTTGAACATCCTGTTGCGAGAGCGCAGCAGGAGTGTGAGTATGGAGAATTCAGTGGGTGATAGCGATACGGACTCTCCGTCGATGAGTAGTCCGTGGGAATCGACATTGAGTATGAGGGTTCGGTACTCTATGGTGCGCATATTGGATGCGGGAGCCATGTTGCGGTGGCGGCGTAGCACCGATCGCACTCGTGCAAGCATCTCTCGCAGGGAGAAAGGTCGTATTATATAGTCGTCGGCTCCGGCGTTGAGCCCTTTTATAATGTCGTTCTCATTGTCGCGTACAGTGCAGAATATCAGGGGGACGGTCGAGGTCATTGGGTCGTCCTTGACTCGTTCGAGAAGTTCGAAGCCATCAATCTCGCCGGGGAGTTCCACTTCTGATATGATAAGGGAGTAGCGGTCCAGATGCAGCACAAGAGCCTCTAAAGCAGATTCTACGGTTTCTACCGTGTATCCTTCGCTTCTAAGGTTGTCGGCAAGCAGCGATTTTATGTATGCGTCGCTGTCAATTATCAATATTAGAGGTGAATGAGTCTGTTGCAAGATGTTAGAACCTTTGTGTTTAATGCAAAATTACGAGATATTGTAAAAATATCCTACATCTGTAACAAAATTGTATAAATTTTGAATCGGAATTGTAATTGCATGTGCTCCGTATCCTAAAATGATGGATAAAATTTTATGCGGTTTCAGGGATTATGCCTATCTTTGTTCCTATCAACAACTATAAAAAAGTTTATGGAGACAAAATATAAACGTGTCCTTCTCAAGCTCAGCGGCGAGTCGCTTATGGGGGAGCAGGGCCATGGCATCGACACAGTGCGCCTCGGGCAGTATGCCGCCCAGATAGCCGAGATAGTCGGCATGGGTGTTGAGGTGGGTATCGTGATAGGTGGCGGTAATATATTCCGCGGTCTCTCCGGAGCCGCAAAGGGCTTTGACCGGGTTAAGGGTGACCAGATGGGGATGCTTGCCACGGTGATCAACTCGCTCGCTCTTTCGTCAGCGTTGGAAAGCATAGGACAGCCGGCACGAGTGCTCACGGCAATAAATATGTATCCGATAGGTGAGCAGTACTCCAACCGTCGTGCCATCGAGGCTATCGAGGGTGGCGAGGTTGCCATTATGGCTGGAGGCACCGGGAATCCTTTCTTCACCACCGATACCGGGAGCGCGCTCCGCGGCATCGAGATCGGTGCCGATGTGATGCTCAAGGGCACGCGTGTGGACGGTGTCTACACTGCCGATCCGGAGAAGGACCCCACAGCGGTGAAGTTTGACGAGATATCCTATGATGAGGTGCTCGCACGCGGGCTGAAAGTGATGGATGTCACTGCCACTGCTATGTGCAGGGAGAACGGTCTGCCTATAGTTGTGTTCGATATGGATACCCCCGGCAATCTTCTCAAGGTCATAGCCGGAGAGAACATAGGCACAAGAGTGTATTAAATTGTAAACCATCAAAATATAGCATGACAATGGAACCTTCCGATTATCTGAACCCGGCAGAGGAGAAAATGGAACTCGCCGTGGCTTATCTCGACGAGTCTCTTGCCCACATCCGTGCCGGTTCCCACGATGAAGATTTTCTTCGCCTTTCTTAATCCTTTTTCGATTCCGTCCGTCCTTCCTT
>OFHP01001000.1_pt1 | contig 14595 bp, 11 predicted proteins | sample 1521651 | NCBI WGS metagenome assembly OFHP01 (sample SAMEA3504105, study PRJEB24116) | mouse gut metagenome | biome: mouse gut; feature: mouse-associated habitat; material: faeces | place: Denmark | collected 2011 | reverse complement strand
ATGGGTTTTGCTACCGGCTGAGCGGCTATTCCCTGGCGGACGGCTCGCTGGATGGCGGCTCCCCGGCAGGCGGCCCCCTGCCCGACATTCCTCTGCGCTGGCCGGACGGTAAGGACAGGTTCGTCACCACCCTCTTTACCATGGACGGGGACGGCTGCTTCTATCTCATGGCCTATGTGGCGGAAGGTGCCGGTTCCACGCCCCATCTATGCAAATTCGATGCAGAGGGGAGCCTGTTGTACGATGCGGACGTCTCCGGGGAGACAGACAGCCCAGACCTGCTGGCGGTGGACGGCCAGGGGCGCGCATACATAGCGGGCAGAGCTTCCGGCAGCCCCTGCATCTGGCTGTATACCTCAGAGGGCGTTTACAGAGGCGCTGTCTATCCTGACGCGGCCAGAATCAGCGCCATGGGACGCGCAGGGAATGGCATGATGTATGCCCGCTGCCATGACGACAGCCCGGACGGGGACGATTCTTTCCTGGCCGAAATCGAGTTCGACAATGGGAAAATGGGGACTGTGTATCCCGATTTCCCGAAAGGGGACAGTTCCGTTCTGGTTCCCGGCATGGAGAACAGCCTCCTGTCCTATGACAGGACATCCGCCCACGCTTATGATTTGACGGCTCAGAGGGGCCAGGCCCTGTTCGACTGGCTGGACCAGGGCATCAACGGCTCCTATGTGACGGCCGTCCATGTGCCGGAAGCAGGCACAATCCTGGCGGTCATGAGGGATTTGTCCACCGGCAGCTGTGAGTTGGCTTTGCTGAAAAAGGCGGACGGCTCCCAGGCAGCGCGAAAGGAGCCCATCGTCCTGGGCACCCTCTACAGCAATTCCACCCTGCGAAACGCGGTGACGGCATTCAACCGGGGAAACGGCAGATACCGTGTGCAGATCAGGGAGTATCTGAATCCCGAGACCCATGACCAGGCGGATGCCATTGCCCGGCTGAACGCGGATATCCTCTCCGCGGACTGCCCCGACATCCTGGACATTGCCGACCTTGACTTAAAGGCCCTGGCTGCCAAGGGGCTTTTCGTGGATTTGAATGAATATCTGGAACCCAGCGGCAGCCTGGACCGCTCCGACTTCCTGGACAATCTCCTGGATGCCTATACTGTAAATGGCAGATTGATTACAATTCCGTCATACTTTTCCATGAAGACGGTGTTCGGATGGCGCGGGGAAGTAGGGGAGAGCTTCGGTTGGACTCTGGACGAGCTGATGGCCTACGCGGACGCCCATCCCCAGGCGGAGCTTTTCGACAATGTGTCCAGGGGCGAGATGATGCGGTATCTGATGAGCTACAATGAGGATGCCTTTATCGACTGGTCTTCCGGGGAATGCTTTTTCGATTCCGCGGCTTTCCTAAGGCTCCTGGAATTCGTGGGCCGTTTTCCTGATGAGGCGCAGCAAAGCCCTGAGCGGTCGTCCACGCCTGTCCGAATCCGGAACGGGGAAGTGCTTCTCCTGGTAGAGGACATTTCGGATTTTACTTCCGTTCAGCTGCCTATGGCAATCTTTGACAATGAGGGCAGCTGCATCGGCTTCCCCTCTGCCGACGGCAGCGCCGGATGCATGCTCATCCCCTATGGGGCCTATGCCATCACGGCGAAGTCCGAGTGCAGAGAGGGTGCCTGGGCTTTTCTGGAAAGCTTCCTGGCCTCTGAGGACGGCTCCTCCTCCTTTTTCCCCACCCGAAAGGATATCCTGGCGGAAAAGGCCGCGGATGCCGTAAAGCCGGACTCTTCCGGCGCGGGCATGGCGATTTCCTACGCCGATTGGGAGTATGAATACCATATCCCCACCCGGGAAGAGGTGGAGCTGACGCTTCGCCTGATAGAGGCGGCAAGGCCGGTGTCCTTTGCCGAAGCCGGAGAAGTGCTGGGCATCATAGGCGAAGAGGCGGAAGGCTATTATCAGGGACAGAAGACGGAAGCGGCGGAGATCATCCAGAGCCGTGTTCATATTTATGTCAATGAGGATTGAGGCCCGGAAAAACCGTCCGCAGCGATCCGCAGCTTCCGCACCATGTCGCAGACCCGCTTTGCGCATGTGAGCAGCTCTTCCCTAGTCAGCGCGTAAGGATGGGCCAGACTTCTAAGCGCGGCCAGGATATCCTGCCTGTCCTCCTCGCCGTTCAGTAGATTATAGAATGTCATGCGCGCAAGAGGACGGGCTTTTTCACGCAGATTTCAAAGCCATTTAAAAAATTTCCCGTATAGTCCTCTCATTTACCGCGCTGTTGGAGAAAAAGCGGTTGGCCTCCTGGTTGTTACACATATAATAATTCCGAGCACTTTGTCATCCAAAGCGATTGTTCCGCTATCGGCCTTTAAAAAACCGCAGATGGTAATGAGGTTATTCCTATGGCAAAAAACAGAAAGCCAAAATAATATATGATATGCTTCTCTTTTTTAACAGCTCAATTAGCCCCAGCTTTGTCTTTCTAATGCTGTATTATGTGTTGGAGAACAGACGCCTGGTTTTGCTCCCTGCCGCTATAGCACTGAAAAAAACAGCGACATCAGCAATCCGGCCACAGTCAAAGCAAGGCTGCCCGCAGCTCCTGCCAGAGGCGACCGCTCCATGGCCCGCGATGTCCCGATTACATGGGACGCCGTCCCGTATGCCACCCCCTGGGCTATCTCATCCTCAATATGAAACACTTTGGTCAGAACCGGCCCCGCCATGTTGCCCAGGATTCCTGTCAAAATAATCGCAGCCGCCGTGACCGCCCCGATTCCCCCTGCCTGTTCGCTGATTGCCACGCCTATGGCAGTAGTGACGCTTTTCGGCAGCACGGATATCGTCATCACCCTGTCCATGCCGAATAGATAAGCCATCCCGGCAACGGAGCTCAAGCTGCAGACGGTTCCGGCGGCCACGCCCACGATAATCGCCGCCATATGCTTTTTCAGCTTTTCTACCTGTTCGGCAAAGGAAATCCCCAGGCAGATAGTCGCCGGCGTCATCAGATAGGACAAAGGCCTGCACCCCTCCTGATAGTCCGCCCGCTTCCTCCAGCGCCATGTAAGCATTGTTGTCCTGCAGCACCTGATAGATATCGATTCCTTTGTCCGTCAGGCGTTCTTTCGTATCCCCATCGCAATATCCTCCCGCGGCATCCGTGGGGCCGTCCGTCCCATCGCTTCCGATGCTGAATACGGCGGTATCCTTTAGTCCGGCTATCCCTTCCGCGGCGGCCAGCGCCAGCTCCTGGTTCCTGCCGCCCTTCCCGGTTCCGGACAGATGCACGACGGTCTCCGCAAGCAGCAACATGTGTAATACTATCATCTCTTCTCCTCCATTGATGTTATTTGGGTTCGCCGGAAGCAAAAAGCGAGGCTCTCATTGCATGTAAAATGCAATAAAAGTCTCGCTTTTTATAATATGCTCCGGAGGGTCATCCCCTCGTATTGACGAAACACATTACGCAGCGCCTGTTTCACCGTACAAGCTACTCCCTAATATTGTCAATATACTAAATCATCGCCGGTTTATCAAGACCGAATATCGGCATCCGGTCGGCGTAAATATACCCGTAATATGCCACATTCCTTTTTAAAGTTATCCGTACATAAGATTTCTTTCAATGAGGCAGCTGTGAGCCTTCTTCTTTGCGTCGTAACTGATGCCTGCCATGACCACCTCGCCGCCGAATCCCTCCAATACTGCCGGATAATTTCTTTCTTTGATTTGCCGGATAGCTCCCTCAGATGACTTATTCCATTTCAGCTCCACCACCAGTGCCGGGAGCATGGAATTCCGTTTTGGCAGGTACACCACATCTGCAATCCCCTTTCCGGATGGAAGCTCCTCCACCTTCAGATACTGGTCTATCGCAGCGATATAGGCAAACTTAATGACATATCTCAACGCCTGTTCGTTGTTGTAGAACGTAGGGGCATATTGTGTGTCACGTATCTCTTCTATGGCTTTCGCCACTGCCTCTCCCTCGCCCGCAATCGTATCCTCCAGGAGCTTCCGGGAACGGCTGATCAGTTCCATCCATTTCCTGTTTGCATTCGTACCGTTCAATATTTTCCGAAATTCTCCCCTCACCTCTTCGTTGGGGATGCGCACCGTGCCGTCTTCCTCATTCCACGTCAAGTACCCCAGATGTATCAGCAGCGTCAGCACATCGTTGCGGCTCCTGAACGTTTCAAAATCATTCTCAAAGCTTTCCGTGTCAACCTCTATCTCTTCCCCGGAAATCAGCCGGGAGACAATCTCCTGCAGCCCTTCGAAATCCATGTTGGTGTACGTCATCAGCGAACCCGCCGCCGATGTCTTCTGCCAGTAGGAACGGCACTTCTGATCCTGCATGGCGCACATCACGGAATAAGGATTATAAATGGCTCCATGTCCGGGAAAATCATAGCCGTCATACCATTGCCTGACTTCCTCAAAATCCATCCCATCTCTTCCGCACAATAACCGGACTTCACTTTCCGTAAAACCGGTGAATTCCACAAACCGGCCAGGGTTCAGAATGGTATATTCTTTGAAATCCGAGATAGCCGACTGGGAACCATCCTTTTTGACGGGCAGGATTCCCGTCATATAGGCCGCCGCCACCACATTGGGCGTAAAATTATTATTCTTGAACCATCCCCGGAGCAAATTCAAATATGCCGACTGAATCTCCCCATCCCCCTTCGCCTCCCGGATCAGGGCATCCCACTCGTCGATGATGAATACAAATTCTCTGCCTGTTTCTTCCACACAGCGTGACAAATTCTCCATGAGGCTTTCCCCCGCAGGCAACTCCGGGAACATGTCCTTCAGCTCTTTATGGACAGCTTCCACGATTCTTTCGGGTACATCCGCCAACGGTTTCCTCTGCCTCTTTGCCTCGGAAATAAAACCGGTAATATCAAGATTGATTACATGATACTGGTTCAGATGTGTCAGATACCCCGGAGTCCGTGCAACCTCCCTGTCGTCAAAAAGCCCACGGGAATCGCAGGAACAATCGTAGTATGCGCAAAGCATCTTCGTCGCGTAAGATTTGCCAAAGCGCCTTGGCCTGCTGATACACAGAAGCATCTCAGATGTCCCTATGGTCTTATTGATCAATGCAATCATGCCGGTTTTATCCACATATTCTGACTGTAAGATTTTCTGGAATCCCTTATTTCCCGGATTCAAATATGTTCCCATTGAAGCCACCTCCATCCTATAAGCGAAAGTACATCCATGCTCTTTCCTCCAGTTTATGTCCCGGCAGATGAAAAGTCAATGCAATCTTTGACAATCCGCTCCCGACTCCGCAAACCCATTCTCCCGCTTTCATTCCTTCCATGCAGCGGATTGTATTCAGGCCCTCTCTTGCAGCCTCAAAGTCCTGGCATCTTTCGGAATCCATTCCCGTCTGTGGGTCACGAATAATATGCAGCAGTTCAGATTGCATAGCTCCTGTAGTGCGCGCTCTATCTCGGGAATAGCTGCGTTGTCCAGGGACGCATAGACTTCGTCCAATAAAATGACAGGTGTCGGCTTGTAGAACGCCCGTGCAAGGGCAATCCTGCTTTTTTGGCCGCCGGATAGGTTTTTGGAGTTGTCCTGGATGATGTATCTGCTTTCACCCGGCAGCTTCTTCACAAAGCAGCGGCAGCAGGTTTTCTCAAGCGCATATTCGATTTTGTCAAAATCTATATCTGATTCTTCGCAAAGGGCGATATTCTCGGCGATTGACCCGGGGAATAAGAACGGCGTTTGGGACACGTATGTGACCAGTGATGAACCAATTGCATCAATACGCTTTCCCGTGTTCGTCTCCACAAATATCCGTCCGCTTTGTAAGGGCGCAATCCCCTGAATCAGTTTCAGCAATGTGCTTTTTCCCGCGCCGCTGCTGCCTGTTATATAGGCCACCTGTCCGGATAGAAAATCAGCGCTCAGATGCTCCAGTACAGGATGGCCCTCTTCGTATGCAAATCTCACATCCTCCATTTTCAGGCAAAAGGATTCGCCCGTTAATTCTATGTGCTCATGATTTTGGTTTGAATCCTCATTTGTTTTCAATAATTCGAAAACCTTCGCACAGCCCACAGAGAACTGCCTTTTCATATGGATAAAGCTGCTTACAAATTTATAGGGATTGACAAAAAAGTCATATAAGGAAATCAGCGATACGTAGGCTCCCAATAAAATGATTTGCTTGATGTACAGGACTGCGCCGATTCCTATCACGCTGAGTATGACAGCCAGTTCAATCAGATTGCTGAACGCATCCATACAGACCTGGATATTGTTTGCGGGGACAACGATATTTTTGTGCCGTTCCAGCTCCTGGTGAAAGCTTTTCCTGATTTTGTCTTGATTGGCTGTCAGGCGAAAGAACAATAAGCCCTCCAGGAACTGCAGTATATTGGAAAATATTTTGTTTGCGGCGGCGTTCCTCCTCTCAGCCATCTCTACCACTGGCCTCATGATCCACCGGTCGGCAAATATTTTCAGAAAGCCAAAACCAACCAATATAAGCGTCAGCTGCCATGAAATCATCAGGCCTGCTATATACCCTCCCAGGATTTTGCCAAAGCCGCCGATGAAGTTCATGGTGCCCAAAAACATATTTTTGATATCAGCCACATTATTATTGTACCGGTATAAGATGTCATCCTTTTCAAAGGCCTTTCCATCCTTGAAATTGCCGGACAGTGTATTCCTGATGATGCCGCTTCTGATATGGCTTTCCAGTTGAATCATCTTTACGTCCACTAATATGCCGCTTACATTTACGACCACGACCGAAAAGACAATGGATGTGGCGAATACAGCGATACCGGTGATGAAAACATCATAATCCTTATCCATGCAGCCTGTGGTTATCCAGTTCACTCCCCATGCGACGCCCTGAGTCATGACGAACCCTCTCAATATTTCCATGAAAGATGCTGCAAAAAGGAAAAAGGCGTAATTCATGTAAAAGTAAGATTTCATTGTTCCATACCCCTTATGTTATATTTTTTCAAGTTTTTGATAGCAGGGACTATGTTTCACTGCATCATATTCTCCGCTTGATACAATCCTGCCATTCTCCATGATGATGATGGAATCAAATCTGCTCAAGACGGCTTCATAGACTGTGTGCATGACTACAAGCATCCCGCATTTTTTCTGATTGCTCATATTGTCTATTATTTTCAGCATAGTGTCCGGATCCACTGCCGAAAAGCTTTCATCCAGCAAAAGCATGGGGCGTTCTTTTATCAAATACATCAGCAGGCAGATTCGCTGTTTCTGTCCGGTCGAAATGTTCTGTCCGCCGTTCTCCATCACGGTCTGGTAGGAATTTGCGAAACCCTGTATCTCTTTATCAACCTCTGCCATAGCTGCATAATAACGCATTTTTGCGTGCATTTTCGAGCCGTCCAAATCTGCATCGACCATTTTGTCAATATTATCTTCAATGGTTTCATTCAGAAAGCGTTCCTCCTGGGGTAAATATGAAAATATGGTCTTTCGTATCTCCAGATCCAGATTCCTGGCCTCTATATTATTGATATAGATTGCGCCCTCATATCTGTCGTCATACCCCATGAGAAGCTTCAATAATGTGCTCTTACCGCTGCCGCTTTCACCAATGACGGCAATCTTCTGTCCTGTACCGAATTTCATGGTGATATTTTCCAGTACCGGCGCTGAGGGGCCAGTTTTTTTATTCTTATAGGAATAATGCAAATGGTCGAAAGCGATTTGACATTCATTGGTCACGGGAATGGTCATCTTGTCAGCCACATCCTGCAGGCCGATGATATCGTTATAAAAATCAATGCTGACACCTGCCTTATAAAAAGCAGGGGATATGTCCGCAAGGGACTGGATCATGACAATCAATGGATCCAATAGGACGAAAAGGCTGACGATGATTCCGAATTCAAACATGCCGACGAAAGCAAGGAATCCCCCCACTATATAGAATAGCATGTAGATGCATTGATATCCCGCAATATTCGCCAGCCAGAAAATCCGGTTATAAAAAGCTTCTTTCCTTTTATGTTTCGTAAATCTGCATTCCTGTCTATGATATTTTGTCATAAAAAACCGTTCCGCCGAATAGGCCCGGATATTATCGGAATAATCGATGATATTCTTTGCAAGCTCATTGCGGTCAATCAGGGCATCCTGTCCCTCTTTATATTCCTTTCTGCTCTTTGCCCCAAATCGTTTGGTCAACAAGATGATGAACGGTGTCAAGAGCAGAAAGGAAAGCAGGAACGCATTGTTGGCGCCGATGTATATAATGATAAATGACAGCATGAGGGCATCTGAAAAAATATCCATCAATGTCACCACGTTAAATGTCACAATCTGGCTTATCTCCGCGTCGAATCTTGTCAGGATATCCGATGTGGAGAATTGGTACAGTTCAGAGAGTTTTGCCCTGCTTAATTTGTCAAAGTACTTCTTTTTCACATGGGCCTCCAAGGCCGCCTGTTCTCTATTGCGGAGCAAATCAAAAATACATTTCACAGTCAGCTGCAATAATGCGAACAGGATAAAAAGGCCGGTAGAAAGATACGCTTCCTGAAACTGTCTGTTTATAAGGCAGTTCATCATCTCTTTGATATAATTGATGTACAAAATATAGAAGATGCCTCTTACAAAGCTGAGAAAGCATAATCCTGTAAAGCTTCTTTTCCTCATGTCAGTGATGCCAAAAACAGAACGGATTATTTTCATGCTCACTATACCCTTTCTTTTTTGTTTTTCATTTTCTGAAAATGGGCGCAGAAATGCCGCAGAAAGTACTCCTTATCTGTGGTTACTTCCTGCGGCTGATTATGGGTATAAAAATAACACACCTCTTGAGTGTGCTATAACCGAAAGGTATAGTATTCACGAAAGGCTACTTGGAAACGGCACGACAATAAAGAGGCCATATGCCCCGTGGAACCCCATTCATTGCCTGCGCCAAATATGCAGTTTTAAGACGCGATACCTCTAAAAGTAGTCATATGATATCATTCTCCTTTCGCGGTCTGTCGAAGCAGATTGATTTTATCTGAGTGTAGCATATTCCGCGCAGATGTTCAATAGGCAAATTTTTTGAGTTTCCTGCATCCCTCTGGCACAATTCGTCTGCCTACACTCATCATACCATTTATTCTGCAGCCTTGAATGTATCATGATAAACAATATCTTCTAGCCTGACCTTATGGTCTATTCCACCAACTTTTGTTATAGTAACGATTTTTCAGGATGCGATGATTTCCTTATTTGTCTTCTCGTTTACACAATCTCCCAGCAGCATCGAGGTTCTTATCATGCCAACAAGTACCTATAGGTAAAATCTCCAGAGATACTCCGCGGCTTCCTCCGCATAGTCTATGCCGATGCGCTTTCCCGCCTGGATGCGCTCCGGTTCTATTTTGATTCCCTCCGTCACATAAAGGCTCTGGCTCTCCACCATGTCCACGTCATTGTCCGCCCTGGTGATTCCCATAGCGGTACAGAGCTTCCCCGGGCCGTCCGCCAGGTGCTTTTTCAGGCTTGCGGGACAGCTTTGGCCAGAAAGCGGCTCTTTCCCCCTCTTCGTCCGCTTCCGGTTCAGTTCCTCCAGGCGCAGGGCCAGCATCCTCTCCTTCTCCTGGCTGTCCGCCGGGGTCACGCTCCGCAGCAGCACGGCCTGGGGAATCCCCTCCGTCATGGCGGCAATGTTCATACAGCTGTACATACCGTAGATCAGATACACATAGGATGTGCCCCCGTTATGGTACATGGGCTCTGTCCTTGCCGTGCGCTTTCCTCCGTAAGTGTGCGCGCCCTTGTCCGTCTCCCCCATGTAGCTCTCCACTTCCGTGATTATCCCCCGGACGGTGCCCACGGCAGTTTCATGTACCAATATCTTGCCCAGCAGCTCCCTGGCCACAGTGATGCCGTCCCTGGTAAAGAAATCCCTGGGCAGACGCTTTTGTAGTCTGTTTATGTCTGTTCCATCTAAATGCGGCATGCGCCTTCCTCCCTATGAGCCTGTTTCGGTGGTTGGAGATTTTCTCCTGGGGAACAGATATGCATGCTTTACAGCTGCGATTCGGCATTAGAGCCGGAGATTTTCTCATTGGATTCATGATTCAAGTCTATCCTAATTGAATCGTTGATTTTCCTGAATCGTTGATATATACCACAATGGAATCATCTGCCATCACATCCGGTTTATCCCATAAAAAACAGCTCTCCCGATGATATACCTTTCCCTGATGGTGAAAGGTATAAATAACTATATACGGAGTCTTCCCCGCATACCGCACACCCATTTCCACAGATACCTTTTCTACGGTTCCATTTATCCTATTTCCATTTACAAGCAGCTCATTGTGCAATTTTTTCTTTCGGGAGGCGATGATCCCCAGCACTGTCTGTACAATGAGGAGCACTATGCCAAACGCTAAAAATTCAGCTCCCAGCAGATTCGGTTCCTGCACCTCCGAATATGTCGTGGGTCTTAATACGCCGCCAAACGCCAACAGTCCCAGGACAAAAAAACCGATACTTATCCAAAGGAAAATTCTTTTAAATAACTCCTCTCTATAGCTTGGTTTATTCATGGCTTTCTCCCCCCGCAATCCCCATTCTACCGCGCAAGTCATCCCCTGGTAAGCCTTCGCTATATTGCTGTTCTAATCTTCTAGCATGACCCTGCATTTCTTCCTGTTACAGGCAATGCCGTATTTCAGAATGGTCTCCAGGCCGTCCTGGCGGAGCTTTTCCTCATAGCCTATGTCTTCTATCTGCTGCAGGGCTTCCCTGCAGCCTTTTTCCATCATTTCATATGGGGATTTTGCATTGCCGCCTTTTGCACGATTGGTGGATGCATCTGTACCGTCCGCGGACTTTTTTCCGCTGTCCGGGTACTTCACCTCTATCACGATGCCGATGCCCTCTTCCTCGATTTCCACAAGGATATCGCTGTAGCCGTCTCCGGACTCCACATTGGAGCGGATGTACCAGTCCTCCCGGTGGCTCAGAAGACCAAGGAGTATGCCGTGGTAGAATTTCTCCTTCTTGCTTTTGCGCACATTCGTGTCCCGGATGCTGATAGTCCTGGAGAGGTAGGCGTTGAACTGGCTTTCCACCGCTTCCGCGTCCCCTCTCACGAACGCATCGCAGAATGCGTCCAGCGTGGGCGTGTCCCTGCGGGCCTCCTGCTGGAACCATTCCAGAATCTGGTCAATGAAGATCTTCCGTATCTCACGATTCGGTATCGCCAACTGGTATACCTCCCCGTCCTCGCTGCCCCGCTGCGTCAGGTAGCCAGTGGTGAAGAGGATGCTCCAGAGATTGTCCATGGAGGTATAGAGGTCGCGGTAGGTCAGCTCCTGGTTGACCTTCTTCGGAATCGTCTCCCCGTCGATCAGCCGTTCCAACTCCTTCCTGGTGCCCGCCTTTGCCATCCGGACAAAATTGCGGATGATGTCGTTCCCGCTGGTATTGATCCAGAAGGGCCTGGGGAGCGCGTCCGGCTCCGAACGCAGCTGGTCGATATAGTTAATCACATCCCAGGGGCAGATAACCTGCGCACGGCCGAAACGGTATCCGTCATACCATTCCTTGATCAGGTGAAGCTTGTCGGTGCACTGGTATCTTTCTGCCATGGCCTGGATTTCGCTTTGGGTGAAGCCGAACCTTTCGTCGGACTGTGTATTTGTGATGGAATACACCTTCAGGTTGTTCAGCCCGGTGAAGATGCTCTCTAAATGTCTTCCGCAGGAAGACATTGATACGCGCAGGCACCCTGTGAGCACGGCGAATGCCAGGCTGTGGTTGCTCTTCAGCGCCTGGCTGAAAAGGCTGCGGATCAGGCTCACCATCTCGTCATAGTAGCCGAAATGCTGCGCTTTGTCCAACGGCACATCGTATTCATCAATCAAAAGAACTGCCTTTTGCCCATAATGCTTATGGAGGAGCTCGCAAAGGGTCAGAAGGCTGGATGCAAGCGCTCCATAGGACATGCTGAACAGCTGTTGATTGGTAGCATCAATTGTAATCAGCTGTTTATAAGCGTCCTTTTCTTCGGGGGCAATTTCGGCGCTGTCCAATAAAAAGCGAAAGCGCATGGCTTCCCTGCCGATGACTGAACGGAGCATTTCCAGAGCTGTGGTGTAGCCATTGCCGCTTACATCCTTCAGGGTGATGGAGATGACAGGGTACTTTCCCATGTGTTCCTGGCAAAGCTGCGGTTCTGCGCTGATGGCAAGCCCCTCAAAGAGCTGCGGGTCTCAGCCATATTCGAAAAAGTACTTCAGCATGTTCATGTTAAGGGATTTGCCGAACCTCCTGGGGCGCGTAAATAGGTTTATGCCTCCCCATCCCTCCAAGAGATCCTTTATCAGGGCAGTCTTATCTACATAGTAAAAACCGTTTCTGCGGATATCTTCAAAATTCTCAATGCCAATGGGCAGTTTGGCTGTTGCGTTCATGGCGGCTCCTTTCGGGGAAATATCTTGGATTACATTTCCATTATACTGTATTTCAGAAGCATTCACAATCCTCACTAACAATGATCTGCTCCATTTTGAAGCATCCTTGTACATCAACATCCCTGCCCGTCCTTTTATGCGCCTCAGTAGGTTCGTCCATCAGTACATCCCCACATCCCGCCGCATCTCCCGGAGTCCCTGGAGCATCGCCGCCAATATCCCCAGTCCCAGCACGGTAGCGCCAGTTAGGGGCACAGGCCATTTGCCGCGGGCAATCTCACCGAAGGCGCACAACCGAAAGCCGCAGAAAAATACCGCTCCCACCACCGCCGACAGCGCCCAGGCAATGGCCGTGACATAGCTATCCAGATAATGGGTCACCGTAAACAGCATCAGGGAGAGCCCTGTGGAAAAAGCCGCCGCAATCAACAGGCGGAAGACCGTATACTGCTGCCATCCCGGTCAGCTCCAGCACCCTGTCTATGCTCTCTGTGAGCTTTTTCCTGGGCATGCTCTTCAGAATACCGATATAGCGAAGATATTCCTCCGGCGTATAGTCTCCATAATAGCCCAAGTCCTGGGGAAGATACCCTATTTTCTCCCGGTACGCACCGTCCAGCCTGCGGATGTCCTCCCCATCGTATTTAATCTGTCCCTCTGTGGGGAAGAGCAGCGTGGTAATCATTTTCATCAGCGTGGTCTTCCCGGCCCCGTCGGGCGCCAACAGCCCGTAGACGCCGTTATCCAGCTCCAGCTTCACATCCGTCAATACCATTCTCTGCACCTTTCAGACACTTTCCGATTTTACGGATGGTTCCCCGTCTCATAGCACCACCTGGCGATATCGGAAATCAGTCCCGCCGGAACCGTCCCGCTGTAAGGGAGCTGTATGGTTCCCTTGCTGGTCTTGTATCCTTTCAGACGCTCGGAAAACTCCCTGACAGCCTCCGGCCCCGGATACAGGCCCACATGGTTTTTGAAACCGGCAAACTGGATGATATTATGCCCCTTCCAATAAGTCGGCATGCTCCATGAAATGTCCACATCTTTATCCCTCCTGTCTCATTCCCGTTCCCTGACTGTCACCAGGACCTGGTCCCCCGGTTGCTTCCCTATCCGGAATGTCGATGGCTCCCGCCCCCAGTCCTAACGGCACTGTGAACAGGAACAGCAGGCTGCCGGAACAGGAGAACCCTAACAGCGCGGCGGCTGTTTCCAGTTTAGGCTCAAACATGGTTCACACTTCCCTGACATATCTGTCCGTCCCTGTGCACAGCCATGTCCGGTCTCCCTCCTGTTCCAGGCGGAAGACAATCCCATCCCGGGTAGTTTCCGAAATCAGGCAGGTCTCCTTTTCGTTCCGGGAATCGCATACAAGGGGCACCACCGGGTATTCCTCATGGTCCGTGGTAAAGATCAGCACATTTTCTTCATTGATGGCTTCCAGGCAGATTCTGCCGAAAGCCTCCCCTCCCCCTTCCGCTGTAAAGCAGGCTCCCACCAGGCGGGGCCAAATGGTTCCGGGAGAGGGATATCCGCTGTTCTTCTGGCAGAAAGCCACTCCCCACCTTATGTAATAGACCTTTCCGTCATATTCCTCCGCCGTAATCCGGTCATGCTCCCCTTTCGCAAAGGAGCTTCCGTCCCATCGGAAACCGCTCAGCTCCTCTTCCCTCCGCCAACCGCCTCCCTTTTGCAGGGCTTCCGTGTACAGCGTATCATTATGAACGGAAAAACGATAAACGCCAACGCTCCCATATGCCAGTCCGCCGTACCTGCCGGGGGCTTCCAGGAGCACGCTTTTTGCGGCGTCCACGGGTTCCGGCGCTTTCAGGCTTTCCCCTTCGCCGCTGACCGGTTCCGGCGTCTTCAGGCTTTCCCCTTCTCCCTGCCGTTTACAGGCAGACGCCCTTTCTCCGGCTCCGTCCCCGGCTCCGCGCCCCGGCAGGACACCTTCACATACCCTTCCGCAAGCCTCCTGCCCACTCCCACGGAAAAAAGCCCCGCAGGCCCTGTTATCTGCTCCCGAAGCCAGCGGATATAAGGCTCCCCGGTCACCGCCTCCACCACCTCCGCCGCCAGATCGAAACCATCGTTGCAGTAGCCGGAGAAACTGCCCGGCCTGGCCCGCAGCTTCACCGTCTGCCAGTACGCCGGTGTATTCC
>OFHP01000994.1_pt1 | contig 14623 bp, 6 predicted proteins | sample 1521651 | NCBI WGS metagenome assembly OFHP01 (sample SAMEA3504105, study PRJEB24116) | mouse gut metagenome | biome: mouse gut; feature: mouse-associated habitat; material: faeces | place: Denmark | collected 2011 | reverse complement strand
GGCGAATGTCGTCAGAATCCGCCTTCTGCAATAAAAACTCCGCCTCTAAGATCAGATACTCCCGTTCTATGGCGCAGCTATGCCGGTAGGAAAACTCCATCTCATCGTTTGTCAGCTTTCGTATGCCGCCGTCTTTTTCAAGCACGGTCACAACGGATGCGATATCTTTGATCTCCCCGCCGTATGCGCCTGCGTTCATGACAACTGCTCCGCCGACGCTGCCCGGAATCCCCGATGCAAATTCCATGCCGGAAAGCCCGTTTTTGTATGCTTCCTGGGCTGCTTTTGACAAAAGAGCGCCCGCCTGGGCAACCACACGGTCATCCCGCACAAAAACCTCCGACATCTGTCTTCCGATTTCAATCACGACTCCGCGAATGCCCCGGTCTCCCACTAAAAGATTGCTGCCGTTGCCGATGACGGTCACGGCTGCCTTATGCCTGTGCAGGATCTCCATCAGCGCTGAAAGCTGGCTAAATCCCGGCATAAGGTACAGATCTGCCGGACCGCCCACACGAAATGTCGTGTGACGGCCCAGCGGCTCATTCTGCAGTATCTGCCGACTGTCCAATACCTTATCCAATTCCCTCAGTAATCGTTCCACGCCTTTTCTATCCCTTTTCTATTTCTCTTCTATGCCTCTTCGATAAACGCCTGATAGCCCAATAATGCTTCATACAAATCCACTTTACTGATAATCTCCCAGGGAGCGTGCATATTTAAAACGGCAACTCCGCTGTCGATGACCTGCATCCCGTAATTTGCCAGGATATAGGCAATCGTTCCGCCGCCTCCCTGATCTACTTTCCCAAGCTCCGACGTCTGAAACGCAATCTTCCGGTGATCTAATATATTACGGATTTTCGCCATATATTCTGCGTTTGCGTCGTTCGACCCGCTTTTTCCTCTTGAACCCGTATATTTGTTAAATACCAGTCCCTTTCCGAAATATGCGGCGTTTCTTTTTTCCGTTACTTCCGGATAATTCGGATCGTATGCCGCGCTGACATCGGAAGAGAGCATCTTGGAATGACGCATGGCGCGGCGCAGGGATAATTCGGAATACCCTCCGGCAAGATGCAGCAGTTCACATACCGTATCCTCAAAAAATCTCGACTGCATACCGGTAGCTCCGACACTTCCGATCTCTTCTTTATCCACCAAAAGGCATACCGCCGTATATTCCGGCTCTGTAACGTTTAAAAGTGCCTGAAACGACGGATAAGCGCATACTCTGTCGTCATGCCCATACCCCATAATCATACTGCGGTCAAATCCGAAATCCCTTGCCTCTCCCGCCGGAACGGCTTCAATCTCTGCCGAGAGAAAATCATCTTCCTCTACACCGTACGTTTCTTCCAGAATCTTTAAGATATTTGCCTTGACCGTATCCTTTGTCTCTTTCGCATCCGTCTCCTGTTTCAGAGGAATACTGCCGATCAACAGATCCAGTTTTTCCCCTTCAATCACTTTAGACGCCTTTTTCTCCATCTGATCGGACGACAGATGGATCAGCAGATCGCTGATGCCGAACACAGGATCTCCCGGACGATCGCCGATATCCACCCGAACCGTTTCTCCGTCTTTTTTTACAAATACGCCGTGCAGCGCCAGAGGCATCGTGACCCACTGATATTTTTTAACGCCGCCGTAATAATGTGTATCAAGCATCGCCATCTGCGTATCTTCATATAACGGAACCTGCTTGAGATCCAGCCTCGGCGAATCGATATGCGCGCCGAGAATGTTCATCCCCAAAGCAAGATCCTTTTTTCCGATGACAAAAAATGCCGCCGCCTTTCCCATATTTCCGGCATAAATTTTATCTCCAGGTTTCACTTTAGCTCCCTTTTCGATCATTTGATCGATATCCGCAAATCCGGCTTCTTTTGCCAAAGATACAAACTCCTGCATACATTCCCGCTCTGTCTTACATTTTGAAATAAATTTCCGATACCCCTCAGCAAAGTCCATAACCTTCCTGCGGGCCTCTCCCTCGGGGTACTTCTCCCATGCATTTTTGTTTTCCATATCAACTACTCTTCTTTCTTTTCCAATTATTTGCCAAAATGGCATTTAGATTCCCTCCGGAATCCCTATCCTATTCTTCTTCGCTCTTTGCGAAATTTGCCTGTACGCGGCGATACAGCTCCTGTGCAGCGTTATAACCCATCTTCTTCTGACGGTGGTTGACCGCAGCCGCTTCACAGATCACGGCAAGGTTTCTGCCCGGACGAATCGGAAGCGAATGGCAGACCACTTTATTGCCTAAAATTTCCGTATACTCCTCTTCCAGGCCGAACCGGTCGTAATTATTTTCTTTCTTCCAGTCGGATAATTTGATCACCAGGTCAATGTTTTGTTTTTCTTTGACGCACTCCACACCGAAAAGCGTTTTTACGTCGATGATACCGATCCCCCGCAGTTCGATAAAATATCTGGTAATGTCCGGCGAAGTTCCGATCAGCGTATGATCGTTGATCTTACGGATTTCTACTACGTCGTCCGTCACAAGGCGGTGCCCCCGCTTTACAAGCTCTAAAGCAGCCTCGCTCTTTCCGATACCGCTCTCGCCCATAATCAAGAGCCCTTCTCCGTATACGTCTACCAAAACCCCGTGAATCGTAATGCAGGGTGCAAGCTCCTCCGTAAGGATATTGATCAGTTCCGCCATAAAGCCGGACGTCGCACGCTCTGTGCCGAGTACGGGAATCCCGTTGCGGTTTGCCGCTTCCAAAAACATATCGTCCGGTTCAAACCCCCGGCAGAATATCACACACGGAATATCAAAAGAAAGAAATGCATCGTATAGTTCTTTCCGTTCCTGCTCTGTTTTTTTCTGCAGGTTTGCGTATTCCACCATTCCGATAATCTCTACGCGGGATTGCTCGAAATGTTCAAAAAAACCGTTTAACTGCAGTGCCGGACGGTTGACATCGGAAAGCAGGATTCTGTGATCCTTTAAATTGATACCGTCGGTAAAATTATTCAGTTCCATCTTCTTTGCAATTTTTGCTACGCTAACACCCTCCATGCCTCTTCTCCTTTACTTTCGATATAGTTTCATAAGTGAGTAAAGTATATCATAATTCAGCGGTTTCATCAACCGAATGGAAGTAATCGTATACGGCCTGCGCAGCTTTTACATTCATCGACGGTGTATCCGCCAGCTCTTTCACATCCGCCTGACGGATAGCGTCCAGAGACGGAAACCGCATCATAAGCGCCTTTCTTCTGGAAGGTCCCACGCCCGGTATTTCATCCAGTACGGAATGCACCTGTCCCTTGCTTCTTAAAGATCTGTGGTATTCAATGGCGAACCTGTGCGCTTCATCCTGAATTCTGGTAATCAGCTTAAATCCCTCGCTGCTTCTTTCAATCGGGATCTCTGCATTATTATAGTATAACCCGCGCGTCCTGTGATTATCATCTTTTACCATACCGCAGACGGGAATCTTTAAATTCAGCTCGTCCAATACGCGCAGCGCAATATTCACCTGGCCCTTTCCTCCGTCCATCATGATCAGATCGGGAAACCTGGTAAAACTTCCGTAATCATTTTCAAGACCCTTTTCCTTTAATTCTTCCTGTTCCGCTTTGCCATGTTCAAACCGTCTCGTCAGTACTTCATGCATCGAAGCGTAGTCATCCGGCCCAGACACAGTCCGCAGGCGGAACTTCCGATAATCGCTGCGGCACGGTTTTCCTTTTTCATACACAACCATAGAACCTACCGACTGAAAGCCGCTGATATTTGAAATATCGTAAGCTTCCACACGTACGGCGTCTGAAAGATTCAGCAGGCGGGCAATCTCTTTCATTGCGCCGATTGTACGTCCCTCTTCTCTTTTTAACTTTTCTCTATCCTGCGAAAGGATCAGCTTTGCATTTTTCCCGGCAAGTTCCACTAATTTTTCTTTCATGCCTTTTTTGGGAATCTTAATATACGCCTTTTGTCCTCGCCGCTTTGTCAGCCATTCCTCAATCACATCTTTTTCTTCAATTGCCAGGGGCAGCATGACCAGTCGGGGGATAAACGGCGTTCCCGCATAATACTGTTTGATAAATACGGTTAAAATCTGTTCTTTTTCTTCCTCCGCCGCAATTTTCATATAAAAATGCTCTCTTCCGATCAGCTTGCCGCCGCGGATAAAAAAGACCTGGATCACCGCATCTTCGCCGTCTTTTGCCAGTCCGACCACATCCCGGTCTTCATCATTGGCATCGGTAATCTTCTGCTTTTGTGCGATCTGTTTTACACTGTTTAACAGATCCCGGTATTCTGCCGCTTTTTCAAACTCCATTTCCATAGAAGCCGCCGTCATTTTTTCTTCCAGTTCTTTCATGATCGGCTGATATTCTCCGTTTAAAAACCGGACCGCCTGTGCAATCCGCGATTCATATTCTTCTTTGGAAATATAGGCCTGACAGGGAGCCGCGCATTGCCGGATGTGGTAATTGAGACAGGGGCGCTCTTTTCCAATATCTTTCGGCAGATTTCTCCTGCAGGTACGCAGCCCGTAGAGTTTATTTAAAAGATCGATCGTATCTTTGACTGCGCCCGAACTGGTATACGGTCCGAAATACCTGGATTTGTCTTTTTTCATCTGACGCGAAAACAAAACTCTCGGATACTCTTCAGACAATGTCACTTTGATATAGGGATACGTCTTATCGTCCCGCAGCATAGTATTATATTTGGGCCTGTGCTCTTTGATCAGATTGCATTCCAATACCAAAGCTTCCAGCTCGGAATCCGTGATAATATATTCAAATCTGGCAATCTGGCGGACCATCCGCTCTTTTTTTACTCCTTCGTTATGGCTCGCCTGAAAATATTGGTGCACGCGTTTCGTCAGAGAAACAGCCTTGCCAATATAAATAATCGTATCGTTCTTGTCATACATAAGATAAACTCCCGGCTGATCCGGGAGTTTTTTTAATTCTTCTTCCAACTGAAATGTCATGATTGCTCATCCTTACTGTCAGCTATGGTTACGTCAATATGCGTTCCTTTTTCCGTTTCTTTCGTTTCCTCTTCCGGCTCCGGCAGTCCTTTTAGCTTACGGAACATCTCCATAAATTCCTTGCCGGTAATCGTTTCGTGCTCAAACAGGTAATCGGAAATCCGGTCCAATACGTCTCTGTTTTCCGTCAGCATATTCACCGCCTCGGCATAACAGGAATTGATGAGTTTTAAAACTTCTTTATCCACCTGCGCCGCCGTCTTTTCCGCGCAGTTCATCGACGCTCTGCCGTCCAAATACTGGCTCTCCACCGTAACCAGGCTCATCATGCCGAATTTCTTGGACATACCAAACCGGGTAATCATAGATTTTGCAATATTCGTTGCCTGTTCGATATCGTTGGCGGCTCCGCTCGTCACGGAATGAAAGACGATTTCTTCTGCGGCTCGCCCTGCCATATACGTCGTAATCTTGGATAACAGCTCCTCCTTGGTATCCAAAAACTTCTCTTCTTCCGGCGTCTGCAGCGTATAACCAAGCGCTCCCATCGTACGCGGAACGATCGTGATCTTTTGAACCGGCTCCGTATTTTTCTGCAGCGCCGTAACCATGGCATGACCGACTTCATGATACGCTACGATCCGCTTTTCTTTTTCGCTCATTACGCGGTCTTTCTTTTCCTTACCGCCGACCGCTACCAGTTCAAACGCCTCGAACAGATCAGACTGATTTACAAATTTACGCCCGTGTTTTACGGCGTTAATCGCCGCTTCATTGATCATATTTGCAAGATCCGACCCTACCAGTCCCGCCGTGGCAAGCGCAAGCGCTTCCAAATCCACCGTTTCATCCATCATAACGTCTTTGGCATGTACTTTTAACGTTTCCAGGCGTCCTTTCTGATCCGGACGATCCACAATAATCCTGCGGTCGAAACGTCCCGGACGCAACAGTGCCTTATCCAATACCTCCGGACGGTTCGTCGCCGCTAAGATCAAAAGCCCTTTGGAAGTATCGAATCCGTCCATCTCGGCAAGGAGCTGGTTCAATGTCTGCTCCCGCTCATCGTTCCCGCCGAATCTTGTATCACGGCTTTTTCCGATGGCATCGATCTCGTCAATAAATATGATACACGGCGCCTGTTTCTGCGCTTCTTTAAACAGATCCCGGACACGGGATGCTCCGACACCGACAAACATCTCCACAAAATCAGAACCTGCCAGCGAAAAAAACGGTACTTTCGCTTCTCCGGCAACTGCTTTTGCCAAAAGCGTCTTACCGGTTCCCGGAGGTCCCACCAATAACGCCCCTTTCGGCAGCTTTGCGCCGATATCGCGGTATTTTTTCGGATTGTGCAGAAAATCCACAACTTCCTGCAGCGATTCCTTTGCTTCATTCTGACCTGCAACGTCTTTAAACGTTACCCCCGTAGATTTCTCTACGTAAACTTTTGCCGTACTCTTACCGACGCCCATGACACCGCCGCCGCCCATGCGCCGCATAAAAAATGCAAGCAGTATCCAGATCAGCACGAGCGGAATCACAAAGCTTAAGATATTATAAATCCATGTGGACGTATTGTCCGGAATATAACCGAAAATCTCAACCTTATGCTCCTTTAAGAGCGGAATCAGCTCGCTGTCATTGACCATTCCCGTATAATAGGTCTGCTTAAACCGAGCGTTCTTTTTCGTCTTCTGCACAATATTGATCTGAGAACCGGTGAATTCAATGCTCTCTACTTCTCCGCTTTCCACTTTTTCCAAAAATTCCGAATACGAAATTTCCTGATTAAACTGCTGCGTGACTTTATTTGATATGATGCTCATAATAAACAAGGCAACAAGCGATACCATAATAAAGATCAAGATGACCTGTCCGTTTTTGTTATTGTTATTACGGTTATTTTGGTTATTGGGTTCCTGATTATCCATAATCTCCTCCGCGGGGCAGTCCGCAACTGTGAAACTGCCGCCATTTTTACTGCATATTTACAGCAATCTGCTTATGTAGGATTGACTGCTATTGTTTATTATATGTGTTAGACGGTTTAAAAGCAATACGGAGTTCATGAACTTTTTTTTATTTTTCTTAATAATTTCTAAAAAAGGCTTCCTGCAATATCGGAAATCGTTTCAAAAAAAGGAGAAACAGAAGCTTCTTATCCTCCTGTCTCTCCTCTTTATTCTTTCTTATTTCACTTTCAGGCCTTGTTTCTTTAATGCCTTTTTCAGCTTATTCTTTTCCTTTGCTTTCATGCCTTTGGGCCATTTTACCGTTGCTTTTTTTGCCGTATTCTTAAATGCATTTTTTCCAACGGTCAATTTTTTGCCCTGCAGGGTTACTTTCTTTAACTTTTTGCATTTCAGGAAAGCATTCTTTCCGATCTTCGTCACATTTGCGCAAATGGTAAGTGTCTGCAATTTTTTACTGTTGCTGAATGCACTGTCGCCAATTGCAACTACTTTATAATCCTCCGTACCGACTTTTACAGTTTTGGGAATCGTAACCTTCTTGGCATCTTTTCCTTTTTTCAGCGTTACCGTCTTTCCTGTCACACTTGCCACTGCATATGTTCCGGTTTTATGCGATACGGTATCGCCAACCTTGGGCTGATTGACTGCCGGAGGGTTATCTATTCCTCCTGGAGAGCCGCCTTTTTTCGTCCATTTTGCATACAGAGTGATATCTGCATTTACAGGCTCAGCAAAATTATACTTGATACTTCTGTTTGCATCGCTGTACCAGCCTTCAAACTCAAATCCTTCCTTTACCGGTTTTGCAGGTTCCGAAACAGCGGTTCCTTTCTTAACGGTCACATCAGCAATCTTTGTACCGCCGTCACTGTCAAATGTAATTGTAACGTCATCTTCTACCGGCGGAATGTCGTCATTGCTCACTTTCACAATAATTGTTTTGGTGTAGGTAGATTTGCCGCCGTTTGGAATCGTAACCTCCGCTTTCACTTCTACAAAAACAGTTCCTTCCTCTTCTCCCGCAGAAATGGTTCCCGTATCCGATACGGTACATGCAGTTCCTTCCGTTATCGTATAAGAATAGACGGTTCCTGCTTCTGTCACATGATTCTCATCCAACGCCTCGCAGCCCTCTTTGCTGATCGTCAATTCCGGACTAAGCTGAAGCGTCCCGTTCGGCCGAAGAGACACTTCGGCTGCAATGCCTGTCAGCTCCACTTTACAGGTACATAGAATCTGTCCGTCTGCTCTCTCCATTCCCGCAATCGTAGTCTGCAGCAGATGAATCAGCTGATTCATGCGCGCTTCGGTATAAACGCTTCCTTCCAGGCCTCTTACCGCCTCTAAAACAACCATATAAGATGTCCAGCTTGCTTCTGTATAATCCGCTTCTGTCGTCACCTTATCCGTTTCTTCTTTGATCAGTCTCACAAGCGCGGCATCCAGCGTCTCAAGCGCACTTTCTGCATCGGTCAAACTCTGTATGGTTCCCGAAATCTCAGCATCCGATGCGTCCGGTTTCTGTTCCACTTCCTTTGCAGCTTTTATTACGTCCTGTAATCCCTGCCAGCTAGCCTGCGTATATTTCTTTGCGTCTTCGTCGTTATATCTGTTGGAAATCTGAGCAATCGCGTTCGTCAATTCAGCTTTTGCAGAAATATACTCCAGTTTCTGCTCCGCCTGAACCAATTCGTCTATCGCGGCGTTCATCTGCACTTCCGTAAACATATTTTTCGTAAGAAGCCTTTCCGCCTCCTGAATCTTGCTGTTTAACGCCTCCAGCGTTTCCGGTTTGAATAATCCGGCGCCGATTTTCGCCATTTCGGTATACTTTTCAATCTGTTCGTAAAGTACGTCTTCCAATGTCTGTAAATCTCTGCGCGCCGACTGTATCATAGATCTTCCGTCGATCAAACCTTCGCCTGTAATCTCACCCTTGCCAAGTTCTGTTTGCACTGCAATTACGGCATATCTGTATCTTGCCCAGCCGGCGTCGGTATAACGCCCCTGCTCCTTAATTGTTTTTGCAAGAATTGCCGTCATGGCCTCTATATCATTTGCAAGCACGCGTACTTCAAATCGCCTTGTCTGGTCTCCGACTTTTAACATAACCGGATAATTTCCAATCTTTAACTCCGGTTCAATCGTAATCTGGCGTTTGTCCGCATCCCAGTTGATTTTCTGCTCGCTGCTTCTGTCAATGACGCTTACCTCGTTTACATCTCCATGAACTGCAAAGCTGTTGGAGACTGCATCTTGATATCCTTCCACCAGTACTACACTGTCTGGTCCGTCCACAATCTCAGTATCGTACGGCTCTGTTAAAACAATAGACGGCGCCATGATCTCTTCTCCGTTCAGGGCAATCTTGTTCGTTAAATTTGCAGCGCCTTCTTTACTGATAAAAAGTTTCTGGTTACTGTTATTATTCATAATCAACGTCAGTTCATGATTGGACGCATTTTCTTTATATTTTTTCAACGCATCCTGAATAATGTCCGTAATATCGACCTTTACCCTTGTTCCCACACTTTCTGCAAAATTATTGTCCACCCAATTCGGATAAACCATTGTAGCATCCTTGATGCTGTAAATTTTAGAACTCTTGTAACTATCTTCGTTTACAGCAAAGTTATTTTCATCTCTCCAGGCTTTCCATCGATTCCAGGTAACTGCAGGCGCGCTCGGTGAAACCGCAGCAGCCGTCTCTCTTTCCGACCACCGAAAATCATGATCTGTTCCAAACGGAAGAGCCGCCACACGGATTCCGGCCACACCGTCAACCTTTTTAAGATGGTCACTCTGAGTATTCGATCCGACTGCCATATATGTCATGACCAGCTGCGCTCCGGTATTTTCATCCATCTTGCTTGCAAACTGACTCAGATCAAATTTTAAAAAGGAAAGTTTTGCATCTGCATTTTCACCTGCCGTCCCTTCTCCCAGGTAACCGCTGCCTTCTGCAAGATTGGTTCTCAAATAAATTTTGTCTCCATGGTTCTCGTCTCTTTCAGAGTTCCAGGAATGAACGGATGCATCCTCTGTTACAGGAATTACCGTATCCGTTTCCCCCATCTGAGCGCTTGCATCCACCTTGATATTTACCTTATGGCTTACCGGTATTTTGCTGTGATCGTATGCATAGAACGTCAATTCATACGTCTCGTCCCCATTGTCCACTCCGGGCGTCCAGACAAATCTTCCCGTCTTGGAATCGAACTGTGCTCCGTCCATCTCCTGCAGCTCATCTTCGTTGACTCCAAGCGTTACCATGTCTCCAAAATCCTGCGGATTCTCCGCTTTTGCATAAAAAGTCAGCTCTCTTCCGACAAATGCCTGAATCTGTTTCCTTGGACCTGTAAACGTTGGAAGCGTCGTATTGCTTTTAACGTATACCGTATATGCATGCTCTTTTTCGCCCAGCGTTAATTTCATTTCATATGCGCCAGTCGTCAATCCTTCTGAAATCTCTAAGCGCTGTTCCTGTACATTATATGTAATCTTTCCGCCTCCCGTATTGCCGGATAATTTCATATCCTGTACAGAAACGCCTTCTTTTGCGCCTAATACCGCAAAACTATCCGAACCGGTAGCCGCATAATTCTCAGGAAGAACCATATAATTCTGACCGGAGATCCCAAACTCCTGCTGCTGCGCCAAATATGACACTACCAAGGAAGGTGCGGTATTTTTCATATCTGCCACCGCATCAAAAGCTCCATACTGCGTATTAAAGCTCTCATTCAGTCCTGCTCCTTCCCGGCTGACGAAATAGTGCTGTTTACCGCCCGTTTCATGCAGTAAAAACGACACGTCTCCGCTCTTGACGGTTCCGCCGTCTTCCTTCAAAAATTTCGTAACATCCGTTTGTATCTGCCGGCCACTAATCCCGAAAGCCTTTCCGGCGGAAGCCCAGCTTTCCTTAAAAGGCGCCCACGACGCATTCTCTCCGTTCGGATTACTCAAAGAATATTCGGCAAAAGAAATCACTTCCTCTTCCGTATATGTTTTTCCGCTTAACATAGTTTTCAAACTGTTTGCCGTAATGCTGTCTGAAGAAGCCGTTTCCCGCCCCGTTCCTTCTTTCCAGTCATTGCTTGGAAGGAGAGCTACGTTCAGCTGATCCGTCTGATTTAAATGTCCTGCATTCTTACAGGTTACGTAAGTGAGCATAAGTGAAGCGCTTGCAATCGTTGAAGTATTGACCGTAACGTCTTCCCCGGTGTCGATATCCTTAAACTGACCGCCCATATGAAACTTCAATACAGACAAATCTCCATCGGAAGCATCCACGCCTTCTCCCATCAAAGACGTCGCACTGCTTTTATCAACTACCAAAATAGGAAGTCCGCCAAAATTCTTTCCGGCATTTCCCGACCATGTCTGTACATACGCATCTTCCGCCGCAGGAAGCACTGCCGTTTTATAAATATCTCCGGCGCTCCCTACTTGTATCTTCACGTCTTTTACCGCAGTCTCTTCACCTTTTACCGCAGTAAACCTTACCGTATAATTCTTCGTTAAATCCTCATCCTTCGGGGTCCATATAAATTTGCCGGACGTACCGTCAAATACTTCATCTGCACGTTCTGCACCTAATGCCTCAAATCCCGTAATTGTAAAACTTTCCGCTCCTTTGGCACGCAGATAAAATACCAACGGCTGCCCGACATATGCGTTTACCGTATCGCCGGGATTCGTAATCACAAATTCCGACGTATCTTCTGCCTGTTCTGACACAACAACATAGTCTGCGGCAACCGCATTCATGGGACTTACCGGCAGTACAAGCGCCGCCGAAAGCGTCAATGCTGCCGCGCGTTTAAAAAAACCCTGTTTCATTCTCTTTTACCTCCTCATTTTTTGTTCTGCTAAATCATACCCACAAGTTCCCCATAAAATATGTTCCTACAGGGCAGGTCTCATAAAGTACACTTTTTGAGACAATCAAAAAAACCTGAATTTCTCAAACAAAAAATAACATAAAAAAGATACTTCTTAACTTTTTTACCGAATTACGGGGAAATCCCGTAATTCGGTTTTTTTGTATGGATCTTCGTTCAGCATATTTCTTACCCTATTTTGCGGTCTCAAAAAGTGTAATTTTTAAGATTCCCTCCACTATATATGTTTATATTACGTTTCTATTTTCAGTCTGTCAAGCATTTCCTCACCGTTCTCTCAGTAATTTATACATCAGAATATTCGTTTCCTGAGACGGTAATCACTTTATAGTCTTTCTCTTCCACTGCTTTTTTCAACATGTCGTCCGCTACTTCCCTGTTTAGTACCACGACTGCCGTTCCGCTTTCATGACTGACGACAGCTTCCTGAACGCCCTCCAGCCCTTCCAGCGCCTTCTTTACACTTGCCTCACAGTGTCCGCACATCATTCCTTCAATTTTTAATGTTTTTTTCATCGTCAAAACCTCCGTTTTCTTAGTTTTATTTTGTTTTATTTTTTTATCTCTCGCTGCACTGTGGATCTGCAGCAGATTTAACCGCAGTGCGTTTGTTACGACGCAAAAACTCGATAAACTCATTGCCGCCGCACCGAACATCGGATTTAACTGCCACCCGAATATCGGAATCCAGACCCCTGCCGCCAGAGGAATTCCTATGATATTATAAATAAATGCCCAAAACAGATTTTCATGGATATTTTTTAACGTCCCGCGGCTCAGCCTGACCGCCGCCGGCACATCGCTCAATCTGCTCTTCATCAGCACAACATCCGCGGCGTCGATGGCTATATCCGTTCCCGCGCCGATCGCAATTCCGATATCCGCCCGCGTCAGCGCCGGAGCGTCGTTGATTCCGTCGCCTACCATGGCAACTTTCCCCTGTTTCTTTAAGGAACGGATCACTCTCTCTTTTCCTTCCGGCAGCACTCCGGCAATCACTTCATCGACACCGGCGCGCGCACCGATCGCCTTTGCCGTCCGTTCGTTGTCCCCGGTGAGCATTACGACACGGATTCCCATGCCTTTCAGTTCACGGATTGCCTGGGGACTCTCGTCTTTTAATACGTCGGCAACGGCAATCATACCTAAAAACCGTCCTTCTTCCGCAAAAAACAGCGGTGTCTTACCTTCCATGGAAAACCTCTTTGCCTGTGTGTCCGCCGGCGCGGGAATCGTAATATAAGTTCCGATAAACCGCGCGTTGCCGCCCCACAGCTCTTTTCCGTTCTTCCTGCCTTTTAAGCCGTTTCCTGCAACCGCCGCAAACTCTTCTGCTTCGTCCCATATCAGGTTCTTTTCTTTTGCATAATTTAACACTGCCAAAGCCAGGGGATGCTCGCTTTTCTGCTCCAGGGAAACCGCCGCCGAAAGCAGCTCTTCTTCCGTAACCCCCTCTGCCGGCAGGATATCCGTCACGGAAGGCTCTCCCGTTGTAATCGTCCCCGTTTTATCCAGAGCAATAATCTGAACTTTTCCGGCTTCCTCCAGGGATGCCGCCGTTTTAAACATGATGCCGCATTTTGCTCCTACGCCGTTTCCGACCATAATGGCAACGGGAGTCGCCAGTCCCAGTGCACACGGACAGCTGATCACCAGCACGGAAATCCCCCTTGCCAGTGCAACCCCGATTCCGTAACCGGCAAACAGCCATACCAGCGCAGCGGCTGCGGCGATGGCAATCACGATCGGCACAAATACACCGGAAACCTTATCCGCAACCTTTGCGATCGGAGCTTTTGTCGCCGCCGCATCACTGACCAGCCGGATAATCTGTGAAAGCGCCGTATCTTCCCCGACACGGACTGCCTCGCATTTTAAAAAACCGGAACTGTTTACCGTCGCCGCAGAGACCGAATCCCCCGGGCTTTTATCTACCGGAATACTCTCTCCGGTCAGCGCCGATTCATTGACGGCGCTGCCGCCCTCTAACACCACGCCGTCCACCGGAATATGCTCTCCGGGACGCACGATAAAAATATCCCCCTGCTTCACCTGTTCCACGGGAACTTCTTGTTCTGCGCCGCCGCTTACAATTGTCGCCGTTTTCGGCGCCAGCCGGATCAGATGTTTCAAAGCATCCGTCGTCCTGCCTTTTGACAATGCTTCCAGCATCTTTCCCACCGTAATCAACGTCAAAATCATCGCGGCAGACTCAAAATAAAATTCATGCATATAAGACATGACAAGATCCGAATCCCCCTGCATCTGCGCGTCTGTCATGGCAAACAGCGCGTACGTGCTGTAAACGAAAGACGCAGCCGCGCCAAGCGCCACCAGCGTATCCATGTTCGGCGCGCGGTGCCACAGGCTCTTGAATCCGCTGATAAAGAACTTCTGGTTAACGACCATGACCGCGGTTGTAAGCAACAGCTGTATCAGGCCCATTGCCACATGATTGCCCTCAAGAAATCCCGGCGCAGGCCATCCCCACATCATATGCCCCATAGAAAAATACATAAGGGGAAGCAGGAACACGAGAGATGCCGTAGCCTCTGTTTTAAAACAGGCGTCTCCCGGTCCTTCAATAGTTCCTCGCCCGGCGCACCCTCGCCGGCGTCCTCCTTTGTACCGGCCGTATCCTTCCTCGACGCACTGTAGCCCGCCGCCTCCACCGCTTCAACGATCTCTGAAGCAGAAGCGCTTCCTTCCACACCCATAGAATTCGTCAGCAGGCTTACCGAACAAGACGTTACTCCGTCTACCTTTAAGACAGCCT
>OFHP01000991.1_pt1 | contig 14661 bp, 18 predicted proteins | sample 1521651 | NCBI WGS metagenome assembly OFHP01 (sample SAMEA3504105, study PRJEB24116) | mouse gut metagenome | biome: mouse gut; feature: mouse-associated habitat; material: faeces | place: Denmark | collected 2011 | reverse complement strand
CCGCCATGTAGGCCTTATAGACGGTCTCTCCCTGCAGCTGGCACAGCTCCACCTTTTTCCCAATCCTTGTCATATTCTACATTCGGCATGGTTGCGATAGCAGATAAACCATGAACTAAGGCCCACATCGCAATTATTTTATTTTGCATGACAGATTCTGGCATATCAATTTTGCGAAAGGTTTGTGTCGCAATTTGCTTCAATATTTTTAGCGGTGGAATTTCTTTTTCTCCCGCACAATCCAAAGATAAGTTGATCTGGATGTTTTTTCTGGAAAATAAAAAATCAAAATAAAGGGGATTTTTATAAAAGAATTTTACATAGGCAGTCCCAAGCATCAAGAGAATATTAGGGGTATCCGCATACATCTCTACTGTTTGTTCCAATGTCGACGTAAATAAATCCATAATGTGTTGTTGGATTGCGGCGATAAATTCATCCTTGCTATTAAAATGAGCATAGGGAGCGGCATTACTGACACCACATTTTAGAGCGACTTTGCGTAAGGATAAATTCTCCTCCCCCTCTGTATTGATTAACTCTAATCCGGCTCCAATTAAAGCATTCCGTAGGTTCCCGTGGTGATAAGGTCTATTTTCCATAGTAACCTCCAATCTTGACGATGATAAGATTATACCGTCAAAACTTAGCGGTGTCAAGTTCGGAATAGGTAATGAGAATAAATCAATGCGCTTATAGCAAGAGCCGCCTGGAACCTCTGAGGTTCTGGCGGCTCCTAACTATCATCAGCTCCGCTTAAATTTAGGGGTCTTATTTATATCGGTGCTCTCCAACCACCCCTTCACTCGAAAATTTTTCCCATTCAATTATTGGCAAATCGAATTTATGTATGACTGGCATAAAATGCCTCCGCACTTTGAAGATAGTATCCACTATCTGTTTGGGCCAGCAAAAAGATATTTGCTTCCAGCGCTCTCGCCAGTGTATAGCTTATGGGGACAAGCCCATTTTCGTCCATCTCCTCACCGCCAATAAATTCACCATACTCGCTTATGCCACATTGGCCAGACCATCTGATCGAAAAATCCGGATACAGAAACCACATATTGTCATCAATCCCCGGAAATTGTCCAAAATAAAATCTGCACCACTCTTCTAAGTCAGCTCTTTCCGATGGTGCTTCTCCACTTTCAAGCAAGCCTAACGCACTGGTAATGACATCCGCTCTGGTCTGCAGAATCTGATCTGGCACCGCATAGTCTAAAATGGTAAATTGGCGCTCATTGGAATCTTCACCCATGGAGTCCAGCATGGAGGATATCAAAATCTTTGCAGCCTCATCTGGAGTAACAGCCGCACCACTCTCACAGAAAAATACTGTTCCGCACGAGAGTGGACAGGTCAAATCAATATTCAATGCCGCAGCATCCATCCACTCTAAATCATTCTCATGCAGGTCATCCCATGCACGCCAGCTAGCTTCGTCGGCACCGAAGTTCCGAATTATTGTCTCTGGTGTCGTTTCATCCGAAGGCTCGGAAACCTTCCCTTGGCAGCCGGCCAATGCAGTCGTCAAAATTATAGCCGCAACCAGAAATAGGAATCGTCTTCTCATATTCACTTACTTCACCGTTAAGTTTTATCCGAATCAACAATAAAGACACCCAGAAGTGCCAGGACATTCCTTTGGTTAAACTTACTCTTAGTCATAATTAGCTCCTTTCAAACATATACGGCTTAATGGTCTATAACACGACAAAACCCATCCCTTCTGCGGACAACAAAGTACTCACATAATTCTCGTCTCCAAATATTTATCTTGAGTGGAATCACTTTTCGTATTGGTATTTTGTAAAAAGCAGCTATTCCAACTCCTTCCTGTTTATGGCACATTGAAGCAACAATTTAGCAAAGAAATGGCAACAATCAAATTAAAAATTCCATCCTATCGTTTGATTCAGCTACCACTTAAATTGCCCCCCACTTATAGCATATACCCAAAATTCTGACACCGTATGTCGAGGTTTTTCACTGCAAAACAACACCTGGCCAGACCAAGCAGATGCTGGTCTGGCCAGGTGCAGATTTCACGGTAACTTTTCCTCCAACTCCGTTCCGAGTGCTCCGCTGTCTCCAGACTTGGCAATCCCGCTCGCCACCATCAGGTCAGCCGGAACGGTGCTTATTGCCGCCTGCTCGTCTGTGCTCAGGCTGTTATACCACGTAAGCCACTCGATTGTCTCTTGAGACAGGGCCTTCTTCTCCGCAAGCTTATCCCCAAACTGGATATAGCCGTCCCCTGCCATAGCGCCTGCATAAGACGCAGTATCGGACACACTCTGCAGTCCGCTGCCATCCTCCTCGGAAAGATCAACTATGAAATGCTGAGCGACTTGCTGGTTAGCGCCCGCATTGGGATCGTCCTCCGGGGCAATGTCCGGCGCGCCAATGGCATTCTCCGGCACCCCCTTTGGGGTGCTGCTCTGCGCATCATTCCAATTCGGCTCGGCGTTAGGAAGTTCGGGAATGTCCTTATAGTTTTCCATATAGGGGCCCTTATCAATTTCAACTTTCCAATCTGCCGTGTCCAAACCGTTATGGGTATCAGCTTTGCCGTCCCCATCGGAAAGATTGATCTGACCCTGTTCAGCGGTTTGCTGGCTGGACTTCGCGCCCGGGTCATCCTCGGGAGCGATATCCGGGTTGCCTTCATTCTCGGGATTGCCGCTTGCGCTGGGTGCCCCCACCTGCTGGCTGGAGTTTCTGCCCGCTTCATCATTCTCGGGAACATCCTGGCCGCAGGCAGCCAGGGAGAGCAGCATCACAGCTGCAAGGAAAAAAGCAAAGATTTTTTTCATGATAGATTAGGCCTTGTTTGAAAAACGGAAATATGACCAAGCGCGGAGGATTTTGCTGCCAGACGAGGCCGATTTTTCGCAGGAATACTGGATGTCTTTCAAGAAAATTCGGGGAAGTATGGCGGCAAAAGGCCCGCCGGTTGGGCATATTGACAATTTTCAAACAGGCCCTACCTCCTATGTCAGTTATTCAGTTGATGATCGTAATGTCCGCTGTACCGGCGATGATAGATGCGATGGTCTTGACCACGTCCGTCCGCTCGATCTGCTGGGCTGTCAGCTGGAAGTGTAGCCCACCCGACTCCCACTCAGCATTGATCACTTCCACCGTTCCAGCTGGCTCGCATGGACAGATACTCACGCCCAAAGTGACCGCTATGCCGTCAATATCCGTGGTCTGGCGCTCCTGCTCAGGCAGAACATAGTCCCATTGAGGGAGTGCTCCGATCCGGGAGACCGACAGACTCAGGCCTTTGACGGCGTTGGTATTCTCGTACAGTTCCGGTGTGCCGTCCTCATAGTAGCCAGAATAGAAACCAAGGTTGGCAATATCGCTGATCACCGTGCCATCTGCCGCTGTTATCTGCTCCGCGGTATCGTTCCATTTTGCTGGAGACAGCCCATCCGGGAGCCAGGGCGGTGTAAGCCCCCGCTGATAATAGTCTGCATACGCCTGCCCGCTCAACGGAGTAATGGTGTAAACATCCGGGTCATACCATATATCCTCCTGCGGGCCTATTGCATCGTTGAAGTAGACCTGCCCCATATCTACAGTCACTTCCTCCGGGACGAACTCAGGCGGCTGGCTGATGTCAGGGGGCTCAACAACTGGTCCGGGCGGCGTGGGCCCAACGGGGCTGCGCGTATAGAATACCGTAGCGGCAACGATCAACACCGCAAAGCAGGCCGCCATAGCGCCATAGCGCCTTAATACCGTACCAAAGGGCTTCCTCAGTGTCTTTTCTTCCGCCGCCTGGATGTACACCTCGTCTACATGCCCTAAACCCATCAGCAGGTCTTTCCCGTTCATAGATGGATTCCCTCCTTCTCCAAGAAATTTCTCAGATTGGTCCGGGTACGCAGCAGGGTGGTCTTCACCTTGCTCTCCCCAATCCCATATCGTTTGGCAATATCTTTCACGGAGTCCTCAAACCAGTACCGGCGCAGGAAAATCAACCGCTTCTCCTCAGTCAATGTCCCAAGGAATATGTTCAGCAGTTCCCCCAGTTCCCGGCTGTCAAAGGCGGCCTGGGCTGCAGCGTCCGGGATGCAGGTCTCCAACTCAGCGGTCAATTCCACAACCTCCGCCTGACGCTTTTGAGCTGTTTTCCAATCCAGCTTTCCATAGGCTGCAAACCGGCATATTTTTGCTAGAAACGCAAAGAAATACACGGGTCTCTGGGGCGGGATGGTGTTCCAGGCCGACAGATAGGTGTCGTTGACACTCTCCTCCGCATCCTCGCGGCTGTATAGAATCTTCATGGCCAGCCGCTGAAGCCTGCTGCCATACTTTATGCCGGTCTCTTCAATGGCCGTCTGGTCGCGCGTCCAGAACAGGTCAATGATTTTGTCGTCTTCCACGGTCATATCCTCCATTTGGTGTTGAGGGCCTCTCACCCCTATAGTGGGATTCGGAGCAGTGCAGGTTACACCCACTAAAAATATTTTCTGTTTTTTCTTCCCACCTTGTGACTACAGGGTCGGCGTGATATAATAGTTGTCAATCCTTTAGAATACCAGGAGATGTACGATGGAATTAGAAACATTAGTCCGCAATTTCCGTAAAGCCATTGAAGACGCGCAGACCAATTATGAACCGGGCTCGTTTTTTAGAAAGTTCCCCACCAGACAGTGCGGGCATACTAGCGATATGCTGGCCCAATATCTGATTGATAATGGGATAGGCCCAATTACCTATGTAAGCGGCACATATTACGGTGATGATCCTGAGGATAGTTGGCACCACGCCTGGCTTGTCTTGGATGGATTAGTTATCGACATTACTGGTGATCAGTTCAGATATCATCCCGCCCCTCTAACCTTCAATATCCCCGTATACATAGGGCCGACTGCGGAGTTCCATCGGCTGTTTGAAGTAACTCCTGCCGGTTGTTCAGCACATCACGGTCTGGAGCGGCATTGGATCCACTACCATGACCTGAGAAGTTGGTATGAGACAATCCTGAAATACCTGGTATAAATCGCTGGGCGGTCATCCAAAACAGATGACTGCCCAGTTTGTTCATGCTCTATCGCCCCACACATCACCATCTACCGCCGCAGTATCCGGATGGATCCGCAGGATACCCATTTTCTTTTTCCTGGCGTACCCTACCATCTCCCCTTCACCGTCACTGACCGCTACCAGAAAGTCCGCATGGTCCACCAGGTAACGGTTTTGCTTGGCATAGTTCTCTGGATTGGGCTGGCTCCCTATCGTCAGCTGCTCTGTGCAGTTTTTCAGCAGATGCTCCAACCGCTTCCGGCTGCGCACGTCCCACCTCGCGCTATGGCCGGGGGCCGGCAGCACGACAACCAGTTCTATATCCTCATAGCCTGGCTGCGCCTTCATCTGTAAGATTAACTCACCAGCCCAGATATGCACGCCTATGGAGCCGCCAATGTAAAACCGGCGAACGCCTTTTTCATTGTAGAGCCGCTTGAATTGCTCCTGCATAGCCTTTTTAATTTTCTTACACAGTGAATAATCCTCTTTGTAGCCGAATTTGAAGCGAGTCGGTTTGGGGCCTGTTACCGCACATGATCTTCTCATACTTTTCTGTTCTCCCTTTCAATGGTATAGTTCTAATATATACGCTTTAGATAATTTATTCTATCCATAGCCTGTTAATTTTTTGTGTTATAGCGGGTAGAATATTATCCATAGGAGGGGTGCAATGGAAGAAATGTTATTAAAGGAGATGGGGCAGCGGCTATCAGCGCGTAGGAAACAGCTCCGCCTTACACAGGAAGAAGTTGCAGAACGGGCCGACATGACAACTCAGACCATATCCACAGCCGAAAATGGCATTAAGGCTCTGCGCCCGGAAAACATCATCAAGCTATGTGGTGCTCTGAAGATCAGCGCGGACTATCTATTATTTGGAACAATTTCCAGCGACGATCAATCCGTTCTATTCTCTAAAGTATCCCAACTTTCTCCGGCGCAATACCGGCACCTGGAGGATATCGTCAACAGCTTTATCGCCGCTGTTATCCCCGATGATAAAAGCGAGGCATGACTGACCGTATGGCCATATGTCATACCTCGCTTTTGTTGTTGTGCGTTCTTTCCGTTTGACCGCATTGTTTAGTTTGCTGTCTTACCCCTGCTACATTTTAGGCCCCCACCCGGAGAAAGTCAAGAAAGGTGCTTCCAGAAATTGTATTAAATTGTCGCAGACAAAATGAAAATGCGGGGCAGACTGAACCACATCGTCAGTCATACCCCGCATTTTTCATTTTACTCAATGTTCGGTCTGCTCTGTCATAATAACCCACCGGAATCCGAACCGGTCAATCACATTGGTGGTACAGGAACTGTATGTGGTACTGTGGGGCGGATAAATCACCTCGCCCCCATCTTCCAGCACCTCAAATGCTGCCAAGACTTCCTCTTTTCTGCTCATGGTCACAGTCAACGATAATGCTGTACTGGGCCGGAACAGAATATCCAGGTTGTCAGCCATCATAATGCGCTGGCCGCCGATGTGAAGCTCCGCATGATAGACATAACCCTTTTGCTCCTCGGATAGTTCCCGCTTAAAGTCCGACTGGTCTGCGTCCCGATAGTGGAGCAGACAGTCCACTTTGGCACCGAACGCCTGCTGATAGAGTGAGATCGCCTCCCCACATTTGCCATCAAAATTAAAGTTCGGCGTTATGGTCATCATTCGGTTTTGCCTTCCCAACGCTTAAAGACTACGATTTCAGCATCAGAGCCATAGCTGCTGTACTCAGATACCATAAGGTATTGATCGTCAGCGACGATCCCATAGCACCTGTCACTGCCCTGTTTAGGAAGTTGATACCCCAGATAAATCTTGTCATCATCCCAAAATTTCATGATTTCGCCGCTTGGCAGTGTGTACGCAATGTTGATTACAGAACCTTTCAAAGCGTAGAGTTCCGTCACTGGCGGCATATCTTGAATGCCAAGCCCGTTGAACGCTGCAATCAGCTTGTCCTTCAGCTCCTGCAATACGTTTTCACCCTTCCGGCAGCACCCCGCCACAAGACACGGTTTTCCAAAAGGAGCGCCGTCCGTTTCCGTACAGCCTGCACAGGCGCTGGTAAACTCACACTTCGTACAATCAGCTCCACAAATAGATCCCACGATTTTTTCCTCCATAGTTTGATTTGTTTTTTGCTGGATACTTATATTTTAACAAAGAAATATGAACACCTTATGTCAAGGTTTTTAACCCCATAAACTGATTTGCTCTGCCACAGGCTTTTCTTCAAAGGTTTGCAGATAGGAAAATATCTGCTCCTTACTATGCACGATTCCATGCGTTCCACAGGTCTGATGGAACAGGTGCATTAGATGGCCGCTGTTGGGACTGTCGATGATATACTGATTCCTGTACCGGCGCATATACCTCTCCTTCAATCCCGGAAACAGCCGGTCCAGTTGTGCGTAAAAGTATTCCCGGTTGCCCTCCCGCAGTGTAAGCCCCATACCAAAACAGATTACCCCGTAGACCTTTGCCTGAACGCACAATTCCAAAATAGCTGATATGTTTTCCTCGGTATCGTTAATCCAAGGCAGGATTGGCGCCAGCCATACCACCGTGGGGATGCCTGCATCACGCAGCTGCTTCAAAACTTCAAACCGCTCTCTGGTGGTACAGACATTGGGCTCGATCTTCTTGCACAATGTTTCGTCATAGGTGGTCAGTGTCATCTGTACCACGCACTTGGCCCGCTCATTGATCTTTTGAAGCAGGTCGATGTCCCGGAGAATCCGATTGGACTTGGTGATAAGGGTAGCCCCGAAGCCATGTTCATATATGAGAGTGAGGGCCTGCCGGACGTGTCCCAGCTCCAGTTCCAGTGGAATGTAGGGGTCGGTCATGGCACCCATACCAACCATGCACTTCCGGCGTTTCCGTCTAAGGGCATCTTCCAGCAGTTCAACAGCATTCCGTTTTACCTCAATGTCCTCAAAGGTATGCTCCATATGATAGCACTTGCTCCTGGAGTCGCAGTAGATGCAGCCGTGAGAACAGCCGCGATACAGATTCATACCATTTTTCGCAGATAAAATCCCTTTTGCGTCCACATAATGCACTGGCTATCCCCCCTCGTCCTGTCAGTCTCTATATTTTTCATAGATAGCTTTCCCAAGCTCCGCCAACATGGGCCGTAGCTCTGGCGGCTCCAACACCTCTATTTCAGTTCCAAAGGTCAGTAGATATCTGGTCAGCCATTCATCCACCGGCATCCATACCGTTACAAGCAGCACCCCGTCCTCACGTTTCACGGTCTCTGGATTGAACTCGTCATAAATCCGATAAGCCAGCGATTCTGGAAAGCACAGGACGATTTTCTCATGATCGAACTGTGAAAAGTCCGTTTTGGGCGGGGGCGGATACGGTGAAAACTGATCTTCCAGCATCTCAAGCTCCAGAATGCGGGTCAGTTTGAAGGTGCGGTAATCCTGCTTTTCCACACAGAACGCCTTCAAGTACCATGCCCTTGATTTATAGGAAAGCTTCAAGGGGTGTACGACCCGGCTGCTGATGGAACCGTTGGCGTTGGCGTAGGTGATACGCACACTCCTGCGATGGATCACCGCTATCTTCAGCCGCTCAAATTTCTCGTTATCGCTCCCCTCGCCGCCCCAGCGGGAGAAGTCCACCTCCAGCCAGCTCTCTGTACTGACATCAAATAGCGCAGAAAGTTTATTCAAGGTATCCCTGTCCTGGACGCCAACTGTACCGCCAATGCTTTGCAGGGCCGCAAGGATCTCATGTTTCTCCGCCTCAGATAAGACGGTCCGATCCAGGACAAAGCTGCCCAGCAGACGAACGCCGCCGGTCCGTCCGGCCTCCGTATAAACAGGGATCCCCGCCGCGCTCAGGGCATCAATATCCCGGTAGATGGTTCGGTCCGATACCTCAAACTTCTCCGCCAGCTCAGGGGCAGTGGCCTGCCCCTTTTCCAGCAGGTAGTAAACAATTTTGAACAGCCTGCTCTCCTGCATCCGTCATCACCTCTTGGGCGCAGTATAACACAAAAAACTGGACACCGGAAGTCAAGGTTTTTCTACTTCTCAAATATGATTATGCTTGTATTGTTCCGACATCTGAATTATACTATGGTCAGGAGGGATCGATATGGACTACCTGACTGCCACAGAATTCTCAAAAAAGTGGGGTATCACCAGCCGCATGGTCGCCCGGTACTGTGAGACGGGAAGAATTGTTGGCGCTCACAAAAAGGGAAAAACCTGGCTGATACCTGCCAGCGCAGAAAAACCGTTGGACCAGCGCTGCAAAAAGCAAACGGTCAAAACAATCGTACCAGCAGGTCAAGGCGGTTCACTGGAATCCATTGGGGAGGCTGAGACTTATCATACCACCGACGTCTACCAAACCCTTGGCCTTACCCGCGAAACACTGCGCTACTATGAGGATGTGGGATTGATTCAGCCAAAACGGAGCAGTCAAAGCCAGTACCGAGAGTTTGATCTGTATGATATGTCCCGGCTGATGTCCATTGATTTCTTTAGAAAGCGCGGATTTTCGCCTGTAGAAATCCGGGAACTCCTGACGGCGGCGGCGCCGGAGGACTATGCGGCCCTTATACACAGCCAGTTGGATCGCTTAGATCGAAAAATTGCCCAGCTTCAGCAGATGCGCCATCGCCTGGTAGAAGCACAATCGTTTTGCGAATCTGTCCCGGATATAGCTGGCTCATTTTCAATCCGAGAACTCCCACTTTACTGTGTCCGGGAAACGCTGCCCTCAGTCTCCTCCTTTGGCGAGTACCGGAACAGGGTCCTGAAATTTCTCGACTTGGAACAGGAAGATATCCTTTCCAACCTGGTTCGCGCAATTTCGTTTGACGAAACAGGCTATAAGGGCTCTGAAATGTATGTTGTGAAGCCTGCTGTCCGAATGAGCCGGGCAGAGACATTTCTGGAGCATGGGAAATGCCTCTATACCACCCTGATTGCTGACAATAATGATCCTTCTGTACCTGAGAAGATGTTTGACCTGTGCCATAACTGGGCAACGGAGCACAAGGCGTCTTTCCGGGGTGTAGTCTATATCTTCATTCGATTCGTTATGCTGAAGAAGAATACAGATCAGCATTTCTACGAGGTGTGGGTCCCGCTTAAATAAAAAATTCCCTCTTGACTTGGGGGTTCCCACCGGCCTTACACTTTTTGTGTCAAGGAGGTGGCGATATTGAATCACAAATTATTGGGCAAGGATTTTGCGCTGGTAGTCGCGGGTCAGATAGTCTCTCTATTTGGCAACGCGATCCTGCGCTTCTCCTTGCCGCTCTTTTTGCTCCGAGAAACTGGATCCTCTGCCCTGTTCGGTGCCGTCACAGCCTGCTCGCTCCTACCGATGATCGTTCTCTCGCTGCTGGGCGGTGTATTGGCTGACCGGGTGAATAAGCGAAACATCATGGTGTTTTTGGACTTTTCCACAGCAGGCATCATAGCGGGATTCTATTTTCTGATGGGCAGGGCGCCAACAATCCCTCTGTTTATTGTTACCTTGATGCTTTTATACGGGATATCTGGGACATACCAGCCTGCTGTACAGGCCAGTATTCCCGTCCTGGTGGCAAAAGATCATATCCTGACAGCAAGCGCTGTTGTGAATCAGATTGGCTCACTGGCCAGCTTAGTTGGCCCGGTTACAGGCGGCTGGCTTTATGGCTTATGGGGAATTGAACTGATTTTGAAAATCAGCGTGGTTTGTTTTGCGATATCCGCTGTTATGGAACTGTTCCTAACAATTCCATACATCAAACGTCCACAGGAGAAAACAGCGCTCCAGATTGTAAGACATGACCTGCAGGACAGCACACATTTCCTCCGATTTGAAAAGCCGGCATTTCTAAAGCTGAGGTTAGATAACGTAACTTCTGAAAGTATAGGAAAATCAAGGTTTTCGAGCGGCGGACAAGCATGATATGTACTAAAAAATCGAATATCGGCGCATGAGCGGCGTTCATATCCCCTGCCGGGGAGATGGGACGCCGCTTTTTTCATGTCCAAACACCGAAAGGAGCGGAGAACCATGCCAGTATTCCGCGTGGAGAGGAACAAGGGGTACACGGTGATGTCCAACCATCACCTGCGGGACAAGTCCCTGTCCCTGAAAGCCAAGGGCCTGCTGTCGCAGATTTTGTCACTCCCGGAAGATTGGGATTATACCCTGTCCGGCCTGTGCTATATCAACCGGGAGAGCAAGGACGCTATTCGTTCCGCCGTCAACGAATTGGAGCGGGCCGGGTACATCGAGCGCCACCAGACCACGGACGAGGGCGGCAAGTTCAGCAGCAACGAGTACATCATCCACGAACAGCCTGTTTCTTTGCCGCCGTCGTTGGATAAACCGTCGTCGGAAAACCCGACAACGGGAAAACCGACGTCGGAAAATCCAACGCAATTAAATAAAGATAGAGTAACTAAAGACCAAGCTATTACTGACCCATCAATTACCCATTCCTTTCCCTCCCTTTCGCCCCCTCCCGCTGGGGCTGTTGCGGCTTCGCCGCCGGAAAGGAAAGGAACGGAAGCGGCCACGCAGAGCGCCGTTGAGATTTATCGGGAGATCATCAAGGAGAATATCGAGTACGACCACCTCCTGCACCACTCCAAGATCGACCGGGAGGAATTGGACGGCATCGTGGAATTGCTGGTGGAAACCGTCTGCACGGCCCGCAAGACAATCCGGGTGGCCGGTGACGACTACCCCGCCGAGCTGGTAAAGGCCAAGCTGCTGAAACTCAACAGCGGCCATATCGAATTTGTCATGGACTGTATGCGGGAGAACACCACGAAAATCCGCAACATCAAGAAATACCTGCTGGCGGTGCTGTTCAACGCCCCCAGCACCATGGGAAGCTACTATACCGCCCTCGTCGCCCACGATATGGCGGAGGGAAAAATCTAATCTGACAAGGAGGCCCCGAACATGAAACAGGGCGCATTGATCTTCGACGAGCGGACAGACCGCTACGACATCCGCTTTGACCTGGCCGACTACTACGGCGGCTTGCACTGTGGACAGTGCTTCGACGTGATGGTGGGCGGGCGGTGGAAGCCCACCCGCATTGAGTACGCCGCCGACTGGTATCTGGTGGGCATCCGGGCCGACGACCTGAACGGCTTGCGGGTGCGTATCTGATGCGGATTTACCTGCGGCGGCTGGTAGTGCCGCCTTAGTTTTTATCCCCGACTTCTGGCAAAGGAGGTATGACGCTTGCAGGAGGAAGTCACTCAAAAGACCATCGCATTATCCATGAAAACCGGGAAGCTGACGGCCCAAGTGCTGCAAATGGCCCTGAAAAAGTTTTTGGAGGCCCAGAAGCACGGCCCCAAGCTCCATCAGGGCCAGCAGAGCCTAAAGCAGTTGAAGCAGCACGGGGCGGCGCTGTCCAACATCGAGATCACCGACGCCAATATCGCCGCTTTCAAGCCCTGCGCCAAGAAATACGGCGTGGACTTCGCCTTGCGGAAGGACAAGACCACCCAGCCGCCCCACTACATCGTGATCTTCAAGAGCCGGGACGCCGACAATCTGGAACAGGCTTTCAAGGAGTTCACCGCCAAGAAGCTGTCGCGGGAGGCCAAGCCCTCCATCCGCAAGGCGCTGTCCGTCCTGCGGGAAGCGGCTGGCCGGAATGTCCAGCGGGCCAAGGAGAAGATCAGGGAAAGGGGGATGGAGCTGTGAAGCCTGACCTGAAAAAGCTGATAATCACCAACCTGCCCTATCTGCTGTTCGTGTGGCTGTTCGGCAAGATGGGCGAGGCGTGGCGGCTGGCGGCGGGGGCGGACGCCTCCCAAAAGATGCTCCACTTCATGGACAGCCTGGCGGCGGCGTTCGCCAACGGCCTGCCCAGCTTCCACCCCTTTGACCTGTGTATCGGCATAGCGGGCGCTGTGCTGGTGCGGCTGGCGGTGTACCTGAAAGGCAAGAACGCCAAGAAATACCGCCACGGCATGGAGTACGGCAGCGCCCGATTTGGAAACGCCAAGGACATAGCGCCCTACATCGACCCCGTATTTGAAAACAACATCCTGCTCACGCAGACGGAACGGCTGACGATGAACGGCAGGCCCAAAGACCCCAAGACCGCCCGGAACAAGAATGTGCTGGTGATCGGTGGTTCCGGCAGCGGCAAGACGAGATTTTTTGTTAAGCCCAACCTCATGCAAATGCACAGCAGCTATTGCATCACTGACCCGAAAGGCAGCCTCTTGATCGAGGTGGGCCAGCTTTTGAGGCGGGGCGGCTATCGGATAAAAGTGCTGAATACCATCAATTTTTCCAAGTCCATGCGGTATAACCCGTTCGCCTATCTGCACAGCGAAAAGGACATTTTGAAGCTGGTAAACACCATCATCGCCAACACCAAGGGCGACGGCGAAAAATCCGCAGAGGATTTTTGGGTGAAGTCCGAACGGCTATTTTACACCGCCCTGATCGGCTACATCTGGTACGAGGCCCCGGAGAACGAGAAGAATTTCACCACCCTGCTTGAAATGATAAATGCCAGCGAAGCGAGGGAGGACGACGCCGAATTTCAAAGCCCCGTGGATGAAATGTTCGCCCGGCTTGCGGAAAAGGAGCCGGAGCATTTCGCCGTCCGACAATATCAAAAGTTTCTGCTTTCGGCTGGCAAAACTCGTTCCTCGATCTTGATCTCCTGCGGGGCCAGATTAGCGCCCTTTGACATCCGGGAAGTCCGTGAGCTGATGGAAACCGACGAAATGGAGCTGGACACCCTGGGCGACCGCAAAACGGCGCTGTTCCTGATTATGAGCGACACGGACACGACATTCAATTTCATTCTGGCGATGCTGCAAAGCCAGCTTATCAATCTGCTGTGCGACCGGGCCGACGATGTGTACGGCGGGAGGCTTCCCATCCATGTGCGTCTGATACTGGACGAGTTCGCCAACATCGGGCAGATACCCAACTTTGACAAGCTGATCGCCACCATCCGAAGCCGGGAAATCTCGGCTTCTATTATTTTGCAAAGTCAATCGCAGTTAAAATCCATCTACAAGGACGCCGCCGACATCATCAGCGACAACTGCGACTGTACTTTATTTTTGAGTGGGCGGGGGAAGAACGCCAAGGAAATCTCCGACGCGCTGGGCCGGGAAACCATTGACAGCTACAACACGTCGGAGAACCGGGGCAGCCAGACCTCCCACGGACTGAATTATCAAAAATTGGGAAAGGAGTTGATGAGCCAAGACGAAATTGCCGTGATGGACGGCGGAAAGTGTATTTTGCAGGTGCGGGGTGTGCGTCCCTTTTTCAGCGAGAAATACGACATCACCCGGCATCCGCAGTACAAATACCTCTCCGACGCCGACAAGAAGAACGCTTTTGACGTGGACGGGTATCTTGCCGCCATGCGCCGCAGGCAGCGGCAGGTGGTGACGCAGGAGGAAGTCTTTGACTTCTACGAAATCGACCTGGAAGAAGAAACCGGCGAAACCGACGCCGCCGAGGAATAAGGTGGCAATCCAACAACAATATTTTTGAATTTATGGAGGTAAATTTATGGAGTTTTTTAACAGCGCAATCGACGTTTTGCAGACCCTCGTTGTCGCCCTGGGCGGCGGCCTGTGCGTGTG
>OFHP01000990.1_pt1 | contig 14666 bp, 10 predicted proteins | sample 1521651 | NCBI WGS metagenome assembly OFHP01 (sample SAMEA3504105, study PRJEB24116) | mouse gut metagenome | biome: mouse gut; feature: mouse-associated habitat; material: faeces | place: Denmark | collected 2011 | reverse complement strand
TGATTCTGGATTAGGCTACCAGCTCCATAGATACCAGGACGGAAAAACTGGTTCAGAAGGGCATGGACGCCCTGATGAAAGGACGCACCAACTTTGTGATCGCCCACAGACTTTCCACGGTGAAAAACAGTGACTGCATCATTGTACTGGAACAGGGCCGTATCATAGAGCGGGGCACCCATGACCAGCTGATGGAACAGAAAGGGAAGTATTACCAGCTTTATACCGGAAACGCGGTGACTTTGTAAAAGGGATTCGTCAGGGGGATGTTTGAGGAGTATCACCATGAAAAAGAAACCAAATATTTTATTTATTCTCTCGGATGATCAGGGAGCCTGGGCCATGCACTGTGCCGGGACACCGGAGCTGTACACGCCCAACCTGGACCGGATTGCCCGCAGCGGCATGCGGTTTGACAATTTTTTCTGTGTATCGCCGGTGTGCTCCCCGGCCAGGGCATCTCTTCTGACGGGCAGGATCCCTTCTGCCCACGGGGTGCTGGACTGGCTGCGGGATGGCAATGTGGACGGCGTGAAATTTGCGGCCCAGGGGCGGGAAAATCCTTACGGGCAGGGATACCGGGGCGAACATGTGCCCATTGCCTATCTGGAGGGACAGACTGCTTACACGGATATCCTGGCGGAAAAAGGTTATCACTGCAGCCTTTTCGGGAAATGGCACCTGGGGGACAGTGTGACGCCCCAGCACGGCTTCCGGAAGTGGTATACACTTGGTCTGGGGGGATGCTGTTATTATCATCCGGACATTGTGGAAGATGGGGACATTCATGTGGAGCATGGAAAATATGTGACGGAACTGCTCACGGACAAGGCTTTGGATTATCTGGGGGAGATGGAAGGGAAAGACGGGCCTTTTTATATGGGGATCCATTACACGGCACCCCATACGCCCTGGGAAGAAGAACATCACCCCCGGAAATGGATTGAATATTATGACAACTGTGATTTTAAAAGCCTGCCGGATGTGCCGGACCATCCGGATCTGGTGACTGGGCCGGTATACGGCACGGGACGCAGAAAGGTGAATCTCAGGGGATATTTTGCGGCTGTCAGCGCCATGGACGAACAGATAGGCCGTCTTCTGGATGCTCTGGAGGAAAAGGAGCTGAAAGATGACACTGTTGTCATATTTACGTCGGATAACGGCAACTGTATGGGACATCACGGGATTTGGGGAAAGGGAAACGGAACCTTTCCTTTAAACATGTATGATTCTGCCGTGAAGGTTCCCTTCCTGATTTCTTATCCGGGTCTGGTTTCCCAGGGAAAAGTATGCATGGACATGGTCAGCGGATATGATGTGTTTCCTTCCATTCTGGAACTGGCGGGAATTGCAAATCCTCTGGAGGAAACACTTCCCGGCAAGAGCTTTGTGGGAAGCCTGGAAGGAAAGGAGTGTCCGGAGCAGGAAGAGGTGGTGATCTTTGACGAATACGGGCCTGTCCGGATGATAAGGAGCAAAAACTGGAAGTACATTCACAGATATCCTTATGGAAAACATGAGCTTTATCATCTGGCAGAAGATCCGGGGGAGGAGAAGAATCTCTTCGGCATGCCGGAATATGAGGAAAAGGTAGTGGAAATGCGCCGGAAACTGGAAACATGGTTTCTGAAGTATGCGGATCCCCGAATGGACGGTGTAAGGGAAGGGGTGACCGGATGCGGACAGCTTTGCCGGGCCGGGATTTATGCCACAAGGGCAGAACGGTACGCACAAGAGTAGACGCTGTTTTTTGATAGGGGAACTCTGTATTAGAACTTTGGGCCGGTGTCTTGTTTTTTTCTCCCAAAAATGTTAAAGTTTTATTCATGACAATAGAAGACTCGTGAAGCCGGGATTCCGTTGCCGGATACAGAAACGCAGTACCCCGCAGGGACGGAAAGGATATGACCGTTCCCATAATCGGGCACAGATGCTGGCATCGCCCCTTTTGGGGGAGGGAGGAGAAATACCATGAATCATTTTGGCGTTGAAAAAATGTGGATTGCCGATCAGGGAGATGGCACATACCGCAATCCCATACTTTACACGGATTACTCAGATCCGGATGCCATACGGGTAGGGGAAGATTATTTTATGGTGGCCTCCAGCTTCAACAATGCACCGGCGGTTCCTCTGCTGCATTCCAGGGACCTGGTGAACTGGAAAGTGATCAATTACTGCATGGAAAAACTTCCGTCCGGGCGATATGAAAAACCAGCGCACGGCTGCGGCGCATGGGCTCCGGCCATCCGTTTTCACAAAGGAATTTATTATGTCTATGTTCCGCTGCCGGATGAGGGAATTTTCCTTTGCCGGACCAAAGATCCCTTCGGAAAATGGGAGGATCCGGTCTGTGTCAAAGCTTATGCAGGATGGATTGACCCATGTCCTTTCTGGGATGAGGATGGAAAGGCATACATGGTGAACGCTTTTGCCAGAAGCCGCATCGGCTTTAAGAACGCGCTATATCTTTCCCCTTTGAGCGAGGATGGCATGACTGTGCCGGGAGATGGGGAAGCGGGGTGTTTTGTGTATGATGGATATGCGACACAGCCCACAATCGAAGGCCCCAAGCTTTACAAACGCAATGGATATTATTATATTTTTGCCCCGGCGGGAGGGGTAAAAACGGGATGGCAGACAGTGCTGCGCTCCAGGAACATCCGCGGCCCGTACGAAGAAAAGATAGTCATGCACCAGGGAAGCAGTCCGGTAAACGGTCCTCACCAGGGAGCCTGGGTGGACACGCCCTATGGGGAAGACTGGTTCCTGCATTTTCAGGATGTGGGAAATGCGGGCAGGATCGTGCATCTGCAGCCCATGAGATGGGAAGATGACTGGCCGGTAATCGGGGAAGACGAGGACGGTGACGGCTGCGGGGAGCCGGTGCCCTGTTACAGAAAACCCTTGACAGGGGATGGGGAAACAGGGGAGCCGGACGCGCCGGAGGACAGCGATTTCTTTGAAGGGGACAGGCTGGGGCTGCAGTGGCAGTGGAATGCCAATTTTAAGGAAGAATGGTATGACTTAAAGGAGAACTGCCTGAATTTATATACCCAGAAAAAAGAAGCTTCCCTGCCCTTGTGCGATGTTCCCAGCCTGCTGCTGCAGAAGTGGCCCGCGCCGGAATTTGCGGTTCTTTCCTGTCTGCATCTGGACGGAATGGAGGATGGGGATGTGTGCGGAATGATTTCCCTGGGAGGGTGTTACGACAGCATTGTGGTATGCCAGCGAGATGGAAAAAGGGTGCTGCAGCAGCGGACGGGGATGATTTCCGGCAAAGAAGAAGTCACTGAACTGGGTAATTTTGAGGGAGACACCATATATCTGCGAATGGTGGTGGAGGATTCCCGCAGAATATCCTGGGAGTCGGGAAAAACGGAAAAGACCATGCAGAGAACCGGAAAGAAAACAGAGGCGGCACCCGGTGTCTGGGTGGGGGTCAAGTCCGGATTTGTGGCTGTCCATGAGGGAGAGGGCAAATGCGGCAGGCTGGACGCGGACGCATTTATGTATGAAAAAATCTGAATCTGGCAGGGTGAAAATGACAGGGTGAAAAGAGCAGGATGAAAATGGCAGGATGTATAAAGGAATCGGGACATCCGCTTTGGAGGGCCTATATCCCGGTGTGCCCGCAGCCGCCTTAAAGAAAGACGCCGGGCGGGAAGTTTATGGGAAGACGTCTGCGGATGATATGATGGAAATACAGGGAAATAATCCGGAAAGGGATATTTTTTGAAAGAAGACAGCAGGAGGGAGCAGTATGAAACAGGATATGATAGTCATTCTTGACCTGGGAAGCACAGAGAATACCACGATTGCCAGGCAGATCAGGGAGCTGGGGGTATACAGTGAGATTCATCCCCACGACATTACGGCAGAGGAACTGAACAGACTGGAGAACGTAAAGGGAATCGTGCTCAACGGTGGCGAAAACCGTGTTGTGGATGGAACGGCGGTGGATATCGATCCCGCATTGTATGATTGTGGTTATCCCATGATTGCATTTGACCATCCCACGGCAAAATGTGCCAGGAAACAGGATACAATGCCTGATGATGCGCTGCTGAAGGAATTTGTGTTTGATGTGTGCCATGCACAGGCCAACTGGAACATGAAAAACTTTATTGAAGATCAGGTGGAACTGATCCGGAAACAGGTGGGGGACAGAAAAGTACTTCTGGCGCTGTCCGGCGGCGTGGATTCCTCCGTAGTGGCGGCCATGCTGATCAAAGCCATCGGAAAACAGCTGGTTTGTGTTCATGTCAACCATGGTCTGATGCGGAAAAACGAATCGGAAAGTGTCATAGAAGTATTTCAAAACCAGCTGCATGCCAATCTGATCTATGTGGACGCAACGGATCGTTTCCTGGAAAAACTGCAGGGAGTTGCAGATCCGGAGGAAAAACGCAAGATTATCGGCAGTGAATTTATCCGTGTCTTTGAAGAAGAGGCCGGAAAACTGGAAGGAATTGAATTCCTGGGACAGGGAACCATTTACCCTGATATTATTGAAAGCGGAACCAAAACCGCAAAGATGGTAAAATCCCATCACAATGTGGGCGGTCTGCCGGAAGATCTGCAGTTTGAATTGGTGGAGCCGCTGAAACAGTTGTTCAAGGACGAGGTCCGCTCCTGCGGTGTGGAACTGGGGCTGCCCGCCGGTATGGTTTACCGCCAGCCGTTTCCCGGGCCGGGACTGGGCGTGAGATGCCTGGGTGCGATCACCAGGGAGCGCCTGGAGGCGGTGAGAGAGGCCGACGCCATTCTGCGTGAAGAATTTGAAAAAGCGGGACTGGACAAGAAAGTGTGGCAGTACTTTACCGTGGTGCCGGATTTCAAGTCCGTGGGCATGAAGAATAATGCGAGGGTATTCGAGTACATGGTGATCATCCGGGCTATTAACACGGTGGATGCCATGACGGCCTCCGTGGAGAAGGTGGACTGGGAGGTGCTGGAGCGGATCACGAACCGGATTCTGGCTGAGGTGGAGAATGTGAATCGGGTTTGTTATGACATGAGTCCGAAACCGCCTTCGACCATAGAATTCGAGTGATGAAATGGGATTGTATAGTCCTTCGCCGTAAGGTGGGGGACTTTTCCTTTAATGAGGACAAGGATGGGGGGCCGAAAAAAGAGTGTATATCTTAATGCACATGGAAGAAAAAATGCCTGCGGTCTTTGCAAGGTTGCTTGCCCGTTTGGGACATGATAGCAACCGTGAAGGTTACCTATGAAGTATCGGGGGAATTATGAAATCAGATAAAAAAAGCGGCATATTTCGATTAGAACAGGAAGTGGTAACGCAATGCGGCATATCGAGAGAACGCTTTCGTAAAGTCAGAGGAAATCAGTGGGAAAATATATATCAGAAGATTGCAGAAAAATATGCGGATAAGACCAAAATATGGAAAAATGGTCTGCATTGGGCAAATACCAGTGGCTATAGTCCCAAAAGCATGAAAGAGCTTCTCGGATGCTATGCGGTTGATTCTTCGACCTGGTTTTATCTGCTGCCTCAAATCATAAAAGAAGAAAATAAAATGGTCTATCTTCTCATTGACAAGGGTGGCAGGGACTGGCATGGAGGAGAAGAATTCTGGATATTTGAAAGCTATATGCCCGAATTGATAAAAGCCCTTGATCTGCTGAACCATACTGCCTTTTTAGACAATGGCTGGTCAGATTATTATATTGTTTCCAAAAAATATCAATGGCTGATTGGATTTAATCACCACGATATAATTTCATGTATCGGAGAGGGATTGAAGCTTGACTGCTTCGGGAACCAGGACACAACAGGAATGAACTGATGGGGGCGTTTTTGCCCCCCCCTTCATTCCAGGACAGAATTATCCGCCAGGATATGCGGCCGATGCCGCATGCTGTCCGCCTCGGTAAGCTTCCGTATCACTCTGCACGGAACGCCGGCGGCAAAGCTGTCGGCGGGAACATCCCTTGTGACCACGCTGCCGGCGCCGATGACACAGTTGTCCCCAATCGTCACACCGGGACAGACTGTCACAGAAGCGCCGAGCCAGCAGTCATTGCCGATATGTACGGGCCTGGCATAACACAAGGATTTTTTCTCCCCGTTCGCTGTCAGCATTTCCCGCCGCTCCTTGGCGAGCATGGGATGGACCGGCGTCACAATCGTCACATTCGGGCCAAAATTGCAGTTATCCCCTATGGTAACCTCTGCATCATCCTGGATTGTCAGGTTGAAATTTCCGAAAAAATTTCTGCCGATTTTTGTGTGTTTACCATAGTGAAAGGCGATGGGGCCCTGGATACGCCCGCCTTCTCCGAATTCGCCGATAATTTGAGAAAGGATTCCCGCCCGTTTTTCTTCCTCTTGCTCATAGGTATTGTTATAGTCCACATTCAGATTGTGAGTTTTCAGCTTGATTGCCTTTAACTCAGGATCTGCGGGACTGAATAAGATTCCGGCCTTGATTTTTTCTTCCTCTCTCATATTTCCATTCTCCTCTCTGTTGTGTGATTGCCATAAATCTAATGTAAGTCCCCAATACTCGTTGCGCAATAGAAAATTCTGAAATAAAACTGTCTTTAGATTTGTGGCTACAAGCTGCTTCGCCGCTGTCTGTGCGCCTCATACGCAAGAAGCGATGCCGTGACCGCCGCATTCAGGGATTCCACCTTTCCTTCCATGGGAATCTTCAGATACTCATCCGCCGTCTCTGCCAGTTCCCTGCTTAAACCCATTCCCTCGTTTCCGATCAGGAATGCCGTACCCGCCCGGAATGAAAAGCTGTCATAATATTTCTCTCCTTCCAGATGTGCCGCATATGTCCTGATGCCATTTTCCCGCAGTGTCCCCACCGTTTTGACCAGATCTTTTTCATAGACATGGGGAACCCTGAAAACAGACCCCATGGTTGCCCTTATGGTCTTGGGATTATACACGTCCACTGTCCCTTCGCTGAGAATGACCCCCGTGACCCCGGCCCCCTCTCCTGTCCTTAAGATGGTTCCCACATTTCCCGGATCCTGCAGATTCTCCAAAACCAGGAGCAAAGGCCCGGAAGAAGAGAGCATCTGTTCCAGGCAGTATTCCGGACGCTTTACCACGCACAGAATCCCCTGGGGCGTCCGGGTGTCGGACATCTTTCCAAACACCTCCGGAGAGACCGGCTCCCAGCCGGTTTTATCCAGTTTATCACGGAGGGCAGAATCTGTTCCTGCCTTTTCCAGTGCGTCTTCCGTGACATAGACCTCCTGCACCCATTCTGCCGGCACTTCCTCGTACAATTTAAACCCCTCCGTCAGAAAAATGCCTCCACTGCGCCTTTCCCTGGCTTTTGTCTGCCACTGTATGATCTGCTTCACCCTCTGGTTTGAACTGCTGGTTATCATATCCGCTCCTTCCGCCTCCCCCTTCCTGATGTCTCTGTGCAATCGCAGGAAGGGGTGCATGTTGCGTCAGCAACTATTTTCCTTATGCACCCGTGTTCAATCAAGTAGGGGAATGCTCTTCTCCTCTACTTGCCGCGCCGGGTGCTTGTTGCGTCAGCAACTATTTTCCTTTTGCACCCGTGTGCACAAAAAAGGCGGCCATTCCCTGCCGGACAGCCGCCACACCTTCCAAAATCTGATCAGATAGCCAGCATTTTTGCCACTTCATACTGGTATCTGTCGATATCCTTCTGCATCATCAGCGCTTCCTCGATACCGAAATCCGTAAACTCGCCGTACCGGTAAGCCACCACACGGTTGGTCTTTCCTTCCAGCATCACATCCACCGCATATGCGCCCATAATGGAGGCATAATAACGGTCCATGGCAGTGGGGCTGCCGCCTCTCTGCATGTACCCCAGTATGGTGGCCCGGGTCTCAATTCCCGTGGCGGCCTCAATACGCTTTGCCATGGAGGTGGAATGTCCGATTCCTTCCGCATTGATAATCAGATGATGAATTTTTCCCTTCTTCCGGCTCCCTATGATATGGTTGATGATCTCCTGCTCATCATAATCATAATTCTCCGGAAGCAGAATATCCTCCGCACCGTTGGCCACACCGCACCAAAGTGCAATATAGCCCGCATGCCGCCCCATTACCTCGATAATACTGCACCGCTCATGGGAAGAAGAGGTGTCCTTTACCTTGTCAATGGCCTGCATTGCCGTATTTACCGCAGTGTCAAACCCAATGGTATATTCCGTACACGCAATATCCAGGTCGATGGTTCCCGGAATGCCCACCGCATTGATTCCGTTCCTGGAGAGAGCCTGGGCACCCCGGTAAGAGCCGTCCCCGCCGATCACTACCACGCCGTCAATTCCGTGTGCCCTGCAGATATCAGCCGCCTTCTGCTGATACTCCGGTTTCTTGAATTCCAGACATCTGGCCGTACCCAGAACGGTACCGCCTCTCTGAATAATATCGGACACATTGCGGGGTTCCATATCAATAATGTCCTCATTCAGCAGGCCATTATAACCCTTCTTGATTCCTTTTACCTTCAGTCCCCTATAAATAGCAGTGCGGACCACCGCCCGAATGGCAGCATTCATGCCCGGGGCATCGCCGCCGCTAGTCAAAACTGCAATGGTTTTTATTTCATTCGCCATCTCACCAATCTCCTATTCCCATTTCACTTCTGCCCTTCCAGTGCCATCTTTGGCAGATTTCGTTCATTTATCCATTTTATACCTTTTTGCAACGGTTTTCAATAGGACCTGTCAAAAATTTAACGGATTTTTACGTTTTCCGTTCCAAACATTCCCCCCAGCATCTGCTGCAGGGAAGCGTCCGCATGCACCCGGCGGTTGGGCGGCAGCAGTTTAAATGATTTGGTATCCCTTATATAGATTACCACATCATCATTTCCATCCGAATCCGCAATGGCGGACAGCAGTTCTTTCTCCCTTCCCAGATAACTGTCCGTGTCGGGAAACTGAATCCATATCCCCCTGGGAATTCCCCCCTGATGCTGCTTCTCCCTATGGACATTTACGTTATTTTGTTTTCCATTATCCCCATAACCGTTTCCATACCGGCCCTGGAACAGATATTTTCCCTTTGCCTGCCCGGCCTCCTCAAAACTGATAATTTGTTCGCAGATCAGCTTGCCGTCCTTTTCCTCCTCCACATTGGCCCGTCCCTTCACGAAGATCCTGGCTTCCTCTGTCAGCAGGGCACTGTATTTTTCATAATCCCTGGGAAACACCACCACCTCCACATTGCCCACCAGGTCTTCCAGGTTTAAAAATGCCATCACCTGGTCTGTCCTGGTGTACTTGATGGTCTTGTCCGCAATCATTCCGCCTATGACCACTCTCTCCTGGTTTGCCACCCTCACTTTCCCGCTTTCCTCGTCCAGGACGAAATCACTGGTGGTTGCGGTAATATATTTCTGCCACAGTTCCTGGTCGGCCTCCAGCGGATGCCCGCTCAGATAAATGCCCAGCACTTCTTTTTCAAGGGCCAGGAGCATCTGCTTTTCATATTCGCCCACATCCGGCATCTTCAGTTCAAACTCTTCCTTCTGGGAATCGTCCGCAATGTCAAACAGGGAAATCTGCCCTGCCAGATTGTTCTTTTTCTCTTTTGCAATATGATCCATGATCTGCACATACACCATCATGAACTGTTTTCTGGTTCCCCCCAGTCCATCCAGCGCCCCTGCCTTGATAAAGTTCTCTATGGCACGCTTGTTCACATCCTTGTCGGAAATCCGTGTGATAAAGTCCTTCAGGCTGGTAAAAAGCCCCTGTTCCCTCCGCTCCCTGACAATGCTGTCAATGGCAGGACGGCCTACACCCTTGATGGCGGTCAGCGCGTAACGGATGCTGTCCCCGCTGACGGAAAATCCGCTCTGACCCTGGTTAATGTCCGGCGGCAGCAGCGTGATTCCCATGTTCCGGCAGGTCAGGATATACTCGGATACCTTCTTGGGACTGTCTATCACGGAAGTCAGAAGGGCCGCCATAAATTCCACGGGATAATAATATTTCAGATATGCGGTCTGGTAGGCCACCACCGCATACCCCGCCCCATGGGATTTGTTAAACGCGTACTCCGCAAAGTCAATCATGTCGTCGAACAGACCGTTTGCCACCTGTTCGCTGATTCCTTTGGCCATACAGCCCGGCACACCCTCTTCTTTATTTCCGTAAATGAAATTAGCCCGCTCCTTCTCCATGACGGAATGTTTCTTCTTGCTCATGGCGCGGCGCACCAGGTCACTCCTGCCCATGGTATACCCGCCCAGGTCCCGGACAATCTGCATCACCTGCTCCTGATAAATAATGCAGCCGTAAGTAGGGCTGAGTATGGGTTCCAGCTGCCGGCATGCGTACTCCACATGCTCCGGGTCAGCCCTGCCCCTGATGTACTTGGGAATGGAGTCCATGGGGCCCGGCCGGTACAGGGAGATTCCGTCTATAATGTCCTCCAGCGTCCGGGGTTTCAGTTCTTTCATCAGATTTTTCATCCCCGCACTTTCCAGCTGGAAGATCCCGTCTGTTTTTCCCGTCCCCAGAAAGGCATACACATTTTCGTCATCAAAATCCAGCCTGTCCGCGTCAATCTTCTTCCCCGTGGACTGCTCCACAAACTTCACCGTGTCCTGAATCACGGTGAGGGTTCTCAGCCCCAGGAAATCCATTTTCAGCAGACCCAGCTCCTCCAGGGTGGTCATGGTAAACTGGGTGGTGATGGAGCCGTCGCTTCCCCTGGACAGAGGCACAAATTCGTCTGCGGCCTCCGGACAGATTACCACTCCGGCCGCATGCATGGAACTGTGTCTGGGAAGCCCTTCCAGGCGTTTGCACATATCAATGAGGCGGCGCACTTTCTCGTCTTCCTGATATGCTTTATGAAACTCGGCATTTTTCTCCAGCGCCTTGGCAATGGTAATATTCAGCTCCCCGGGAATCATCCTGGCAATGGAATCCACAAAGGCGTAGGGCAGGTCCATGACCCGGCCCACATCCCGGATCACGCCCTTTGCCGCCAGGGTACCAAAAGTCACTATCTGCACCACTTTGTCGGCCCCGTATTTCCGGCCCACGTAGTCGATCACTTCCTGCCTGCGGTTATAACAGAAGTCCACGTCAATATCCGGCATGGAAACCCTCTCCGGATTCAGGAAACGCTCAAACAGCAGATGATACCGGATGGGTTCAATATTTGTAATCTTCAGGCAGTATGCCACAATGCTGCCCGCGGCGGAGCCCCGGCCCGGCCCTACCGGAATTCCGTTTTCCCTGGCGTAATTGATAAAATCCCACACGATCAGGAAATAATCCACATAGCCCATTCTCTGTATGACAGACAGTTCGTAGTCAAGTCTCTCCCGCAGGGTCTGTCCCGTGTCCCCCGCCGGCCGGTTTCCATCCCCATAGCGTTCCTTCAGTCCGTCGTCGCATAATTTATTCAGGTATCCCCAGGAATCATATCCTTCCGGCACCTCATACCGGGGCAGCTTGGTCACGCCGAAGGAAATCTCCACATTACACCGGTCGGCAATCTCCTGGGTATTCTCCAGCGCCTCCCAGGCATAGGGAAAGAGCCCCTTCATTTCCTCCTCGCTCTTTACATAGTACTGGCCTCCCTCATAGCGCATCCGGTCCTCGTCCGCCAGTTTTTTGTTCGTCTGGAGACACAGCAGGATATCATGGGAATCCGCATCTTCCGCATAGGTATAGTGGACATCATTAGTGGCAACCAGCGGAATATCCAGTTCCCGGCTCATTTTCAGAAGTTCCGTGTTCACCATTCTCTGCTCCGGGTATCCGTGATCCTGCAGTTCCAGAAAATAATTTCCCTTCCCGAAACATGCCTCATATTTCCCGGCAGCCTTCCGGGCTTCCTCCGGAAGTCCCTTGACAATATTCCGCTGCACCTCGCCTGCCAGACAGGCCGACAAGGCAATCAGCCCTTCATGATAGCGGTTCAGGACTTCCATGTCCACCCTGGGCTTGTAATAATATCCTTCCGTGAAACCTTTGCTGACAATCTTCATCAGGTTGGCGTAACCGGTATTGTTCTCTGCCAGCAGCACCAGATGATAATACCTGTCCTCTCCCCCGGTCAGTTCCTTATCAAAACGGGAGTTTGGCGCCACATACACCTCGCAGCCGATAATGGGTTTTATCCCCGCGCTTTTGGCTGCCCGGTAAAAATCAATGACACCGTACATGGCACCGTGATCCGTTATGGCAGCGCTGTTCATCCCCAGTTCTTTCACCCGGGAAACATATTCTTTGATTTTATTGGAACCGTCCAGAAGGGAATATTCCGTGTGGACATGCAAATGTACGAATGCCATGCGAAGACTCCTTTTTTTATTAAATATACCCCATGACAAGGGGATTTGTAAACAAGAAAAAACTCCGGAATTGGCAATCCGGAGTTTTCGGTCAATTTTCACAGCACTGCCATGGCAGGTATCTGTCCGTCCAGCTATCTTTTCCCTGATTTTACAAGTACTTCTTCAGACTTTCTGCCTTATCCACGGCCTCCCAGGGAAGGGATACATCATCACGCCCGAAATGTCCGTAGGCAGCGGTAGGACGATAGATGGGCCTGCGCAGGTCAAGCATCCTGATGATGCCTGCGGGACGCAGGTCAAAATTCTCCCGGATGATGGCCACTAATTTTTCATTGCTGACCCTGCCCGTGCCGAAGGTATCCACCATGATGGATGTGGGCTGGGCCACGCCGATGGCATAGGAAAGCTGAATCTCACACTTGTCTGCCAGCCCTGCGGCAACAATGTTTTTCGCCACATAGCGGGCGGCATAGGCGGCGCTTCTGTCCACCTTCGTACAGTCCTTGCCGGAGAATGCGCCGCCGCCGTGACGGGCATACCCGCCATATGTATCCACAATGATCTTCCTGCCCGTAAGACCCGCGTCTCCCTGGGGTCCCCCGATCACAAAGCGGCCTGTGGGATTGATGAAGATCTTGGTGTCCTCATCTACCATCTCCCCGGGCAGAACCGGATCAAAGACATATTTTTTAATATCCTTGTGAATCTGTTCCTGGGTCACATTCTCATCATGCTGGGTGGAGAGCACTACCGCCTCCAGGCGAAGGGGCTTTCCGTTCTCATCATATTCCACGGAGACCTGGCTCTTGCCATCCGGGCGCAGATAGGAAAGTGTGCCATCCTTGCGGACCTTTGCCAGCTGTCTGGCCAGTCTGTGCGCCAGGGAAATGGGATAGGGCATCAGTTCCGGGGTTTCGTTGGTGGCATAGCCGAACATCATTCCCTGGTCGCCTGCCCCTATGGCGTCCAGCTGCTCGTCGCTCATGCTGGCTTCCCTGGCCTCCAGGGCTTTGTCCACGCCCATGGCGATATCCGGGGACTGTTTGTCCAGGGCCACCATCACGGCACAGATATTGCCGTCGAACCCAGTTTTTGCGTCATTATAGCCGATCTCGTTGACAGTCCTGCGCACAATGCCGGGAATGTCGAGATTTGCGGTGGTAGTGATCTCGCCTGTCACCAGGATAAAACCTGTGCAGCTTGCTGTCTCACAAGCCACGCGGCTCATGGGATCCTGCTCCATGCAGGCATCCAGGATGGCATCCGATACTGCGTCACACAATTTGTCGGGATGTCCTTCCGTAACGGACTCTGAAGTAAATAAATGCTTTTCCATCTGTTTTCTTCCTTTCTCTATGTACAATATCCATTTCCGTGACAGAAACTTCCAAAGGTTCCTCTTTACCCGTCAGCCTTTGCCGACATTCTTCCTCCGGGTGACCGTGTACCTGATGCACCCGTGTGCACAAAAAAAGTCCGCTTACGGAATAAGCGGACTAAGATTTTGTACCCAATCCTCTTATTGTTCGAATAATACTCGCTCAGGGAGGCACCTTCCACAATGGGGTTGCCGTGGCTTCATCGATCCTATGTATCTCCACCAACTCTGAATAAGAGAAATCCTATGAAATTTCTATCTATTACCTTACTACAGAAGACCCCTGCTGTCAAGAGCCTGTTTTTACCATAATATCCTGCCGTTTACCCGATTATTATGTGGAATATGCCGGTATCACTTTATTCCATGTTCCCAAGCCTTTTTTCCATGTATTCATACCCATAATGGGTCCGGTACTTCAACGCGGTGGATTTGGTAATTTTTCCCTCCCGGCACAATTTCAGCAGATTCCCGTCCATGGTGCACATGCCTTCCCCGGCGCCGGACTGCATCACGGCGTTCAGCTGGTTCACCTTATTTTCACGGATCATGTTCTGGACCGCGTCCGTGGATTTCATAATTTCAAAGACCGGAATCCGGACCAGACCGCCCTCTCCATCCTCCTCGGTGGAGGGCACCAGCTGCTGGCAGACCACGGCCTTCAAAACCTGGGCCAGCTGCGTTCTGGCCTGCTCTTTGTCAGGAAATACATCCACGATACGGTTAATGGTATCCGCCGCGCTGCTGGTGTGCAGGGTAGAGAATACCAGCACGCCTGTCTCGGCCGCAGTCAGGGCTGCCGAAATGGTATCATAATCCCTCATTTCCCCCAGCAGTATTACATCCGGGCTCTCCCGCAGGGCAGAGCGGAGGGCCTCCAGATAGCCGGGCGTGTCTATGGATATTTCCCTCTGGGTCACTATGGACTTTTTATGCCTGTGAATATACTCTATGGGGTCCTCCATGGTGATAATATGGCAGTCCCTG